>Ga0209163_1002647_pt1 | contig 14495 bp, 9 predicted proteins | sample MTBAKSrepl2MetaG_FD_187457 | JGI IMG/M metagenome (GOLD analysis project Ga0209163, IMG submission 187457) | Enrichment culture microbial communities om Arthur Kill intertidal strait, New Jersey, USA, that are MTBE-degrading - MTBE-AKS2 (Arthur... | ecosystem: Environmental > Aquatic > Marine >...
GTCATCGGCGTGCTCGTGCTGATCAGCGTGATTTATTTCTTCCTCAATATGGCCACGAGAGGGTATTATGAATGGTCGCTGAGGATCGCTGGCGTGGTCTTGGCGATCGTCGCCATCGTCTCAATCCTCATGCTTGTGCAATGAAGCTCGTCGTGCGCGGTGCGTCGCGCGTCGTGCGTGAGAGGTAGTACGCACCGCGCATTACGCACAACGCAAGACGAGAATGGCCGTAACCAAGGGTGAACAATACTTCCTGGATCGCATCCGGCAGGGCGATGAGCCGGTGTGGGCCGACTTCGTGAGTCGTTACCGGGGTCGGCTCGTGCGTTTTGCTCGGGCCAAGCTCCCGCAGCGCGCCGATGCGGAGGATGTGGTTCAGGAGACGTTCATCGCCTTCATCCGCAGCCTCGGCCGTTACCGCGGGGAGTGCGACCTCGAAACCTACCTGTTTGCTCTGATCCGGCGCAAGATCATCGACAGCTATCGCCACGCCGGGGCCCGCAAGGTCTGTCTGATCCAGGACGCCTGGGACAGCGAGCGGGAGGAAGGCTCTTCCGATCTGCTCGACATCGTCGAAAGCCCCGCCCCGACGGCAAGCTGGTATGCCCGTGCGGACGAGCAGCACGACGTGCAGAAGACCATCCTGGCCGAGGCCCTGTCCGACCTCGTGGACGGCCTGAAGAAGAACCTGAACTTCCGCGACCTCCAGATCATCGAGATGCTGTTCTACTGCCAGATCCCCAACAAGGACGTGGCCCGCCGGATGGGGCTCGACGAGAAGGCCGTCGCTCTGATCAAGCACCGCCACCTCAAGCAGATCCGCGAGAACGTGGGCCGCCGGTTGGGCGCCTCCGACCGAGGGGCGGCGCCCACGGATGCCGAGGCCGAGATTCCGGACAGCCTCTTGACGGACCTCTGGGAATACTATCGTTTCAGTTGCCCCAAGCGCAACACGATCGGCGCGTACATGCTCGGGACCCTCGAATCCGATTGGCACCAGTACGTGGAGTTTCACCTGAGCGTCCTGGGCTGCCGGTTCTGCCGGGCCAACCTCGACGACCTGCAAAGCCAGAGCCAAGAGACCCAGCAGGAGGCCTTCCAGGCTCGCATCATGGAATCCACCATCGGCTTCCTCACTCGCCCAATGTAACCCGCGTCTCCCACGACCCCCGCCCGAACGCTCCGGTTCAGCGGCGGCGCGGAGCGCCGTCCGCTGCAACCGGTTCTTGGCTTGCCGCGTTCCTTCGCTCACTCGTACTGTAGGTAAAACCGTTCTACCAAGTCCATAACGAGGTCCGAGGGGTCTTCGCCGCGTTCCTTGATGAAGAGCATCTCAATCAGCTGGTCCCGTGTGACGAACAGGATGACTTTGCCATCCTCGCTGAAGATCGTGTTCCTCTTGATGTGCGCCGCGTGGTTTGGCTCACGATTGCAGCACATGATCGCCAGCTTGCCCATTGGAGCGGAGAGGTAGTTGCGTGTCTGGTTCGTCTCCTCCTTGCCGATCTCCTCCGCATCGTAGTTCTTGAACTCAACCAAGATCATCCGGGCTGACAACTCCTGCAGGAGATGCCCCCAGTTGTTCGGCTCGTCCATGTTGCGATTGGGAAACACGGCGTCACGTCGGTCTATCCCAGAATAGGTTCGTGGCTGAATGATCGGCTCGGTCAAAGGAGGCACGAAGAGATACCGAAGAGCCTCGATACAGATGTCCTCAAACTGCTTCCATCCGTCACGGCCGGCAGGGCAGTCCTGTAATCGCTTCCGAATGCTTTGAGCGTCATTCATGATCGCCACCCGAGCCGAAGTACGTTCGAATGACCTCGGGATGCTGAATGAGCAGATTCGTCAGCTCCGTTCCATCGATCACTCGCAGCTCGGTGCGAGACCGTTCGGTACTCTCCGACAGAAACGACCGAGCGACTGAAGTGAGCCGACCGTTCGTCACGACAAGGCCCCTCTTGTTGCCGCCAGTCATCACGAGGATGCCGAATAGCTGCTGAAGAGTGGCAATGCTGACGCGTGCATCTCGGTAGAGCTTCACCTCCACGAGCCAGGTGTCCGTCTGTTCGGCCCCAAACGGGTCACGTGAAGGATACAAGGCGACGAAATCGAAGCCGCTGTCTCGCGCTAGAGGAGTTCGCTGGACCGAAAACCCGAGCTTTGTGAGAAGGTCGCCGACCATCGCCTCGAACGTGCGCCCGTCGAGCTTCGAGAAATCCAACCTTGGCGCTGAGCCGATCTGCTCAACCAGCCGTCGTATCGCGGCTGGAAGATCCCCGCGCAGGTCAAGATACTGCCTGTCGGCCAAGAGCCGGGGAATGTCGCAGTCCTCAAGAAGAGCTGGTATTACGGTAATAGCCCTATCCCGCAGCTCTCCGGAAAGTGCGGCGCCCAACTCCTTTTGGACCCATTGTGAGGCCACGGAGCTCCGGGAGAGCAGGACAAGGAGGATGTCGCTGGAGGCAATGGCCTGTTCAATCCGTTGCGCGAGGGAGTCTCCATCTGCAAGCTCCCAAGCGTCGATCCGCACAGGCAACCCAGCATCCCTGAGAGCCTCCGCGACCTGGCGAGCGACGTGTTTGTCGGCTTGGGCATAGCTGACGAATACCTGCCGACGCCTTGATTCAGTTGAATTACTCTCGGTCACGATTTCCTCGTGGGGTTCTGCAAGCTAACAATAATCAGACTGACCCATACAGAACGTCGTATCCTGAGTTCCTGTCAGTATCACACGCCGGGGACGTGCGGGATGGCGTGATAAACCCCTTGCGTCCCGCAGGTCACGCCGCATCCGCCAGATCATCACGGCGTCTTATGCGGATCGGCAGAAGAACCTCCTTCTCAGAGCCCGTCCACACGGCCTCCCGCAACCGGTCCAGCAGGTTCGGGCCGCTCATGTGTGCTGCCGGGTGTGGCGTGACCGCCTGAGTCACCGGTGCTTTCCCGCAGTTGTCCGTCTCTTGTGTTACTGCCATACGATTCTCTCCAAGTGGCATCCACGATCATAACCTGGCCGACTGGGCAGGTCAAGTGGGCAAGCCAAAAGTGTCACGTGTGAAGCCTCAAGTGAGCAGGCCGAGATGCCGAGTCTTGCGTGTCTTGGTTCAAACTTCACACTTCACATCTCAGACTCCCGCCAGAGATGTCTGCCGACGCCTTTGAGCCCGGACGGCGGCGAGAGAGGCTTGTCAGGATTGTGGTGGCTATTGTAGAATCGACCCGCGGATTCGGTCGGTGCCGCGAGTCCGGACACGAGACCTGTCGGCACGGAATGGAAGGGGAAAGGCAATGTCGGATTCAGCGGAAGCCAAATGCGAAGCGAAGCCGCCCTGCGGCAAGCGACGCTGGCGTCTGAAACGTGTGCTCCGTGTGCTGGCGGTTCTGCTGGTCCTGGTTGTGCTGGCCCTGGCGGTGCTGTTGTACAACCCCGTGCGGACGCTGGGGACGCTGGAGAAAGTGGATGACTTTCCGCTCTATGTGATGCACTACAAGGGCACATATCTGTTCGATCTTTTTGCCGAGCAGGGGATCGAGTGGGGGCCGTATCGCAAGATTTACGAGGCGGTGAATCCCGAGGCGTGCACGAGCTTCGCGGCTCCGACGGCGGATGGCGACGTAGTGTTTGGTCGCAACCTGGATTGGAGCCACCGTTCGTCGCTGCTGTTGTTCACCGATCCGCCGGGCGGCTACGCTTCGGTTTCCATGGTCGATCTTTACTATCTCGGGCTGGAAGGGATGCAGGAGATTCCGTGGTCGAAGCGCTTCATGCTTCTGGCCGCGCCCCACGCGGCCATCGATGGGATGAATGAGTGTGGCGTGGCGATTGCCCAGAACGCCGTGCCGCGCAGAAACACCCCGAAGGACCCCAACAAGCCGACACTGCTCAACAGCCAGATCATTCGTCTTGTGCTCGATCATGCCCGGGACGTGGACGAGGCGCTGGCTTTGATCCAGCAGTACAATGTCGAGTTTGCCGCTTTGCCCGTGCATTTCCACATCGCCGACGCCTCCGGAGCCTCGGCCATCGTCGAGTACGTCGATGGCGGCGTCAGTGTCGTGCGTGAGGACACGCCTTGGCAGGTTTCCACGAACTACCTATTCTCGGAGGAGATCAAGCCCGACTGCTGGCGATATAACAAGGCCGCCGAGGTACTCAGTGGATCGGAGGGGATCGCCTCCAACGAAGCCGCGATGCGCCTGCTGGAAGCGGTCAAACAGGATCACACGGTCTGGTCTGTCATCTATGGTCTCGACTCCGGCCACATCGGCCTGGCGATGGGGAGGGACTACAACGATGTGCACGCATTTCGCCTGGAGATGCAGGACACTCCGTAGACTCTCGCGGGTTTCACAGGTTCATGGGCAGGCCACGTGATCCTTCGTCCGCACGTATGTTCCACACATCTCCGAGGAGAACTCTGCGGCCTTCCGGGTATTCCACGATCTGATACTTCTCGGGCAGTATGCCGAACTGGCCATGATGGGGCAGGGCGGCAACGCTCTTTAGACCCCGATCCCGGCCTGCCCGGGCATCGAGCTTCACCAGGGCAATATAGTCACGCCTGCTCGATCCGGCTGCGAATCGCCTGGTAGCCGTAGTGCATCATCAGGTGGTCGAGGATGACCAGCGCCGTGTAGTTCTCCGCGACCGGCCAGATCCGCGCCACGATCGTCGGATCGCGCCGGGTGATAGCCGCCAAGGCCTTGTTTTCCAGGGTGTACTTGTCGATCGTCTGCTGCGGCTTGGCAATCGTGGGCGTGGGCTTGATCGCCAGGCGGACCACGATCGGCTGGCCGGTGGTCAGACCGCCGGTGATGCCGCCGGCGTTGTTCGAGAGGAAGGCCACTCTGCCGTCGACGGCGTGCATCTGGTCGTTGTTCTGGTAGCCGGTTGTGTCCTTGACGGCGAATCCCGCGCCGACCTCGACGCCCTTGACGGCGCCAATCCCGAGCATCCGTCCGAGTTCCGCGTCCAGCTTGCTGAACACCGGTTCACCGAGACCCGCCGGGGCGCCGAGGACGATCACTTCAACCACCCCGCCCGCCGAGTCGCCCTGTTGGCAGATTGCGTTACAGGCTTCGACCATCGCCTGGGCGGCCTCGATATCCGGGCAGTTGAGCACCGGATGGACGCCGTACCGCTCGCGAACCTCCTCCGGCGCCATCTGCGGCGCTCGGTCGCGGATCTCGTCGATCTCGTTCTCCACCTGGGCCAACACGGCAGCCTTCTCCAGGAACCGCATGTCCATGTTGATTCGGCCTTTGACGTAGAGTTCCTGATAGAAGGGGTCCAGCGCGTGTCGCATGGCCTTGTAGTCGTTGGTGTATCGCAGCGCGGCGTCGTGCGGCACATCGGGGCACCGCACGCCTGCGATCTCCTTCGCATAAGCGAACACCTCGATGCCGCACTTCCTGAGGACCTTCTTGGCCACGCACCCGGCAGCCACGATCGTAGAGGTGTACCGGCCGCTAAAGATGCCCGCGCCGATGGCGTCGTCGTCCGGACCGTACTTCACGAAACTCGCGTAGGACGCATGGCCCGGCCGGGGCGTGCGGTTGGTGTCCTGGTACTGCTTGATGTGGACGAAGTGACGGTCCAGGTTCGGGATCAGGATCGTCAGCGGGGTGCCGTTCGTATGATTCCGGTTGCCCGCGCCTTCGATGGTATCGGCGGCATTGACACCCGTGTAGATCACCGGCAGGTCCGGCTCCTTCCGCGGGCTGGATAATTCATCCGCCCCGGGCTTGCGCAACAGCAGGTCGCCGTAGATCTCCTGCTCGGTCAGCAGGACCCCCGGCGGAACGCCCTGGAGCATACTGGTGAGACCTTCCTGATACGAGCCGCCGGCGACGGTGACCTGAAAACAGCGTCCAAGATGACATCCGAGCACGTTTCACTCTCCTGTAAGGGGCCAGAATGTTGTGATGACCTACGGTAAACCGTACTTATAGCGGAATGCCGGGGGATTTGCAAGCCCAGAGAACCCGTTCGTAGTGACGCCGGGAGGCGTTATCTTCTGTGCCCACGCGGAAATCCCGCTGACAAAGGCCCCTCGCGAAGGTATGATATCCCTGAGTTCACAGCCGCCCCGGGAGGATGGAGAGGCGATTGTGCCAGAGGATCGAGTGGGAGAGACCGAATGGCCCTGGAGAACGAGCGGCGACCTCCGGTCGTGTTCATTAGCTACAGCCACGATTCGGCGGCGCATGCTGACCGTGTCCTGGCGCTGTCCAACCGCCTCCGCAGAGACGGCATCGACTGCATTCTGGACCAGTACGAGGACTCTCCGCCCGAAGGCTGGCCCCGCTGGATGGACCGGCACATCCGCAGCGCCGACTTTGTGCTGATGATCTGTACCGAAACCTACTACAAACGCGTGATGGGTGAAGAGAAACCCGGCACCGGCCAGGGCGTCCGCTGGGAAGGCAACCTGATCTATCAGCACATCTACAATGCCGATACGAAGAACACCAGGTTCCTGCCGATCCTGTTTGAAGACGGATTGACGGCCCACATTCCCGCTCCATGCCAGGGGGCCACGCGTTACAGTGTCGATACCGATGAAGGCTATGAGTTGCTCTATCGGCGTCTGACGAATCAGCCCCGCGTCCACAAACCCGGTCTTGGGAGACTGAAGAAGCTCCCCTCGGTTGAGCCGCGCGAGCGGAAAGAGGATTTTGCCTCGCCGGTGCATGGCACATGGCCCGGGGTTTTGTTGCCGCACGGCGGGCCGAAGATCTCCGAGCCGTTTGCCGGGCGGGAAGGTGAACTCAAGGAACTGAATGCGGCGATGGCAGGGCACAAGAAGATTGCCGCGGTCATCGGCATGGCCGGGCAGGGGAAGAGCTGCCTGATCGGCGAATGGTACAAACGAGGGGCCCGTCCGCCCGCGGGCATCGGCCTGTTCTGGCGGAAGGTCTACGAAGCGGGCTATACCTTCGACCGATTCCTCGATGATCTGCATCTGTACCTCGCGGGCGAGCCCATCGACCGCCTACAGGTCCGGACGGTTCGGGAGCGGGCGGTTGTCGTGGAGGGTCTTCTTGACGCCAGACCCTGCTGGATCGTTCTCGACGGCATGGAGCGCTGGCTGAGGCGATGGGCGAGCGACCCCGATGCCGAGGCACAAAGTGCAACGCCGGACGACCGAGCCGCGTGCGAGTCCGCGTTCGATGGATTCCTGAAGGGCGCTTGCTTCCGCGAGAATGGATCGCGATTGCTGCTGACCACGCGTGCGTTGCCGAGCGCCCTCGATGAGGATCTGCCGGCGATGGTCGGAGACAAGCACGGGTATGAGAAGCGGCTAATGGACCTCAAGTCCGAGGACGCGCTCCGCTTGCTGGATGACCTGGAAGTCAAGGGCGAAGAAGCGACAAAGCGAGAGGCCGCGACGGCCTATGCCTGTCATGCTTACGCTGTGCATGTGCTGGGTGTCCTGATCCACGACCTCTACGGCGGGGATGCCTCTCGCTGGCGGGAGGTGAATCCCTTGCACGAGCCTGGGCCTGCCGGTCTTTTTCACCGGATTCTCGAGACGTGCAAGGACGACTTGCCTCTCCTGGATCTGGTGGCCTGCTCGCTCGGCCCGGCCCCCGTCGAGATGCTGGCCGAACTGACCGCAAGGGACGAGGACTCCATCCGCAGGTCGCTCGCCGAGTTGAAGAAGTGGCAGATGGTCGAGTTCGAAGGCTCCAACGCCGAACAACACACGATCGTTCGCCAGTGTCTCCTCGGGCGCGTGGGCTCGGATGCCGGGAGGACGCGCCACAAGCAGATCGCGGCCTGGTGGTCACGTCGGAGTGTCCCAGTGAACCCGACGAAAATCGAAGAAATCCGCCCGTTATTGCAGGCCGTCGAGCGCCTGGTGGCGGCGCGCGATCCGGACGCAGCGACGGATATTCTTCAGAGGAAATCCTCTCCGGAGGCCTACTACGCCGTCGATGGTTGGCTGCGGGCCTTCGGCTACCTCGATGAGGATATCCGCATCAACAGCGCGGTCATCGCGGCGTATCTGGACCTCATCGAAACGGAAGGGCGTCGGGAACTGCGGAATGACTTGGCGCGTTGCTACAACAACCGGGGTCTTGCCTTGGCGGCTCAGGGCCATCTGGCGGAGGCCATCGCCGACTACGGGCGGGCGATAGAGATTACGGAAGGGCTGGTCGAGCGGGAAGGGCGGCGGGAACTGCGGAATGACTTGGCGCGTTGCTACAACAACCGGGGGAATGCCTTGGCGGCTCAGGGCCATCTGGCGGAGGCCATCGCCGACTACGGGCGGGCGATAGAGATTACGGAAGGGCTGGTCGAGCGGGAAGGGCGGCGCGAGCTGCGTGGGGACCTGGAGAGCAGCCTGTTCAACAGAGCCCTTGCCCAAAGCCAGATGGGGGAATGGCGACGGGCAGGCGAAGACACCGAGAAGGGGATGGGCTTGCTGCGGGCGCTTGTTGCGGAGGGGCAGCGGCATATCCTCAGCTCACTATTTCAGACGCTGGGCTTTCGCTGCCGGTATGCAAAGGAACTGGGCGGTCGGGCGAAGACCGTGCAGGGTGCGAATGAGGCGATGCAATGGTTCCTCGAAGAGGTCGGGCAGAATCGCACGACGGAGCCACTGCTGAAAGCGGCGGCGGAATTCGCAGAAGATATCCGAGGCAATCAGAAGCTTCTCTCGAAGCACGGCCTGGACGAGTCGCTGTGGCAAAGGTTCCAGGCGAGCCTTGGCCGTTCGTAGTGACGCCGTAAGGCGTTATCTTCTGTGCACTCACACAGACAGCACGAAGTGAAGATACGCCCTTACGGGCACACTACGAGCGGGGCGCTACTTTCTGTCCTCCACGAGCATATTGCGGAGGTAGACGTGCAGGCTGCCGTTCCAGGGCTTGGTGCAGATGTCGATATCGCCGTCGCCATCCACGTCGGCGGCTTTGGCCTCGTGGCACTCCTTGCCTTCGAGGATCTTGTGCTCCTTCCATTGTCCGCCTTTGCCGTCGAGATTCTCCCAGATGAAGCAGGCGAGGGTCGTCTGGGAGAGGGGACCGCCGCCGGAGTAGGCGTCGAGGTCGCCGTCGTTGTCGAAATCCGCGACCGCCAGCGAATGGAAGTCCAGTTTCGTGTGATCCGCTGAGATCAGGTGGCATTGCCAGGATTGAGCCTTGCCCCGATTTTCGAACCAGAAGACCCGGGCATCGACCGCGTCGGCCTCGGCCTCCACGACGTCGAGATCGCCGTCCTTGTCCATGTCGCAGGTCCAGACCTTGATCGCCAGGCCGTAGCGTTCGGGCCGATTGCCGCCGGGCGGGGTCAGGTCCGCGTGTTCTTTCCACTGGAGGCCTTTGCCATCCTCGTTCTCGAACCACACGTCGCCGCGGACGACGTCGTTGTCGCCGTCGCCGTCGAGGTCGGCGACGCCCTTGGGTCCGACGCCGCCGTGGATGCCGTCGCCGATCTTATGCTCGATCCATTGATCCCGCGGATTGGCGGGGATTTCGTACCAGACAGTGACCTTGCGGCCCTTCGCATCGCTGATGGCGACCACGTCGAGCTTGCCGTCGCCGTTGATATCAGCGGCCACGTCGTCGTGGCAGTAGATGGTGCCGCTGTCGAAGCGCTCGAAGGACTCCGTGCGGGGTTTGCCGGTGTTGCGATACCATCCCATGCCGCAGACTTGGTCGATCCAGCCATCGCCGTCGATGTCGAACGCGGTGCCGCCGACATCGGTGCGGACGCCCTGGCCCAGGTCGTGCCGAATCCACTCGTCGGGACCGACGTACTCGAACCACCAGGTTCTGAGCCGTTCGCCGACGACCCAGTCCAAGTCGCCGTCTTTGTCGATATCGACGAGCGAAGTCTGGCCCATCTGGTTGCCGATCTCGGCGATCTTGTGGTATTCGAATCGCGGCATCCCGGCCTGAACGGCACCCACGATGCCGATCTGGATGCTCACCACAAGCGCCGACGTTACTGTTCGCATCTGCTTCGGGGACATGGTCGCTCCTATCGATCGACGTAGTGCTCTTGCTCAGGTTGCACGCAGAATCGGCTCATAGTATGTCCAATCCTGTCGGAAAGGTCAATACCGCGGTACTAACGCTGCCTGATGCAGTAGAGATTGCGCTTGCCTTTCAGAAAGATCTGGTTGCCTGCGATGGCGGGGGAGGCGTCGAACTCGTCGTTGAGCCGGTTTGTGGCCAGGATATCGAGCTTCTCGGCGTTGCGGATCACCTGGGTTACCCCCTTGCGGCCGACGAAGTAGACGCGTCCGGCGGCTCCGACCGGTGAGGCGTAGATGTCCTTGACCGCATCGAGGTCCTCCTCGGCGAAGTTGAGCCGGCCCGTCTCGGCGTGGTAGCAGGAGACGGCCGCCTTGTTCATGGAGCAGACGTAGAGGTTGTCGCCATAGAGGATGGGGGAGGGGACGTAGGGCGTGGCCTTGTTGACGCGCCAGCGGACGGCGCGCGTGTCGGTCAAGTCCCCGGTGTGGCCGAGTTCGATCGCCTGGAGTTCACTGCCCCGAAAGCCGCTGGTGCAGAACACCAGGCCGTTGGACACGATGGGAGAGGGAATGACGTTTTGGGTCTGACCACCGCACTGCCAGATCATCTCGCCCGTGCGAAGATCATAGCTGCGGATGCGGTTCGTCGCGCTGACGATCACCTGCAGGGTGCCGTTGACGGCCGCAACAGCCGGAGTGGCCCAGGCGGTGTCCTCGTCCCGGGCCTGCTTCCAGAGCATCTGGCCCGTGCTCTTGTCCAAGGCGTAGATGAAGGATTCGCCTTCGTGGTCCATCACCACGATCAGGGTGTTGCCCGCCAGGGCGGGGGAACTGCCCTCGCCGAACATCATCTTGGTTGTCATCCGGCCCAGGTCCCGGCTCCATTGGTGCACGCCGTTGACGTCGTAGCAGTGGACGCCGCGGGAGCCGAAGGACGCCCACACATGGTTGCCGTCCGTGACAGGTGAGTAGGAAGCGAAGCCGTGGTCGGGGTGATGACCCTCGTGCGGCACCTCCTCGCGGACGGTCTTCTGCCAGAGGGTATGGCCCGTCGCACGATCGAGGCAGACCATGTCGAACTTGTACACGTTCTTCGGGGTCTTGCCGCCGTGGAAGGGGGCCGGCGCGTTTGCATCCGCCCGTGGGGTCGGCTCGGGCTTGCCTTGGCGGTCCGTTTCGACGGCAGTCACGAAGAAGATCCGGTCGGCCCACACGATTGGGCTTGACGTGCCCTTTCCCGGGACCGGGACCTTCCATTGGATGTTCTGTGTTTCGCTCCAGGTTGCAGGCGGATTACCCGTCGGCGAGACTCCGGAGCCCAGCGGCCCGCGCCACGCGGGCCAATAGTCCTCGGCCGACCCAGCGGCGAAGATGTCACCGGTCCACGGAGCCGCCATAAAGATGGAGATCGTCAACGTCTGGATGATTCTGTTCATCAAGAGTCCTCCCAGTTGCTGATTCGAGTACCGCGCCGGCCGCCCCAACCTGGAGAAGGTGCGACAAACACACGAAGTCGTGCGGGAGAATAGCAGATTTCCCATGACGAATCCACTGGAAATGCCGACAGCGTCGGGCCGATCCGGGTAGGCAAATGGGCGGATTCCTGCTATCCTCTCGCAATAGATCCTGCTCAGGCATCGTCTGATAGGGTCAAGGGCATTACTGTTGAGGGGACCCTATCGACGGCACACTTGCCTCCGTCCGACAGGGACTTCCCCCGGCCTTGTGCGGCGGGAGAACTGAGGTCGTGGAGATCGTATGCTCGCATCGTTGGACTTCAAGACGTGTGACGGAACACATCGACTCGCCGAATGGGCCCAGGCGAACGGGTCGGCGCGACTGTGTCTGATTCTCGCCATCGCCGTCACGTGTTGGCAGGGTGTCTCCCTGGCTGATGGCGAGCAGGAGGCCGGCCTCGCGGACTGGCCGATGTGGCGCTATGACGCCAGCCGCAGCGCCGCCTCGCCGGTTGCTCTGCCGATGGAACTGCACCCTCAGTGGGTCCGGCAATTGCCCAAGCCGGCCCCTGCATGGCGGGAGGAGCAGTACAAACTCCAGTTCGACCGGTCGTATGAACCGGTGGTCATGGGCGGCCAGATCTTCGTGCCGTCGATGGTCAGTGACAAGGTCGTCGCCTATGACACGAACACCGGCCGGCAGAACTGGATGTTCTTCTGCGATGGGCCGGTGCGTTTCGCGCCGGTCGCGTGGCAGGGCCGCGTGTACTTCGCGAGCGATGACGGATGCCTCTATTGTCTCGACGCGAAGGATGGCAAATTGCTCTGGAAATCCCGGCTTGCCCCTTCCCGTCGTAGGATATTAGGCAATGGCCGGCTCGTCTCCGCGTGGCCCGCACGTGGCGGACCTGTGCTGTACGACGGCAGGATCTATTGTACCGCGAGCATCTGGCCGTTCATGGGGGTGTTCATCTGCGCACTCGACGCTCAGACCGGCCGGGTGATCTGGGAGAACAGCGGCACCGGCGCCATGTACATCCAGCAGCAGCACAACAGCCCGGCCTTTGCCGGCGTGGCGCCGCAGGGATACCTGGCGTCGGATGGAAACAAGCTCCTCGTGACGAGCCGGACCACCCCTGCGTGTTTCGACTGTGCCACCGGCGAGCTGCTGTACTATCCTCTCTCCGACCGCACCTACGGCAAGTACGTCGGCGGCTGTGGCGTGTCGATCTGGAAGGACTGGTACGTCAACAACAAGATGGCGTACAGACTGTCCGATGGGCTGATCCTCGGGCCGGTCTCCGCGGATGTCATGGGCGAGGACAGTGTCGCAGGCATCAAGGACGCGGGCGAGGTCGTGGCTTGTGCGCTGGGAGAGGGCCAGGTGGTCAATCCCAAGGACAAGACCCAAACGACGCGCGTGGTCACCAAGACGAGATGGAAACTGCGGACCGAGCCGGCGCTCGACCAGATTCATATCCAGGCTGGAACCCGGCTCTACGGTAGCAGTGCCCAGGGACTCATTGCCGCCATTGAAACGCCCGAGGCCAACGAGCCGGCGCGGATCGTCTGGCGTGACAAGGTCGCCGGACGGGTGTGGAGTATGCTGGCCGGCGACGGAAAGCTCTTCGTCGTAACCCAGGAAGGCGAACTATACTGCTTCGGCCCGACGGAGCAATCTCCTGAACGTTATACGGAAGGTGTCCGCGATCTGCCTGAGGTCACGGAAGGGGACCGCAAACGTGTTCGGGAGATCCTCCGGCACAATGCCGATCCCAAAGGCTACTGTCTGTGGTTGGGGACCGGCGACGGGGGGCTGCTCATGGAAGCGGTGCGTCAGTCGCAGATGCACGTGATCGCAGTCGAGCCGGATGCCGCGAACGTGGCACGACTGCGTGAGGCGCTGGATGGCGCGGGTCTGTACGGCACGCGTGTCTCCATCCTGCACGGAGACATCGACTGTGGCGATCTGCCGCCGTATGTCGCTTCGCTCGTCGTCGTGGAGAATCTCACTGCCTCGGACCTCAACGGCGATCCAAACGTCGTGCCGCAGATCCACCGTTTGCTTCGACCGTACAGCGGGACCGCCTGGGTCGCCGCCGACGAGGCCGGGCAAGTGACGCTCTGCCGCCGGCTGGCGAATGCTGGTCTTCGGGATGTCAAAGCGGACACGACGCAGGACGCCGTCGTCATCAAGCGGACTGGTCCGGTGCCGGGGTCGGCCGACTGGACGCACCAGTATGGGGACGTCGCCAACACGGTCTGCTCGAAGGACCAGCTCAAACTGCCGCTGGGTATTCTGTGGTTCGGGGAGGAAGCCGGTTTCGGCGACGTCCTGCCCCGGCATGGACATGGTCCACCGGAGCAGGTCGTCGGCGGACGGCTGTTCATCCAGGGGGTTGATTCGATCAGCGCCAGGGATGTCTACACGGGCCGGGTCCTGTGGAAGAAGCCCCTGAGGGCGGCGGAAAGCTTCGGCGTCTATTACGATGCCTCGTACAAGCACGACTTTCGCTACCTCGGCGGCAACCAGGGCCACATCCCCGGCGCCAACGCACGGGGAACCAACTTCGTGGTGACACCGGACCGGATCTACGTCATCCAGGAGGAGGAGTGCCTGGTCCTGGACCCTCAGACCGGAGAGACTCTGCGGGCCCTGTCGCTGCCTGCTCCGGAGGGCCAGGGTCGCCCGCGGTGGGCATACATCGGGGTCTCTGAGGACTATCTCATCGCCGGCGCGAACTTCGTTCGGAGTTCGCCTCTGCTGAAGCCGCCCGGGAAGAAGCCCGACGCTGCCGCACCCTTCGTCGATTGGAGCGTCAGCAAGACTTTGATAGTGATGAACCGCTACGATGGCAAAGTCCTGTGGAGTGTCGAAGCCGATCGGGGCTTCATCCACAACGGGATCGCCGCAGGCGGCGGTACGGTCTTCTGTCTGGATGCCGTCCTGCCTTACGTACGGAGGAACGCCATGGAGGACGCCGCGATCGATCAGAGGGGCCGGCTCTGGGCGCTGGACATTCGCACCGGCCGGCTGGTCTGGGAG
>Ga0209163_1002651_pt1 | contig 14488 bp, 7 predicted proteins | sample MTBAKSrepl2MetaG_FD_187457 | JGI IMG/M metagenome (GOLD analysis project Ga0209163, IMG submission 187457) | Enrichment culture microbial communities om Arthur Kill intertidal strait, New Jersey, USA, that are MTBE-degrading - MTBE-AKS2 (Arthur... | ecosystem: Environmental > Aquatic > Marine >...
CGATGCACTCGGTCCAGGTATTCTCCCTGAATTCGAGGAAATACCCTTCAGTTTCAAGCCACTCTCGGATGCGTTTCACCGCTGATGTGTCATCTGCCTGCATGCATGTACCTCGAACCCTTGTGTCTGATGTGGGAAGGACTTTTCACTGGCGATACAGGCCCAGCACTCTTCAGCATTCCTCATCATACCGTACCCGTTCGGATTATGCAAGGCGTTCAGAATCCGTCGGAAGGAGTGTGCTGGAGAAGCTGAGGTCGCCTCTACAGCCACCGTTGTGCATCAATTCTTGCTCGTGAAGAGGAGTGATTCTGCCATGTTACCTTCCCCTTATGCCGTGTAATAGAAGAGAGATAGGAAGAGTTCCCTCCACCTGTGCCCCTCCTGCGAGCGGTGCAATCAGCATGGTGAAAATCACCGATCAGTATCCGCCACTTCTTGCCAGAGTCGGTCTGACTCAGTACCTTGAATTTTCGGCGCGTCGAGGTCGGCCGCCATCTTCACCAGGACCCGAGATGAAAGACCCATCAGCACCCGTATTGACGATCGATGAACTTTCCGATTACATACGGATTTCGAAGTCGACGATTTACAAGCTTGTCCGATCTGGAAAGATCCCGGGGCAGAAAATCGGGCGACATTGGCGGTTCCGTAAAGCAGCGATAGATGAGTGGCTGGAGGAATCACGCAAGCTTAGGAAGGAAGTTGAATAACCGGGATAGAGGTAAGAGATAGTGTGACAGCAATCCTTTCTGATTCAATAGAGTTCAGGGCTGGATTCATGGGGATAGAAAGAAGGTAGCAGACCGTGGCACTGAAGAAATCCCAGTTATACAGTTCGCTGTGGCAGAGTTGCGATGAGCTGCGAGGCGGCATGGATGCGTCGCAGTACAAGGACTATGTCCTGACGCTGCTCTTCATGAAATATGTGACCGATAAGTACGCTGGAAAACCCGACGCAATTATCGAAGTTCCAGAAGGCGGCAGCTTCACGGATATGGCGAAGCTCAAGGGCGACAAGGAGATTGGCGACAAAATCAACAAGATTATCGCCCGCCTCGCTGAAGCCAATGACCTGAAAAACGTCATCGATCAAGCTGATTTCAACGATGAAGACAAGCTGGGTCATGGCAAAGAGATGCAGGACCGACTCTCCAAACTGGTCGCCATCTTCGATGGGTTGGATTTTCGTGCGAACCGCGCAGATGGCGATGACCTGCTCGGGGATGCTTACGAATACCTGATGCGGAACTTTGCAACGGAATCAGGCAAGAGCAAGGGCCAATTCTACACCCCGGCTGAAGTATCCCGGATCATGGCGAAGGTGGTCGGTATCGGTCCAGAAACCCGCCAGGACCAAACGATCTATGACCCCACTTGTGGCTCAGGATCGCTTCTGTTGAAAGCCGCCGATGAAACCCCTCGTGGTATTTCGATCTATGGACAGGAAAACGATAACGCCACATGGGCGTTGGCCAGAATGAACATGATTCTGCATGGGCACCCCACAGCGGAGCTCTGGAGGGGCAACACGTTATCAGCTCCCTATTTTAAGAATCCAGATGACAGTCTGAAGACCTTCGATTTCGCAGTCGCTAATCCACCGTTTTCAACCAAATCCTGGTCGAACGGACTCGATCCTGACAACGATGAATTCGGTCGCTTCGAATATGGTGTTCCCCCGGAGAAGAACGGCGACTATGCGTTTCTCCTTCACCTCATCAAGTCCCTGAAGAGCAAAGGCAAAGGTGCGATCATTCTTCCCCACGGTGTCCTTTTCCGGGGACACAAGGAAGCTGATATCCGGCGAAATCTCATCCAGCGCGGATTGATCAAAGGCATCATCGGGCTTCCGGGGAACCTCTTCTACGGCACGGGTATTCCCGCCTGCATCCTGGTGATCGACAAGGAGAACGCTCACGCCCGCACCGGCATCTTCATGATCGATGCTTCGAAGGGCTTCATGAAGGACGGACCTAAGAACCGGCTTCGGTCCCAGGACATTCACAAGATCGTCGATGTCTTCAACCGGCAGCTCGAGCTACCCCGCTATTCCCGCATGGTGCCTATCGCGGAAATTGGTAACGAGGCGAACGAGTACAATCTCAACATCCCGCGGTACGTCGATTCCTCTGAACCCGAAGATATGCAGGATCTCGATGCTCACCTGAATGGCGGTATCCCTGTTGGGGATGTTGACGACCTTCAGCACTATTGGGATGTCTTTCCGAATCTGCGTGATGTGCTCTTCCAAACGAACGGACGGCCCGGCTATTGTGAAGCTCTGGTGGACCCTCGTGACATCAAAGGCACGGTACTCGATCACCCCAATTACGCAACCTTCCTTGAGGAGGTTGCCAAGACCTTTGATATCTGGCGGGGAAGGCACCTTGGCATGCTCATAGAGCTGTCGACAGGCGTCAAACCGCGAGAGATCATCCACACCCTCTCAGAAGACCTTCTCTCCTCCTTTGCAGATATGCCCCTCCTCGACAAGTACGATGTTTATCAGCGGCTGATGGACTATTGGGCTGAGGTCATGCAGGACGATGTCTTCCTCATCTCGGCGGATGGATGGGTGGATGCAGCACGACCAAGAGGCGTGATTGACGACAAAGAGAAGAAGATCAAAGAGACTCCTGACTTGATCATCGGGAGTGGGAAGAAAGCCAAAAAGTACAAGATGGATCTCATCCCGCCCCACCTGATTGCAGCGCGATTCTTCCAGAAAGAGTTGGTGACCATCGACGAGTTGGAAGGCCGCCAGGAACTCATAGCTCAGGAACTCGAGGAATACATCGAGGAGAATACGGACGAAGAGGGTCACCTCGAGGACCTGACCAACGACAAGAACAAGATCACCAAGACCGCGCTAAACGGACGTCTGAAAGAGCTGAAAGACGCACCCGTGGATGACGAAGAACTGGTCGTGCTGAAGCGATGCTTGGAACTGGTAGACAGCGACTCTGCAGCATCCAAGGCCGCACGGGATGCGAAGAACGACCTGGATCGGGACGTGCTAAAAACCTATCCGAAATTGAACGAGGCAGAGATCAAAGCTTTGGTGGTCGAGGACAAATGGATGCAGTCAATCCTCAACGCCATCGAGGATGAGGTCAAGCAGCTGATTGTGCGGCTATCCAGCAGGGTCCAGCAACTGGTGGAACGCTACGAGTACACTCTTCCCGAATTAGAGAAGTCGGTATTGAAATACGAGAAGAAAGTGGCTGGCCATCTCAAGAGTATGGGACTGAAATGGTAACCGAGCAGGATACGAAGACAATTGGCGAGCTTACGACGTGGCTGTCCGGCGGGACTCCAAGACGTTCAAACACTGCTTTCTGGCAGGGGAACATCCCCTGGATCAGCGCCACAACATTGAAGCAAGCCGAGATCTTCGAGTCGGATCAGAATGTCACCCCCGAGGCAGTACGAGCGGGCAGCAAGATGGCACCACTGGACTCGACCCTTCTACTCGTCCGTGGCAGCTCGCTGCACAAGGAAATCCGAGCGGGTCTCGTAGTAGCGCCCGTCTGTTTCAATCAAGACGTTAAAGCACTGGTTCCAGCGGATGGTGTACATCCAAAGTTCCTCACATACTCACTGTTGGGCAGACAAAAGGAAATCCTGAGGCTGGTTAGCACAGCGAGCAACAGCGCTGGTGTGTTGAATACAAAGCAGGTGCAGGGACTGGAGGTATTCTTTCCGTTGCCAGAAGAGCAGCAAGCAATCGCTGAAGCGCTGACGGATGTAGATCACCTGATCGCTTCGCTGGAAGACCTGATCAGTAAGAAAAAGGCGATCAAAGAAGGCGCAATGCAGCAGCTCCTCACCGGCAAAACCCGGCTGCCAGGATTTGAGGATGAGTGGGAAACGCGTGCGTTATCCGAAATTGCAGATCCCTCTCAACAATGGAGTTTTGTTGGTGGTCCATTCGGTTCGAATTTAAAATCTTCGGACTATACTGACGATGGAGTACGAATTATCCAGCTTCAGAACATCGGCGATGGAGAATTCATTGATGATTCAAAAATATACACAACAAGAGAAAAAGCAAACGAGTTGATTAGCTGCAACATTTTCCCAGGAGATATAATACTGTCCAAGATGGGCGACCCGGTTGCGCGTGCATGTATGATCCCTTCGTCAGACAAGCGTTTTCTCATGTGTTCTGATGGCATTCGCTTGTCAGTCGATAGAGATCATTTCAATCCATATTTTATTTGCACGATGTTGAATGCGCCTGATTTTAGGGAAGCAGCTCAAAATGCAAGCACTGGCTCAACAAGAATGAGGATCGGTCTGACACAGCTTCGAAAGCTAGAATTATTCTGCCCATCTATTGAAGAACAAAACGCAATTTCTGTGATTCTTTCTGATATAGACATGGAAATCCACCTTTTAATTCTAAAAAAGCAGAAAGCCATTTCTCTGAAACAAGGAATGATGCAGCAGCTCCTTACTGGCCGAATTCGCCTGGCATCTTCCAAAGCCAAGACGGCGAATCGGTCGAAGGCGCAAACAACCAAAAAATCCCACACCTCTGAATTCGACGAGGCCGTGGTTCTGTCTGTGCTCGTAAACGAATTCGGATCGGAGAAATACCCGCTTGGGCGCTTCCGCCGCATGAAATACGCCTATCTCCTCCACCGTCACATGGAAGGCAAGGCTGAGGGGTATGTGAAGAAGGCGGCTGGTCCCTACAACCCCAGCACACGCTATCGTGGCCCCGAACGGATCGCTCAGCAGAACAGGTACGTTCGCGAGGCTTCTACCGGAAAGTGGAGCGGATTTGTTCCGTTCGAGAAGATCGATCAGGCTGTTGGCTATTTCGACTCCTGGTATGGCGATGCTCCCCTGGAATGGATGAAGCAGTTCCGCTACAAGACGAACAACGAGCTGGAGCTGCTCACCACCGTCGACATGGCTATCGTCGAGTTGAAGGAAGCTAATAATGAGGTCAACGTCGCTTCCGTCCGGCAGGTCATCAAAGATCACCCGGAGTGGAAGGCCAAGCTCGACCGCCCGTTATTCTCTAACGACAACATCGCTCGCTCCATCGAAGAGAGTAGGTTGCTGTTTTCTAAGCTTGAATAGAGGACTCAGTTCAACATGAGATGATGTATGCTTAATTGGCTGGCAAAAATACTACTGATTGCGACATCCTTGTCACCCGTATTGGGGGCTGTCGCGATCAGTCAAATTGCCAAAGGTCAACCTTTGCTAAAGTGGTTACCTTGGGTGCTTGTCGGCCTTCTCTTGGTTCTTCTTTGCTGGCTGCTACTTCTTCTTGTCTCGAAAACTGCTCAGAAGAACACAATTAGCATACAGCACGTTGAAGGGAATGATAAAGACGTGCTTGCGTTTCTCCTAGCTTATCTCCTCCCATTTATCTCTTCCGAAAACATGGCATTTGGTGATCAATGGATAACAGGCGCATACATCCTGCTGATCATTTTCATCGTCATAGCTCATGCTGAGGCGTTTCATTTTAACCCGGTTATGGGATTTTTAGGATATCATTTCTATTCTATACGAACATTCGATAATGTTTCACAATTACTGATTAGCAAATCCGAATTGTGCAAAGTCGGTGAAGAAGTAGAAACGGTAAAGTTAACTACGAACATCTACTTGCAAGTTGGAGGATCTAATGCTTAGGAATCTGCATCTGATAGCAATTGTAAAAGCTGATGATGAATATCAGCTCCTAAGAATCCCGCTGCATCGACAACTTCAGGAATCACTTGCTGTGATACTTGATGTCCAGCTTCGTACCTTTGTGGAAGGAATACAGGAAGTTGAATTTGATGCTGGATATAATCCAGAAGAGCAAGAAAGATTCAGGATAGCTGATTTTCAACTCCCGGACTATCTGAATCAATACAATAGCCTGAATGTAGGAAACATTGCGGCAATTAATGATCAAGAAGGTCTGATAGAGTCTGTTAAAGGCATTGCAGCCTTTGCAAGGAATGAACATCGAGAAGAACTCATCCTGTTCCAAAATTTCAACAGTGCGCATGTCATAAGACCAGGCAGATTTATGTTCCTCAGAAATGATACTTATGAATCTTCCGAAAGGCCAGGATTAACGCTGGATGGGAAACTGGCTGCCGTTTATTTCGGTCGTGATCAACGTCTGTTATTTAGTAACTTCAGAATAACCAATACATTTCTCCCCCTTGCTGAGTACTACGAAGAAGCGAATGAACACACAATTCGAGCTGTCCTAAACCATCAATCGTTCCTCGCTGAAGATCAAGATGCTCTTGCCATTGATGCAAGTCAGTGGTTCCGCAAGCGTTTCGCCCTTTTGCGTGATTCGGGTATTCTGGACGAGTACACTGTTCCCCAAATCGTTGAAAGATCCAGGAATTACAGGGTAGAGATTCAGCTTGACGGTAATAGGATCGTATTCCCTGCTGATCGGACTGCAGCGAAGAAGCTACTGCAGTTTCTGAACGAAGAACTGTTCCGAGGTGCAATCACCGAAACTTTATACGAAACCAACTCAAAACGAGCTGCAGAAGAATGAGGCTAACGTTTTGATGAGCGGGGCGAAGTCGCGATCGGGCTACTGCTCCAAACAGGAGTGAAGGATCATGGATAGAAGACGATCCGGACTGATGGCTATGAAAACTGGAGAAGGACTCTAATGAGCATCGTTGGCGAAAAAGAAGCTCGCACCCAAAAACGAGTGAAGGAATTCTTCCAAAACGAACTCGGCTATGCTGATCTGGGTTCGTGGGGACAGCGGCTCGGAACGACCAATTGGGAGGAAGAACTTCTCACCGTTTGGCTGAGGCGCCAACCACTGAAATACAGCGACAAAGTCATTGCCCGTGTGCTGTATGAGTTTAGTAAAGCAACCAATCTCGGCGGCAGTAAGACGCTGTATGATGCAAACAAAGAAGTCTACAGCCTTCTTCGTTACGGTGTAAAGGTCAAGCCGGATATGGGTGAACAGAATATTACAGTCTGGCTGATCGACTGGAAGAATCCGACGAAAAATGATTTTGCCATCGCCGAAGAAGTAACCGTCACCGGGGAGAATAACAAGCGACTTGATCTCGTACTCTACATCAATGGCATCGTCATCGGTGTATTGGAGCTGAAGCGTTCGGTAGTATCGGTAACCGAGGGTATTCGACAGAACCTTGATAGTCAGCGGAAAGAATTCATCCGTCCGTTCTTTTCCACAGTGCAGCTGGTCATGGCGGGGAATGAAACCGAAGGTCTGCGCTATGGCGTCATCGAGACTCCGGAGAAATACTACCTGCGTTGGAAAGAAGCGGATTCTCACCCCGCAGCCGACAGCCCGCTACTGCGGGAGCTGAGTCAACTCTGCCGCAAAGATCGTCTGCTGGAGATCGTACATGACTTCATGGTCTTTGACGCTGGAACCAAGAAAACCACTCGTCACAATCAGTATTTCGGGGTTCGTGCGTCGCAGGAACATGTACAACGTCGTGAGGGCGGTATCATCTGGCATACCCAGGGCAGCGGCAAGAGTCTGATCATGGTCTGGCTCGCGAAATGGATTCGTGAGCATGTGACAAATGCAAGGGTATTGTTGATTACGGACCGGAAGGAGCTGGACGAGCAGATCGAAAAGGTGTTCAAAGGTGTCAGTGAAGACATCCACCGAACGAAAAGTGGCGCTGACCTGGTACAAGTTCTGAACAATGCTGAAGAGTGGCTGGTTTGTTCTCTAATCCACAAGTTTGGCGCTGAAGATGATCTGCAGGATCGTGATCTTAGAGCGTATATCGAAGAGATCAAGCAGAGCTTGCCCAAGGGTTTTCATCCAAAGGGCGAGCTTTTTGTCTTTGTGGATGAATGCCACCGTACCCAGTCAGGACTGCTGCACGAAGCGATGAAGGCACTGTTGCCCGGCGCTATGTTCATTGGTTTCACTGGTACGCCTTTACTCAAAGAAGACAAGAAACGAAGCATAGAGACCTTTGGCCCCTACATCCACACATACAAGTATGACGAGGCCGTCCGGGACGGCGTAGTACTGGATTTACGATATGAAGCTCGAGATATCGACCAGAACATCTCATCGCAAGAAAAAGTAGATCAATGGTTTGAGTTGAAGACCAGAGGTCTTTCCGATCTGGCTAAAGCTCAATTGAAGCAACGTTGGGGAACGATACAAAAAGTCCTTAGCGCTCAGGACCGGCTGAGTAAGATCGTTTCGGATATTCTGCTCGATATGGAAACTCGTGACCGCTTGCAGAGCGGACATGGAAATGCAATGCTGGTATCTGGGAGCATTTACTCTGCCTGTCGTTTTTTCGAGATGTTTCAACGGACAGATCTGAAGGGCAAATGCGCGATCATCACCTCGTACACCCCTTCCCCATCAGACATTAAAGGCGAGGAGACGGGCGAAGGTGTGACCGAGAAGCTTCGTCAGTATGACATCTATCGTAAAATGTTGGCTGACCACTTCGATGAGCCCGAAGAATCAGCCATGTACAAGATTGACCAATTCGAAATGGATGTGAAGAAGCGATTTATAGAGCAACCGGGACAAATGAAACTGGTCATAGTTGTCGATAAGCTGCTGACCGGCTTTGATGCACCTCCGGCGACCTACCTGTACATCGACAAACAGATGCACGATCATGGGCTGTTCCAGGCGATCTGTCGTGTGAACAGACTGGACGGCGAGGATAAAGAGTACGGCTATATCATCGACTACAAAGACCTCTTCAAATCGCTTGAGAAATCCATCAAGGATTATACAGGGGAAGCCTTTGAAGGGTATGATGAAGAGGACGTAGCGGGGCTTTTGAAGGATCGCTTAGATAAAGGACGAGAACGGCTGGAAGAAGTGCGCGAGTCGGTCAAAGCACTCTGCGAACCTGTTGCACCACCTCGGGATACGGCCTCCTATCTCCACTATTTCTGCGCAGAGGAAAGTGGAGATCCTGACCAGCTAAAGGATAACCAACCCAAGCGCGTGGCACTATACAAGTTGGTTGGAGCTTATGTACGTGCCTATGCGAACCTCGCCAACGAAATGATTGATGCCGGTTACTCCGATGTAGAGATTACCGAAATCAAGACCGAGGTAGAACATTTTGAGAAGGTTCGTGAAGAAGTCAAGCTGGCCAGCGGCGACTACATCGACATGAAACTGTACGAACCAGCTATGCGTCACCTTCTGGATACCTACATCCGAGCGGAGGAGAGCGTCAAGCTTTCTGCATTTGATGACATGACTCTTGTGGAATTGATCGTTGAACAGGGAGAGGATGCAATTCAAGCGCTACCCGGCGGTCTGCGCGAGAACCCTGAGGCTATGGCAGAAGCAATCGAGAATAACGTCCGAAAACTTATCATTGACGAGATGGCAGTAAATCCAAAATACTATGAGAAAATGTCTGCTCTTCTTGATGCTCTAATCCAGACACGCCGGAAAGAAGCTGTTGACTATAAGGCTTATCTGGACCGAATCGTCGAACTCACGAAAAGAATACAGAAACCCGAAACTGATCCGATTTATCCACAGAACATAAACAGTCAAGCCAGAAGAGCATTGTTTGACAATCTGGATCAAGAAGCTGAAGTAGCAATCAAGATCGATTCAGCCATTCGGGATGTGAAAAAAGCCGGTTGGCGTGGAAATCGCTTCAAGGAGAGAGAAGTCAGATCTGCAATTAAGACCGTTTTAGGTGAGGATGATGGTCTGGTAGACTCGATTTTTGAAATAGTGAAAAACCAACATGAATACTGAACGTTTTCATATCGAAGTGCGAGGGATTCCAGTTGAAATTATCCGAAAGGACATCAAGAACCTCCACCTAGGTGTTTACCCACCAAATGGGCGGGTTCGGGTTGCTGCACCCTTTCGACTGGATGATGAAGCAATTCGACTCGCAATTGTTTCACGTCTCGGTTGGATTCGACGCCAGCAAAAGGGATTTCAGCGACAAGATCGCCAATCCCAGCGCGAAATGGTATCTGGCGAAAGCCACTTCTTCCAGGGACGACGCTATCGCCTGGATGTCATGGAGCATGATGGACCAGCTTCTGTTCGACTTGCAAATAACACAACAATGGAATTGCGAGTCCGCCCTGAGACAGATCGAGAAAAACGTGAGGCAATTCTTCACCATTGGTACCGGAAGCAGATGCGCCAACAGATTCCGGTCCTCCTCTCCACTTGGGAACCTGAGATTGGCATCGAGGTCGCTGAAGTTGGTATCAAAAGGATGAAAACCAAATGGGGTTCATGTAACGCTGAAGCGCGACGAATCTGGTTAAACTTGGAGCTTGCCAAAAAGTCATCGGTTTGCCTTGAATACATCCTTGTGCATGAGATGGTCCATTTGATCGAACGACACCATAACGAAAGATTCAGAGCCTTAATGGATAAGGTTATGCCGCAATGGCGGTTGCATCGAGAAGAGTTGAATCGCGCACCTTTAAGTCATGAGGATTGGAGTTACTAAAAATACAAGAGGTTACCATAGACCCGGTCGCGTCAAATACAAATCCTTCCATACAGCGCCCCTCGAACTCGCGCATTGAACGGAACCCGCTTGACGAAGTCAAGGCGATAAGAACCCTACTCGAGGACGTCTACAAGGATTCGGGTGATGGGAGAACTCTGGTACGGGAACTTGTCCAGAATGCTGACGACGCGCAAGCAGACCGGTTGGTATTTGCTGTGCTGGACTCTGGGTGGCCTGGGGCTAAGAATGGGCTACTGCATGGACCAATGCTGCTCGTCGCGAACAATGGACCCTTTCCCGCTGAGGACGATCGCGCCCTGCATCAGGCAATCGGTGGATCTAAAGGAGAAGACGCCACAAAAATCGGAAGGTTCGGAATCGGGCTCAAGAGCGTCTTCCATATTTGCGAGGCTTTTGTATACGTGGGTGCCGAAAAAGGCGCCCCTCACCCCGGAGCGCTGAATCCATGGGCCGGTACAGGGGATCAGGGCGATTCAGATCCTATCCATCCGGACTGGGACACTCTCGATGACGTCGATCTCGAACATCTTTTCGGTGTTGCTAAGTATCTGCTCGGCGAATTTGATGATGGCCTACTCTTAGTAATTCCCTTGCGATGTCCAAACCATCTTGACCGCGCTGAAGACCGACAATTCGGCTTAAGTGAAACCTGTCCAACCCCTACTGACATTGCCAGTTGGTTTGACAGAAAAGTATCCCTCGTCCTGCTTCTTGCACAGTGTTGTCATCTTCGTTCGGTTGAGGCTCACTATGGTACTTCACCGGAGAGACTTGATGAACTAAGAAGAATCACAAGCATAGAACGGCCAGAATTCGAAAGAAATGGATGGGTAGGGCGCTATGACAACGATGAACCGCAAAGAGTTCGACCTTTTGAAGGGCGAATAAGTGAGAGCGAGAACTCTTGGTCTGTTGTCGGTGTAGATTCGTTGGGGCACGATGAACTAGTCCAACTACGGTCAGGTGAGAACTGGCCGAGGGAGCAAGTTTGGAGGGAAGGTCGATCAGTTCTTGTTCCACGTAAAGCACTAGCTCACGCAGCAGTCACAATTCTGCGACCCGCCCACAGACCTTCTTCACTTACCGGTGCTCGAATTCGATGGGCAGTGTACTTGCCATTGGATGATGATCCAACCCCCCGCTCCAATACCATTGTCGAAACTGTCGGGAGCACCGCTGGAGAAGCCTGGGATATAATCCTGCACGGTTATTTCTGGCCGTCCCAAGATCGGCGTTCAATTCCAGGTGTAACGGATGGGTCCGAGGGAACAGGCAGCGATACAATGCGCGTTCTGTGGAATCGGGCTGTCAGAGATGAGTTGCTATTTCCGCTGCTTCCAGAGGCGCTTGCGACTGCCGTCAAAGAGATTTCAGAAGATGTTGCACAAAATCTGCTTGATCCTATATCAAAATCCACGATAGTACGGTCCCATCTTCACGTGATTACAGCGTCAAATGCGTTGCTCCCCACTCTTGTTAAAGATGGCGTGAGATGGGAGGCTCTGAATTGCGCTGATACTTTAGTTCTGTCGGTTCCCGATTGGAAGAAGCTACCGAGCGATGTACGGACGCGGTTTCTTGCATCGACAGAAAAGGATTCCGAGGGTGTCATTTTTATCAGCCATGATGAGCCGCGAATTGGGGGTGAACCCGGAGAATGGCCACTTGATAGGTTTAAACGTTTGCTGGAGCTTGTACCCGTTACGGTTTTTCATTCCCCCAAGGAACTGGCCTGGTTCCAGAACCTTGCTCGCCACATTATCCGATCGTCGGACGACCACCTCGATGAACGACGGAACGAATTTGCGAACTGGCTCGCGTCTCGCATTGGTGAGGGTGCTTTTAATTTACCCAACGATCTAAATAGCGATCAGTGGAAGTACAACTTGTGGAGCCTGCTTGAAAACCTGCCCGCAGCATGGCTGGTTGACGCACCTGTCAAGTCGTCACGGGCAGTCCGGGAACTCGCGAAAGCTGGAAAAATCGGAACCGGACTAATCCCGGTTCCAATGGGCAGGCGCAACGATACAACCCGCTCACCCCAACCTGATCCTGAACGCCTGGACAGCGCACTGCTCGAACTGGGTAAGCTACTGCTGGATAAAAGTGCCGCTAAGCAAGCACGATCTTCACGGCTGGTGCTGGCCGAAACACTGCTATCTGTGCGGGATAGCCGCCCATTAGGTGATGACCTGAAAGGTTTACCGTTACTGCGCGCTCGTAAGCTCCCAGATGACCGGGACGAAGATGCCTGGTCGGTTACCGAGCTCATACGCCAGAAGGAGTGCCGGCGAGTCTTCGCCCGACCAGGCCCAGACAGTGAAGTCGTAGGCGCAATCCCTCAGGATCCAAAACAGGCAGTCAATGATCTTGCGGGCGCACTTGGTGAGGAATGCTGGCTCGTGGAAAGTTCTGTTGCCTCGTTAGCGGGGGTGCCGGAGCCAACAAATGATGCACTTGCTATGGCTGTACTTCAGGCTGAATCTATTCAATCCGAACCGTCCGCGCGGAAAGCTCTATTAATAAGATTAGCAAAGGAAAGTGAAAACCCAAGAGTACACCGCGCCATGCGTGTTCTGCTCACCGGACAAACTACCGGAAACTTGGATGTTGAGTCCTTGTACTATGTCAGGAGACAAGACTCAGACCATGATGCTAACCTTCGAACGCTGAACGTTCTTCTCCGGCTGCTTGACAAATCTGAGTGTGGTGTCGATTCTTCACTAGTTGAATCGCTTCCGAATTCCGTTGTGGCCGAATTACAGGTTGTAGTTGTCGACAACGGACAGTTGCATCAGCTTCTTGAAGAATGCCTCCGTTATCAGGTCGGTTGGTCCAAGGTGGATTCAGGTGAGGCGATACATCTGCTTGAGCGACTTCACGGTATATCCCCCAAGAAAAGACAACGTTGGCGTAAGATGCCTTTGCACAGTTTGGCCAACGGTGAACGTGCATCCATCGACGAAAGAACATATCGCGCCGAGGGTAATCTTCCACTCCCGGAGGAACTGAAAAGCGAGATTCGGCTGCTGGACCTTGACCAGGCAATCATTGAGCTCTATCGCGACATACCGGTATTAGACGATGATGGCATTTTGCGCGCCATGCTGGAGAGTGATCGACCATGGAGATTTGCAGACCAGGTACTTCATGCACTTCGCCCTGACAATGAAGGCCGCATTGCACTTCCGAGGGACCAAAAGCTCAAAGATCTCCTTAAGGGGTCTGAATGGCTTCCGGGAAACGAGGATGATAATGGGATTGCACCCAAGAACGTACTGCTGGTACCGGAAACACTGCAGGAGCAAATCAAGCCACTGGCTGCCGCCGAGGCTTTGGGCTTGAATCGACTATCCAGTGATTTCGCACCTGATGTGTGGCAGAAAGTCAAAGGGGTCATCGGTGAAATTCACGGTCGTCCTACACGCGTTATTCAGATCAAGCGCCTGTCACAGGCTCTTGATCCCGATCGTGTCTCCAAAGTCGACGATGGTTCCTACCTGATTCTTCCCACAACATCGTCAATAGATGAATTGCTGATCGAGGATGCTCTCCAAACGCCGCTCGCGGGTTCGCACAAAGGTTGGGCAATCCTGCATAAGACCCTTGAAACACTGGGCGTAGCAAGCAATACGTTTAGAGAGGCACCTGCCGATATTCGCCATGCTGTAGTGACGCTCGCTAAATCCTTATGTGGACAAATTCCTTTATCTCATCAAGTTCAGATACTCAGGATCATCTCGAAGGCGCGTCCTGCACAATCCACGCCAGGTGGTCGCTTGTTCCGCAAAATGATTGGGGCATTTGCATCCGAAACCGATTTCTTTGAACATGTTCTCCCGAAACTCGATCTACCCACTCAGGACGGGAATTGGCATCCAGCAAAAAATGTGGCAAAATCTGCCTCCGGCATTGCGCGTCAGCATCGGGCGATGTCTGACTTACGCTCCATTCTTCGGCTCGATAGTAGAACGATAATAGATCAAATGCGAGCA
>Ga0209163_1002666_pt1 | contig 14435 bp, 12 predicted proteins | sample MTBAKSrepl2MetaG_FD_187457 | JGI IMG/M metagenome (GOLD analysis project Ga0209163, IMG submission 187457) | Enrichment culture microbial communities om Arthur Kill intertidal strait, New Jersey, USA, that are MTBE-degrading - MTBE-AKS2 (Arthur... | ecosystem: Environmental > Aquatic > Marine >...
GATAAACATGACCATGAACTGGGTCCAGCGGTTGAATGACCGGAATTTCTGGCCCCGGTGATAATCTTTGGCAAGAGCATCAAATTCATGTCGAGGAAAAATTTCAATTATTTGCCGCAGGATTGTGGTATGATAGGCCATGGCTCGGATCTCCTTGTTTTGGTTAATGTTTTACGCAAATCCATTATACCACAAGAAGCTCTCCGAGCCTTTATTTATTCGAATTTCCTTACATTTTTATGAGACAGCAGTGATTTGTAATGAACTATTCATAAAATTATTAAGGTATTTATCTTAATTTGATGTTAACTAAATGATATCGTTTTTGGTCGATTTGAGTTCTGGATGACAGAGGATACGATTATGAGAATAGGAGATTATGTAAAAAATATTAAAGCTCCAGGTCATGGTGTTGGTGAGATTATTTCAATTTCTTCAAAATACATTAAAGTGTATTATCCAGATTTGGATGACGACCGTGATTATCTGACTGATAATAATCCTTTAAAGAAAATAAATTCGATCAGCCCCAAAAATTCAGATGCAACAAGAACTTCAGAAAAAAATAGTACGCTAAGAAGCATAGAACTCCAGAACCGTGTTGCCAGAGATGAAAAGAATGCATTAAGCGCTACAAAAGCTGCTGTCGAAGAAATCGCAATCTTAAGGCCACCAGAAATTATCGTCGATATTGCCATAGGAGCTACAAAGTTTCAGGAAGGGCAAGTAAAGGATTGGGAAAATAAAGATAGAAGTTTGAGGGTAGTGCGTGAGAATCCATTTCATGCGATGATGGAGGTACAATCAATCACGATAGAAAATGAAATAGAGAAAACAAAGAAACTGCTGGTTTATGCAAATGAACATACAAGCTACAATTTGCTAGGATTGGGGCCGGATAAAATCAATATCCTACCTTGGACACATCTAATTGTTCAACTTGCTATGTCGGGTGAATTAAAAGAGGAGAATCCGATACGTGCAAATGGTTATACTTTGGTCAGTATAACTCCGTATGCTCGTGCAACATTTCGTCGAGTCATACCTTCAATTTCGGGACTTTATGAGCCAGGAGGAAGAGTAAAACGTCCCGAACGACTCAAGTCTAGATCAGGACTGAAACCTGTAAAACTGGCAATGACCAGAGATCAGGTCCAAGCCTTTTTGAGCAAAATGAACGGAATGATGCTTGTCAGCGGAGCTCCGGGTAGCGGTAAGACTACTGTTGCAATGCAGCGTGTTCGTTTTCTTTATGATCAGCAGAACGAGCGTTTGGAAAACTTAAAAGGGATTATATACTCACCAGAATTGACGAGAATTTTTTTGGCAAATATCAATTTGATAGACTATTCGAAATCACTATTGAAAAATGAACTCCATATCCCCGAGGATGTTGTAGAGTTGGTAGGCTCTTTTGTTACTCGGTATTTAGGAGAAATATGGGCCTACAAGCACAATGCCAAACTCAGAAGAAAAAAACTCTTTGTATATGAGGAAAGAGGCCGACAGGCTTTTTGGGGGTTGTGTGGTCCGAAGGATCTGAAAGATTGTTGGTACATTTTCGAGTTACAAATAGCCGATAGGTTGAAACAGGCAAATAATACAAAATGGGTTGTATTGAGCAGTTCAAAACAAACAAAAATTGCCATTAAAAAGTTTGCCGAATTAATTATTGCTCAATCTGTAAAATTAACTCGAAGAATTGCTTCTTCACCGCTTACATCGGTATTCAAAATGGATAAGATTTACAATGCCATCAGTAAAGAATATGAAGATTTACGTTTATTGATGAAAGAAGAAAACCTGGTGGAAAAATTCGACCAGGAGTTTCAACAGTGGCTGTTCTGGATATACGATCCTTTTGATGCTCTCGTATCTTATTTCAGTGATAACCTTTATCAGGGAGGGATACGCATAAAAAACGGGGTCGGCCTGAAAATTAGAGAAGAAGATATCTTAAGCGTGATTAAGGATGATTGGAATAACAGAACGTATGGAAAAGAAGAAGAACCTTGGCTGGCTTTTTTGTTGAGGTTTTCTCTACCAGAGGAAACGGATTCCAAAAAAAGATTTCGTGGAATTCCCAACTCTCTTGCTGTTGCGGGGGCCACTGAAGAGGAGAGATGGACACACATCATGATTGATGAGGCGCAAGATTTGTGCGTTGCCGAAGCGGCATTGTTGAGTTCTTTTGTTCATCCGGACGGCGCTTTCACAGTGTCGGCCGATTTTCATCAAGTCGTCTCTCCTGTATGGGGAATGGATACACCCGAAGCGTTTAAAATTGGCAGTACGTTGAGAGACAAGGATACTCATAAGAGTTATCCTTTCGCCAAGAATATGCGTCAGACAAAACAAATTGGACTTTTTCTGAGGGCTTTTTATCAAAATATATTCAGAGAGCCGTCGCCTTTTATAGAAAATGATACGTTTGAAGGGCCGAAACCATTGCTTATGGTTGGACGTTCCGGTTCATTTGCAAATATGATCAGACAGCGTCTCAATGTACTTAAAAGAAATCCCGATATCCGGTCGATTGCACTCATTCAGGTTAACGAAGACGAGGAAGCTCTTTCTCAGTATCGGGAAAGTCTTGAAGAGATTGGGGTTTCACTGACACCCATTTGGCAGTCATACGCACATGACGGGGAGTTGGTAACAACCAGTGTGGAAAGAATCAAAGGACTCGAATATGATGCCTGTTTTGTCGTGGGTATGGACGACATAGGAAGCTCGACGTTGAAACATTCAAAAAACAGAGCCTATGTAGCACTGTCAAGGCCTGCAATACAACTTACGATTTTCTGTGAAGAAATTCCAAGATCGGTGCAGAGAATAGACAAAAATTTAATGGAAATTTTCTACATATGATACTGACGAATCGGAGATTCTTTTAATGCCTACAATTTTATTCCCTGAGACGGAAAAATATATCCTGGAAACGGATATGTTGAATAAGCACAAAGGCAATCAAGCCCAGTTATACAGGATACTCGGGCAAGGAGCATCAAGGGCGAAAGAGATCGGTATGCCGCCCGCAGATATAGAAAGAAAAATGGAACTCGTAGGTTTCAAGCTGTTACGGAATGACCCTCAAATTCCGGCATCCGTCAAATCGGAAATCGATCAGGCACGGCAAGAATTGGCCAAAGAAATGGCAACCTTGAAAAATCATGAGGTTCAAAAAAGACTGGGTAACCAAACACTGAGATCTCTGGACGGAGTGAAAAGCGGTTATAAAGACAATCTTTTTTTTGCCGGACGCCTCGTGTTGAACCACGATAAAGCCGCTTTGAATTGGTCCTGGTGCCTTACCCAACACTACCCGATCATTTCGAAAATCCCTCCAGATCCTGAATATCTCATAAAAAGCTACCGTGTGGCGGAAACTCTTCTTCAGGAGTTGATACTTCCTGCTGATAAGTTCGACTTTCGTTTGAACATAGCCTGGATGCTCGCCCGACAGTTTTCAAAAAGTGACAACGTTTTGATTGTCGACGTTGCCCGAATGTACAAGATTGCCGGCCAGCAAGATAAATTTTGGAACGCACCCAAAAAAGGAAATTTTGTGGATCTTCCCGATGCGGCTTTTATTGCCAACCTGATCAACTGGCGAAGACACCAGGGAAAAGACAAGACTGAGTTCGACTTCGCCCAGGCTACAGTACATCAGGCTTTGGGGAAAAATGCAAAAGTATTTTATATGCCTTCCAATGCAGAGGGGACACAAACCAGACCGGTCAGTTATATCACCAAAAAAGACTGAGTATCCCGGCGCTTTCAGTATAAATCGAGTCGAGGAGGATTAGATGACCTTGGAGATATCAAGAGTTGATGCCAAACGTATCCGTGACAGATTGATGAACGCACCTGTTGCTCCCGGGAGCTATGCTCATTTCATCAACGCGGGAACGGAAAAAATTCTCGCTATCCTTGAAGAGAATTATTTTCAGGAAGAATTGCCGGAGGGTATTTCCTGCTTCAAGTACTTGGAGGGTGATTACGGCAGCGGAAAAACGCAATTTATACACAGTCTTGCAGAACGTGCCCGCAGAAACAGCATTGTTACGGCAATAATCAATATTAGCCAAGAGTGCCCTTTCAATTCACCATTGGCAATTTTCAAATCAATTATGTCTTCTTTCATACCTCCGATTGGTAGCAGTTCGGATCAGGAGGAAAAAGGTATTGAAATTCTTTTAAAGGCATGGATTACGGAAAAATTAAAGGAGTTGGGTTGGGATGCAGGCCAAATTCCGGATATGGCGCGACGTCAAGTGGAACAGGCTTTTACCCAAATATGGTACGGTCCGCCTGACATGCAGATGGCAAGTGCTCTCCAAGCTCTCGGTCAGCGAATTTTGGATATAGAAAGTGGTGCGCAGTTTTCGGCAACCGATACCGATTTGTTCTCCTGGATAAGAGGTGAAAACGTCCGATCCAAAAATTTGCGTGAACTCTACAGTCTCCATGAATCGACTCGGGATGAAACGGCATTCAAACGCCTCAAAACTGTTATAGAGTTCCTGCGTACAAGGTTAGGTTTTAAAGGTTTTTTTATCGCTTTTGACGAAGGCACGAGAACGGCCTCCTTCAGACGTGGGAGTGTCAAGCAAAAACAAGCGATAGAAAATATGCTCACTATGATTAACGAAAACGCCGAAGGTGAATTTGGGGGTGTAATGTTTCTCTATGCGGCTACCCCGGATTTCAGAAGTGACGTTATCCAGAACTACCAGGCTTTAAATGATCGAATCGGTTCGGTTGCATTCGCACCGGGCCGGCCGATGACTCCCCTTATTGAACTGGAGTCCTTGAACTCGGAAGAAATCACGAACCAAATAGGTGAAAAACTTCTCTCAATATTCAGCAAAGCCGACGGTATAGAATGGGATAACAATATCCAGTCGTCAAATATCAAAGCCATAATCCAGGCTTTGAAAAACGTCATGTATTTCGAGACAAACAGGGTACCACCCCGGCATTTCGTCTTCCAATTTTGCTGCCTTCTGGAGCAGCAAAAGTTCAAACAGGTAAAATTGACTGTGGAGCAGGCTGAAAATTTTGTCCAGACACATACATTGCCTGAAACAGAGGACAATGCATGACCATCTCAATCAATACATTTGTTGAGCATATTGATTTCGGTCCCGGTAAGGTGGTCAATCTACTGGGTTCACTGGCTATAGTTGATTTTTTTGGCGATCAGATCGAATGTGATGTCAGTGAATTGACTGTAATAGATCCACCCGTACCACCGGTCAGAGAGCCAGAACCTTTGGGTAAAGACAAAGTCGCTTTTCGTAAAGCTTTTGAAGCTGTCAATCTGGGTGTCGTTCCGCCGGATTCATCCTCTCTTGTCGAAATGAGTATCGGAGGGGAGAGTATTTTATCGGCTGTCCGCTCCGGATTGGATAGCCAGCCGTCTGACGGATTGTGCAAAGTCGTTTTCGGCAATTACGGCACGGGAAAATCTCACTATCTTCATCTCGCGAGCGTTATAGCAAGAAGATCCGGTTGGGTCGTTTCCTATCTCGAATTTGATCCCAAGGCGGTCGATCCCGCCAAACCGCATCTTGTTTATCGTGAAATCATGTCCAAACTCAAGTTTCCCGAACGTGAGGACGGAACCTTTTCTCTGGGATTTCAGGATTTCATCAGGGAAATTAAAAACAACTGGGGAAAGATTAGAGATTTGCCGATGCTTAAAGCTTCGCCATGGTTTCGTTATGGGTTGGAAACCCTTATGTTTTTTCCACACAACGACGATCCGGACTATGTAAGCGGCTGTGCCTGGCTGGCGGGAAAAAGCGTCCCCATTACCGGTCCGGGAAGTATCAGAACTCTTGCCAGAAGCACCAACATTAACCCGCGTATAATCCCAATAATGCCCAAAATCAGGGAAACGGCTGAAATATACGTGTTTCATTTGGTTGTTGTGAACGAAATCTGCAAGGCTCTCGGGTACAAAGGGTTATTGATTATTTTCGATGAAGCCGAACACGTGCGGGGTTATAATGTCAGGCGCAAAGAACGGGCCAACAATTTTTTTGATCTCCTTGCCCGTGCGGCACACCTTTCGCTACGGGAGGGTGCCCCGGTGTTGAACGATCACGGATATCGGTTGCCGGAATTCTGGAACACGGGCCCACATTTTGGACTGTATGTGGGACTCACCGAGGGTGAAACCTTTGCAGACGACAGTCTTTCTTTACGTGATGCCTGCGTATTCCTACATAATTCGGAAGATCGCATCACACTCGCAGCGCCTGCAGCGGAAGATTACCGAACATGGACAATAAAGCTTTTTACGGATTTTCACGATCATTACCCTGAAAAAAGCGCCATTTTATCTTCCGAAGAAAACCGTGATCGAATCGCCGACATACTTGCGGATAAATTTGCGGGAAAAAGCAACAGTGAATATGTCATCCGGACATGGGTAAAATTGGCCTGTCTGGTACCTTCCATAATTTTGTCAGATAACGCGGAAACCCTTGATGAACTGATCGGTCATCTACAGACAGCAGTCGTCGACCTGACCGGTGAAGGTCTTTTGCCATGGGAGTAATTGACTGTTGAAGCAAAAAGGCCTTTCACAAATGCTGCCCCAGGCATGGCCACTATTTTTCAACAAAAGAAAACAGCGTCCCATACAGGAACAATCAATTCCCCTGATAGTCAGAGGGGAATCCGTTTTATTGTCCGGCCCCACGGCCTCGGGCAAAACCGAAGCTGCAGTCGCTCCACTTTATCAACGCCATGTTTCCTTCAATCGGCAGCGGGCTTCAGTTGTTTACGTTGCCCCGACCAAGGCCCTCGTCAACGATCTCTTTCATCGTCTGGAAACCTATTTTTGTTCCCGGTCTCCCGGATTTATCCGACGTTATACAGGCGATCGCCACGAGTTCTCGGATCCTGAAGACGTTTTTATGATACTTGCGACTCCCGAGGCACTGGATTCGCTTCAGCTTGTCAAGCCCGAGAGCTTGGCCGGAATTCGAGCAGTGGTTGTCGATGAAATACATCTCCTTCACGGCAACGCACGAGGGCAGCAATTACGGCACGTCATATCGAGGATTGAAAAAGGTGCCGATATGCCAAAGAATCCGAAAGACGTTTTTCAGAAAATAGGTATGACGGCAACCCTGCAGGACATGGAAAAGGTCGGCAGACTGTGGCTCGGGGAGACCGCCTTGACGGTTCGGGCCGGTGAAGCACGGGAGATAGACATAACTTATTTGCAGCCGGACAATTCGGACAATAGTGCAAGACAGTTTGAGTCTGCTACTGTTATTGCCGATTGGCTCCGAAATTCCGGAGCGTCGAAAATTCTTGTCTTTGGCAACACCCGAAACGGCACCCAGGCTCTTGCCGCAGCATTACATGAACTGCTGGAAGGGGAAAGCTGGCCTGTCCATTGGCATACCGGTGTATTGGCTGCCGGTGAGCGTGAAAGGATCGAGGACGCAATGAAAAATGATCGATACGGGGTTTGTGTTGCGACATCGACCCTCGAGGTCGGAATCGACATCGGAGACATAGAGGTCATCGTCCTGGCCGATCCACCCTTCTCAATCAACGCATTTCTGCAGCGTATCGGTCGGGGTAACCGCCAAACCGATATCTGCCGAGTGGTCGCCGTTTATTCAACACACCGGGAATTGGCATTGTTTAACGCATTGCATCACGCTGCCTGTAACGGTATTCTCGACGACGTCCACGATTACGACCGTCCTTCCGTTCGTTTCCAGCAAATATTAAGTTTCGCATGGCGGGGTGTGAACAGGGACAAAACACCGTTGACCCTTCAAAATCTTGAGGCACGGACGGGTGTTCATGGTCACGAACCGGTAGTAAACGATATGCTGAAGACCGGTACATTGGAAAACTGTCGCGGTGCCCTCGTTCCTTCCACCGATTTGATGGACCAAGGAGAAAAACGCAAAATTCACACTACCATAAGCGGAAGCCCGTCGATGACCATGATCGACGGGGTATCGGGTGAAACCCTGATTGCCACCTCGGGGCAAAACCTCACTTCGGGAGCACTGTATGTTGGGGGGGAAATGAAACAGGTGGTTTCCCACGTGGACGGAAGCGTTTCCCTTGAAAAAACACGTTCGGGTCGGCCGCTAAGTACACTTCCGGCAACCAGAGGGAGAAGAGGGCTGTCCAGGAGAATTATATGGGCTTTGGCCGAGACGGGTGGTTACGATCCTGCGTTCTGGGTCATTGAGGGAAATCGTCTGACAACCTGGGGTGGTTCGGATTACAACAAGCTCCTTGCAATTGTATTGGAACGCACCGGTCAATCGCATAATTTATCTCCTGACGAATACGGTATTACGGGTATTTCCAGAGAGGTTGATATATCTCCGCATTTGGTACATTCGTGGACGAATGATCTAATGTATTCTCAGGATATTCCGGTCAAAGATGCTATAAAGTTTTGTGATAAAAGCAGGTTTTTTAACTATTTGAGCAGCGAGATGCAGGCTGAAGAGGCATTTCGTTCAATTCCTTTTCCCGGTTTTCTTTCCTGGCTCCGGGAATGTAAATTCAAGCGAAACACTTAAGTGGAGTTTTAATTGATTGATATTGTAAAGAATATCAATCAATTAATTGTATCCAATTTTTTGAAATCATCGGAAATACTCCCAGTTACTGTGATGCCGAGTTATTTTCTTGGTTCCGCATTCATACAAAATATACGTGAGCAATGTTATCCGAACTAACAGGTAATTATTAATGAACGAAGAACTTGTTGATCAATATATTACCCTCCGCGCATTGGTCGCTTATCTTGGCGAAAAAACTCAATACAATTGGTGGAATACAAACTTTTTAAGCCGGGCGGGTTTGCAGTTTTTTATCGATACATTTTCCGCGGACCCATTTCGTGGCGGGCCTCACCTCGGTTACCGCGGCGGCTCGCCGTCTGCATGACAGCAGAATAGGCAAAGGAGGGGTATTCCATCTTTTCCGTTTTGCGATCTCAATCGAAGAAACAATACATCGTCGTCTTTTGGAAATTGACGGTGATTCTATTGCCAATGTGTTGAAAGACAAAGAAGCCGCTATGAAAAAATTGAAAAAGATGTTCGACAGCACTGTTGATGCTCCCGAAGGACCTGTCCAAATAGGGGGAGCCTCGCGATGTTTAAACGCACCGAACGTCCCCAACAATTTATATTAAGCAGCGCGTTTTCCGGAAGACTCTGCTGCTGACCCCTTTAATTTTTTCAATCAATGGAGCTCATCTGACAATGGCAGGATCTACCTTTCAAACCAATCCCTATGATTTGTACAAACTTCTCGATGATTGCCATCGTGGCGTCATGCAATTGCCTGACTTTCAGCGCAGCTGGGTGTGGGATGAGGATCGGATCAAGAGTCTGATATCATCTGTATCACGCGCCTTTCCGGTTGGAGCATTGATGACGCTTGATACTGGCGGCGGCGTAAATTTCAAGCCCAGACCGGTGGAAGGCGCACCTGCCGAGGCCAAGCAGTTTTCTCCTCATTCTTTGCTGTTGGACGGGCAGCAACGAATGACCTCCCTTTATCAGGTCACCCTGCGAGGGAAGGTGGTCGAGACCGTAACACCGAAAAAGAAGAAGGTGAAACGCTGGTTTTATATTGATATTCGTAAGGCGCTTGACCCAACAATTGACCGTGAAGAAGCGATCGTGGGGGTTCCGGAGGATCGAGTTGTCAGAAAGGAGTTCGGTCGGGAGGTTGAACTTGATCTCTCTACCCCCGAGCATGAATATGCCAATCTCATGTACCCGATTTGGCAGGTTTTTGACTGGGATACCTGGCAGGATGGGTTCGACAATTATTGGCGGGGTGACGCAAAAGAGGCGATTCGACAAGAATTTAGGGTTTTCAAAAAACAGATTCTGGATAATTTCAAATATTATCGTGTGCCGGTGATATCGCTGGATCGCACAACCTCAAAGGAAGCGGTTTGCGTAGTCTTTGAAAAGGTGAATACCGGTGGTAAACCCCTGGATGCATTTGAACTGGTTACGGCGATGTACGCAGCAGAAGGGCACGAATTACGGAAGGACTGGTATGGTGATGACGGCACCCCGGGAAGACATCGGCGTTTTAAGGATACGATGCGCCCGGCCGATTCGGAAAATGGGATTATCGCCAACGTAGCCAACACCGACTTTCTGCAGGCCATTTCACTCTTTTATACCCGCGGGCGTAGGCAGGTCGCCGAAAAAGCCGGCAAGAAGGGCAAGGAACTGCCCGCCGTAACTGGAAACCGCCAGGCCCTGTTAAACTTGCCCCTCGAAGCCTACAAAAAATATGAGAAACAGGTGGAACAGGGTTTTATCCAGGCGGCGAAATTTCTTCACATGCTGCACATCTATCGTATTTTTGACCTGCCGTATCAGTCGCAGATTGTGCCTCTGGCGGCTATCCTTGCAGATATTGGTGATGCCTGGGAGCATGAGGCGAACCGGGCAAAACTGATTCGCTGGTACTGGAACGGCGTCTTCGGCGAGTTGTACGGGTCGGCCGTGGAAACGCGCATTGCCCGCGATTTTATGGAGGTGCCGGTCTGGCTGAATGGCGGCCCTGAGCCCTCCACGGTAAGTGAAACCATTTTTCGGGCCGATCGGCTCAAGACCATGCGAATGCGGTTATCGGCAGCCTATAAGGGGATTAATGCACTCCTGATGAAGGAGGGTGCCCAGGATTTCCGTTCCGGGCAAAAGTTCGATCATACGGTTTTTTTCGGCGAATATGTGGACATTCATCACATCTTCCCCCAAGACTGGTGCAAAAGGCATGGCATCAAGCCCGCAATTTACGATTCCATTATCAACAAAACACCACTTTCCTATCGCACCAACCGGATCATCGGTGGCGTGGCACCATCCGAGTATTTGACCAAGTTAGAGGCTGGCGACAAGAAAAACCCGCCGATCCTGACCGATAAGCTCAACGAATATCTTTCTTCCCATCTGATCGATCCGACCTTGCTCCGATCGGATAAGTTTGAAGCATTCATGGCCGACCGGCAAAAGCGCTTGCTGACTCTAATCGAAAACGCTACTGGTAGGGCGCCATATGTCGGAGATATCCAGGAAGAGGGAGTAGATGTCGAGGCAGATGAGGATACGGCCGAGGCGGAGATGACTATTTCTAATTTAAATATTTGATCTGGAAATGGAATTATTGAGATTTAGGAGAAAATGAGAGAAAAGGGATTATTTATATAAAAATTTCATAATATTGTGGCCATTATACAAGAAATTATTTTCAACCTTCAGAAATTCCAATGCCTTTTGAACATGCCTGTGGATTATATTTTGCTGAGTTGTTTGATAACGATCAAAATTTGAGCAACGATCTCGGCCTCCATGACGCGGCGATCCAATCATTAGAGAGTCTCTGCGGAAAAGTGTATTGTTACTAATACGAAGCAATCTCGCGTTATTTGCGTGGTGATAACATTGCAGTTAAAACTCCAACGGGCCTCCGGCAACTCTAATTTTCAACACTTGTGCAATTGAAACCCTTAGAGTCCCTGTGTACGGGGAGTTTCTTACCTTTAACGACCCCCGGCCTCCTGGCCATCGAACGGCATGGGAGGGGTTCCGCCCATACGGTTCCAGCCTCTGGAGCGTCCTGGACCCCGGCCGCACAAAATGGAGTCGATCTTCCGGCCTGGCTCTATGTGGGTGAAGATCAGATCTCGGGCAGACTTATCCCTCTCATCGGGTCCAGCTGGATCCGGAAGCCTTGACTCTGCTAGACTCAGACAAATACCTAAAATAACTGGATAAACCGCTTGACAATGGACCTCAGGCTGGTACATTGTAACCCTGTTTGTCCTGGTTTGTTGGGATACATGCGTCGAAAAATGCAAAGTGGGACGCCGATCAACCATGAGAGGAACTGTTGCGAGGGTACCGATGAAGCCTACAGCGAGCGGGGTCGAATGATGGAAGACCGATGGATCTCCGTAGGTGAGATTGCTGACCATCTCGGTATTAAGCGGGATACGGTCTACAAGTGGATTAGCGAACGGCAGATGCCGGGCCTCAAGATAAGGTCGGCTATGGAAGTTCGACAGGAAAGAAGTGGACGCGTGGGTAAAGTCTGGCGCAGCCGCCGAAAAGGACTAACAAAGACTTGAACGTGACGAAGGACAGGTCGAGATAAAGATGCCGGAACCAGAGAACAATGGTTATAGACAACGGTTGCGGGATCGCTTCGCGAGTGGCGAGAAAAGCTCCCGCTTAGAAGAAGCCCTACTTGAGCTTCTGCTGACCTATGCAATCCCGCGAAAGGATGTTCAGCCGCCTGCCAAACGGCTGCTTTTGGAATACGGTAGCCTTCCATCCCTGCTGGAGACCCCAATGGAGAGGCTCTGCCAGTCCGACGCTTTGGCATCCCTCGATCATTTGATGTCGGCAGTATTAAGCTCGTGTTCGAGGTGACTACGTTGTATTGAATTACCCTTTACAATTGCCCTTAATCGGAAAAGTTTTATCTATATCTTTGGATATTCAACGTTATTTAATTTGCCAGCAATACTAATCCTAAGCAATTTTCCAGATAATTTTTACACATCTTTGACAATCAGAGTTAATAATTATAAAATAATTTCAATCCGCCGGCAAACTAGCCGGCAAAAATTTTTCTTCATTAAGACAGTATTGTATGTTCAATTCACTTACTTCGTCCAAGAGCCAAAATTATCTTGAACATTTTGGTTTTCGTTTCGGGGCCAAAGGTGCCCACTCAAGCCGGACCATGATGTTCAGTGAGCTTCAATCGCTCCTTGATGCTGTTCCAGGGAGTGTTGCCCGGGAGAGCTATGAACAGGGGGTGCTTGGAGATAATTGTCTGGGAAAGCGGACGCTTGCGACGAGAAAACTGTCCTTACAGCGGCTCAGTGAGTTGTATGCACTTGACCCTTCCGTCCCATTATTCCGGGTTATGCGGGATCTTTGGGAGATAAATCCGGACAGCCGGCAACAGCTTGCTCTCTTGGCTACACTGGCCCGTGATCCGCTTCTCCGTCTCACCGCTGGGCCGGTCCTTCAGACGCCGGCCGGCAAGGAGTTTGCCCGGCAGAACATGACCGATGCTCTCGAGGCGGGAACCGGCGGACGATTCAATGACTCGACCCTGGATAAGATCGTCCGCAATGCCTCATCGTCATGGACTCAGGCTGGGCACTTGCAAGGCCGCTTCAGAAAATTTCGACAACTGATTCGTGCGACTCCTTCCGCCTCGGCTTATGCATTGCTGCTGGGGTACATGCAAGGTGGTCGCGGGCGGAATCTTTTTGCCTGCGACTGGGTCAAGGTTCTTGATCTTGATGAACTGGAAGCGCGGGAGCGGGCTGATGATGCGAAACGCCTCGGCCTGCTGGATATTAAGCAGTCCGGCTCCCTTATTGATATTTCTTTCCCGAAATTACTCACCGAAGCGGACAAGGAGCTTTTGCATGGGGCGGATTGAAAAACTGGCTGAGCGCTTTGGGTGTTATATATCGCTTCCCTGGCAGCAGGGGCTTGCCGGAGCCCAGAAGGCTATCTTCGTTGTCTACGACAAAACCGATGAACGCCGACTGATTAACCGCAAGGAGCTTTTTGCCCTGGCAACTGCCGAAGCAAAACACGAATGGAAAGAGGTTGATCTGTCCGGAGTATTCTCACAATGGATGGCCGGCTTAGATTACCGGGAGAGCTATTTTGAGTCGCCCGAGGACCTGGAGCTGAAGCTGGAAGATGATTTTCTTGACTATGTGGTGAACATCCTGCAGGAGAGCCTTGCCGGACCTGAAGTTGATGATCGGACCGTAGTCGGTGTGTTCGGGGTCGCCTCCCTGTTTGGATTTGCCCGCATTTCTGAAATTATGGCCAGGGTCGAAAACAGTATCAGGGGCCGCCTGGTAGTGTTCTTTCCCGGCGAGTTCGACAATGCAAACTACAGGCTGCTGGATGCAAGGGACGGATGGAATTATCACGCTGTGCCCATTACCCTGCACGAGGAGATTTCGATTACATAGCACCATTTAATTTTTGACAACATTGCTGGAGAAAATGGCCCGATGAAAAACCGCGATATCTATCAGCGCGATCCAGACAAGATCACCTTGCTCAATAATGGCGTTGCCACAATGACCGACGTTCTCACGGAAGAGGAACGCCGAACTCTGCGCTTCGAGCTGGAGCATTTCGTCTGTGAAGGGGAGTACAAGCGGGGCCTATCCCGTATCCTCGACACCTATGTCAGCAACATCGGGAATCCTGAGCAGCCGGCTGCCTGGTGTTGCTTCTCACATTAAAAGAACAGGTATTTTCTGATTATCTTGATAGTGTTGTCTGATTATTTTGACAACTTCCCCGGTTATCGGCATAGCCGGGGAAGCGTCCGTGATCATGTTTGTGCTTAGA
>Ga0209163_1002668_pt1 | contig 14429 bp, 8 predicted proteins | sample MTBAKSrepl2MetaG_FD_187457 | JGI IMG/M metagenome (GOLD analysis project Ga0209163, IMG submission 187457) | Enrichment culture microbial communities om Arthur Kill intertidal strait, New Jersey, USA, that are MTBE-degrading - MTBE-AKS2 (Arthur... | ecosystem: Environmental > Aquatic > Marine >...
CGTTCATCAACCAGCACCGGCGGAATCTCGGTAAAATCCCTGACCACCTTGATCCGGCCCTCATCAAGCTCCCGCCTGATCATGTAAAGGGCTTCATTGACCACGTCGTTGAGATGATGTTCCTCCATGTGACCGAGAGTGTCCCGGGAAAAGTCCAAAATTTCGCTCAAAGTCTTTTCCAGGCGGGTGACCTCGTCAATAATCACCTCGATATAAACCTTGAGCGGCGAATTTTCGTCGAGTTTTTTTAAAATGCGGCGGGTGAAGCCGCCGATGGAGACCAAGGGGTTTCTGATTTCGTGGGCCATGCCGGCGGCCATTTCCCCAAGGGCGGCCAGTTTTTCAGCTTCGAGCAGCCGCTCCCTGGTCTGGGACAGTTCGGAATTGGCGTATTCAATATACTCATACAGCCTGGAGTTCTCAATGGCCAGGCCGGCCTGGTTGGCCAGCATGGAAAGGTTGCGCAGGTCTTCGTCCGACACGGCTCCGAGGGAAATGTCCCGGTCCACGGCGATGACTCCGACCACCTTGCCTTTGGCGAAAAGCGGCACCGTAGCCAAGGAATAACGGCCCAAATTCAAGGGTAACGACTCGTCCAAAAGAAAATCCTCATCGTCCGGCCTCAAATTAAAAGTCCTCTGTTCCCTGGCCGTTCTGACCAAAAGCCCTCGGCCTGACTTTAAGGGCAACCTGACCTTTGAAAATTTTTCCGCCCTCTCGGCCATCTCCGGAGGCAGGGGCGGTTTTTTCCGCAGAAGCTCGATCAACTCCTGGTCTTTTCCATTCCGATCCTCAGGTAAAACCTCCCGCAAAACCGCGCCGACCAGGCAGTCTTCTTCTTCCTCCAAAAGAAGAAGCAAGGCCCGGTCAAAACCGAGTCCTCGGGAAACGACCAGGGAGTTGGCAATAATATTCAAGAGTTCTTCCATTTTGATCGTGGTCATCATGGCCCCGCTGATCCCGTAAAGGCAGCTCAGGCTGCGGACCAAATCCTCGTTATGCTGGGCCAATCTGTCCACGGTCTGAAAAGTCAGGGCGTTCTCCAGGGAGCTGGAAATCATGGTCCCCATGGTGGAGAGAAGTTCGAGGTCCTCCCGGTTGAATTCTCGGGGCCGTCCCGGTTCCGCAGCCAGCTTGTTATACACACTCAAGGTCCCCTTATAACGGCCTTTGAAATTCAAAGGCAGACAGATGACCGACTTGTCTCCGCCTTCTTCCCTCATCATCCGGCAGACCTGGTCCTTGTTGGCCGGTCCCATATAAGGTTTCCGGCGATTCAAGCAGGCTTGGACTTCCGGCGGATTCCGGTCGCCCGGCTGGTTGAGCAGATGCTTGAACCGGCAGCCCCGCGGGATGAAGCCATATTCGGCCGTAACCCGTAAAATGCCGGTACTCTCGTCCAGAACGTTCAGAGCCGATCCACCCGCCTGGAGGACCTTGGCGCTGATGTTGACCACTGTATTCAGGACCTCTTCCAAATTCAAGGTGGAACTGACCGCCCGACCCACTTCGAAAAGGACCGACAGCTCGGCAATGCGTTTCTTTGATTCGGCGTAGAGCTTGGAGTTGCGGATGGTTCCAGCCATTTCCCGGGCTATGGCCTCGATCAAGGCCCGCTCTTCCGGAGTGACGACCCAGGAACCTCTAAAGAGTAAGGTCAGAACCCCATAAACCATCTGGTCGTCCATGATGGGAAAAGCGGCCGCCGACTGGTAGTCCCCCATCAAATCCCAGCACGGATGGGACAGACCTCGCACCTCCTCTCGGCCGACCAGAATCGGAGCCCTTTTCTTGACCGATTGCCCGATGAAATTATCATCCAGGTTCAGTCTAATGTCCGGGGGTTGGTCCTTCTCTTCATCGGTGCTTCGTAAAACCAAAGCCTGGTTTTCCCGGTCCAAATTAAATAAACAAGCCCGGTCCACGCTCATGTCCCGACGGAACAGCCTGAGCAGGTTGGGCAGACGCCGGTCGATGTCCACCGTCGAGTTGGAGATGCGGATGGCTTTGTCCAGCAGGCTGAATCTATTCAACGTTTCGGCCATGCCTTCTATCCCAGCTTGACCAAGGCCTTTTCGTAAATCTTCTCATATTCGGCCGCGGCCCGGGACCAGGAAAAATCCTGGGCCATGCCCCGTCTCATCAATTTTTCCCAGGCCGAACGATCGGCAAAGAATTCCACCGCCCGGGTTAAAGCCCGGCACATGGCTTCCGGCGTGTACTCGGAGAATTTGAACCCCGTCCCTCTGATCCCATCTTCGCCGACGTCGATAATCGTGTCATCCAGACCGCCGGTGGCCCGAACTATCGGTACCGTCCCATATTTCAAGCCATAAAGCTGTTCCAGACCGCAAGGTTCATAGCGCGAGGGCATTAGAAACATATCTGCTCCGGCCATGATCCGGTGAGCCAAGGACTTTTCATAAGCAATTTTTACTCCGATCCGATCAGGATAAGCCCTGGCCAGGTCGGTCAAAAGCACATGGTATTTGTCCTCGCCCATGCCCATGACCGCTATCTTTAAATCGATCTGTAAAATTTTATCGAAAGCGGCGCTGATCAGGTCAAAGCCCTTCCGGTCCAACAGGCGGGAGATTACGGCCGCCACCGGCCGATTGTCCAGGGGCAGATCGAAAATTTCGGCCAGGTCCTTGCGGCATACGGCTTTACGGGCCAGCGTCTCCGGTGTGTAGTTAGCGGCGATATCCGGGTCGTGGGCCGGATTCCAGACTTTGTAATCCACACCGTTCAGAACGCTGTAAATATCGTTTTTTCTGGCCTGAAGCACTCCTTCCAGGCCATAGCCGTACTCCGGCGTCAGGACTTCCCTGGCGTATTTCCGGCTGACCGTGCTGATCAGATCGGCGAAGACCAGGCCGCCCTTGGTCATGTTGAACTGGCCGTGAAACTCGAGACCGTCGGGCGTAAAAAGGCCCCAGTCCAACCCGGTCATGGTGAAGTCATAGTGCCAGAAGCGGCCCTGCCAGCCCAGATTGTGGAAAGTGTAAAGAGTGGACGTTTTTTGCAGATTGGGGAGGGTCCGATAGAGGGTCTTGACGTAGACCGGGACCAGGCCGGTCGGCCAGTCGTGGCAGTGGATTACGTCCGGGGACAAATCAAGTTCCCGGATACACTCCAGCACCGCTCGGGAAAAAAATATATATCTTTCGGCGTTGTCCTCGTAATCGCCGAATTCGTTACCGTAAAGACCGGCCCGGTTATACAATTCGTCGCAGCCGATAAAAAAAACCTCCAGACCCTCCCGAACCGAGGTACTGAAGACCTGGGCGCTTTTTTCCCGCCAGGCCAAGGGAACGTGAATCTCCTCGGCTTTTACCGCTAAGGGATAACCGGCCTCTTCGATCTGCCTGTACTTGGGGGTGATGACCTTGATCCGGTGGCCCAGATCAGCCAGAGACAGCGGGAGGTAGTAAGAGACGTCGCCCAACCCCCCGGCCCGGGCAAAGGGAAAAACTTCGGGAGAGACGAAAACAATGTCCATGCCAAGTTGCGCCTTTCTCGGAGAATTTTTAAGCCCAATTATTTTAATAAAATACCAAAGACCAAAAGGCAAGATTATTCTCGGTCCTTATTCGGCCCCCTTACGCTTGAGGACCTCCTCCCGATAGGCGGCGATGACGTCTTCATGGGCTAAAAGCCCCAGAATCACCTGACCGTTTTGGGTGTCGATCACCGGAATCTGCCCGTAACCGGAATCAATGAATTTGGACAGGGCCTTAAACAAATCATCATTCGGAGTGACATAAACCGGCTGACCGGCCAATTCCCCGACAACGATCAGGTCGCTGAGGCTGTCCTCGAACAGGACAAAACGAATATCATGGAGGTTGAGGATACCGGTCAAAGTCCCGTGGCCGTCGATCACCGGGAAATATGATTCCTTGGTCCGACTGATGACTTCTTTGAGGTCCTTGAACTTCATGCTGTGGGACAAGGCGGTCACCACGGCCTCCGGCTTGAAGATTTGGCCGACCTTGATCTCCTGCAAAACATTGACGGTCATGTCGGCCGTGTGGGCCGGCGAGTGAAACTTGTTTTGGACCTGTTTCTCGTAGATGGACCAGCGTTGAGACAGGACGATGGCGATGACCGAGACCAGCATCAAAGGAGCGAGCAGGCCGTATGATCCGGTCATTTCGCAAACCATCAGCATGGCCCCCATGGGGGCGTTGGCCACCCCGGCGAAAAAGGCGGCCATGCCCACCAGGACGAAGGCCCCGGGTTGGGTGATTATTTCAGGAAAATAAATATGGGCGACATGGCCGACCACGCCGCCGATCATGCCGCCGATGAACAGGGTCGGGCCGAAGACCCCGCCGGAGCCGCCGGAACTGATGGTAAAGGACGTGGACAACATCTTGAGAAAAACCGCGGCCAGCATCAGGCTGATGGTCAACTGGCCCAGGATGGCCGCCTGGATGGCGCCGTAGCCCCCGCCCATGACCTCGGGCACGAACAGGCCGATGGCCCCGACGCCCAGGCCGCCGATGGCTGGGATAAAATGCTTCTTCAAAGGAATCTTGCGGAAAAACCGGTCGCGCATCCCATAAAAAGTTCGGGTGTAGAGGTAGCCCAAAGGAGAGCAGACCAGCCCGAGCAAGGTGTAAAAGATCAGTTCGGACGGATTGACGAATTTCAGTTCCGGGGTCTCGAATATGGAATCGTAGCCGAAAAAGAAGGTGAAAATGGTGTAAGCCACCACCGAGGAGATGATGGAAGTAATGGCGCCTTCGGTTTCGAAATCCTCCTTGTACAGAACTTCGATGCTGGTCAAGGCCCCGCCCAGAGGCGCCCGGAAAATGGCCCCCAAACCTCCGGCCGTGCCGGCCAACAAAAGGAGACGGCGCTCATGAACATCCAGCTTGAGGACCTTCCCCAGCCAGGAGCCGAAACCGGCCCCGATCTGGGCGATGGGACCCTCCCGGCCGGCGCTCCCCCCGGTGGACAAGGTGATGATCGAGGCCAGGGATTTGACAATCGGAACCCGGCCCCGGATCAGGCCTTCCTTGTTGTGAAAAGCATCGATCATGGCGTCGGTGCCGTGACCCTCCGCCTCCGGGGCAAAGGTGTAGACCAGCAGTCCGGAAATAAATCCACCGATGACCGGGATGAAGAAAAGGGCCCAAGGCCTGGGCTCGCCAGGAAAATTAAAATGCAGTATCTGTTCGGCCGGAGGGTCCGGGAAAGGATAGCCGGTTAAAAATTCCAGAAAGAAAACCTTGGTCCAGGCCAGGCCGACAAAAAAGGCCACGGCCCCCAGGCCCGAAATCACTCCGACCAGCAGGCTGTACAGGACCAGCCGGCCGGTCTTGCCGGCCCGCATGGCCCGGATGGTCGGGAAACGTCCTTGCCACCTTTTGTCAGTGTGATGAAAATGTTCCGTTGACTTAGCCATCTAAAAAGTATTTCTCTCGGCTGGAAAAATCGAGACAAGAAATAGACCCTTCCGCCGCGTTCGTCAAGGTCTATTGAAATCAGTAAGAAGTCTAATTTTTTTTCTCCGGCTCCGTCAAATCATCGTCGATTCGGTCAAAGACGCCGCTCCGGTAACCGGCCAGGTCCAGGGTGACGAAGTCAAAGCCCAACCGGGACAGTTTTTCAGTCAGTTCGGCTCGCGATCGGTCATCGGCCAGCCTGGACATGTATTCCAAGGGTAATTCCAGGCGCAGTATCGGGCCGTGATGCCTGGCCCTGGCCCCTTCCAGACCGTATTGGGTCAAAAGCCGCTCCGCCTCGAAAACCTGCCTGAGCTTTTCCGGCGTCAAATCGGTCTGGTAAGGGAAGCGGGTGGCCAGGCAGGCCGAAGACGAACGGTTCCAGCTAGGCAAACCCAATCGCCGGGCCAGAGTCCTCACTTCAGCCTTGTTCAGGCCGGCTTCCCGGAGAGGACTGCGCAAGCCGGCTTCGGCCAGGGCCCGGGTCCCGGGCCGGTGGTCTTTCAGGTCTTCCCCGTGACTGCCCTCCACGACCCAGTCAAGACCAAGCGACTCGGCCTGGGATTTGAACAGCCGGGCCAAGGCGGTCTTGCAGTGATAACAGCGGTCTCGGAGGTTTTTTTGGACCGGCTCCAGTTCCAAAGGTTGAAAATCGACGATGATGTGTTCCACCCCCACAAGACGGGCCGCGGCTTCAGCGGCTTCGATTTCGCCCGGGGGATTGAGAATCGAACGGACGGTCACGGCCGCGGTCCGGCCGGGCAGAACTTCGGCCGCCACCCGGAGCAAAAGGCTGCTGTCCACTCCCCCGGACAAGGCCGTCAGGACCGAGTTCAGGCCGGAGATGATCGTCTTCAGCTTTTCCAGTTTCTCTTCCATCGTGGGCATGATGGTCAAAATAATCGACTTTGAGGTTAAAGGTCAAGCCGGTGGCCGGAGCGGGCATTTTGCGTTGTTGAATATTCCCCGAGAAGCCGCTCGAGCCTGGGCGCGAGAACCATCATGTGTAGTGGCGGGTTTCAAACCCGCCACTAAGGCTATTTCTGGACCAAGATACAAGCTAGATCGCAATCGGCTCCGGAGCCGAAAAGTTTGACCAATGTTCCAGTGTTTGGTGAAGATTTTTTCACCACAGCCATAAAGCGGCGCCCATAATCAGGACAATACTGAGCACTCGAACCCCTTGGCCGACCAGGAGAATCTTGGCGCCCAGGCCGGGCGAATAAATTCCCATGTAGTGAGGCAACTGATGGCGCAGGGCCCGGATCGGCGTGGCCGCCACGTTGCCGATCAGCAGGGCCAGCACCGCTTCCTTGACGGCGATGGTCCCGGATTCAAGCAGGGCCCCGGCGGCGGCGAATCCTGAAGTGAACTCGGCGGCCACGGCGAAGACTACCAGGCTCATGGCCTCAACCGGGACGACCGTCGTGGATATCCAGCCGGCCGCAGCCTCCCTGAGCCAGGTGAAAAAACCGGCTTCGGCGGCCAGAATAACGCTCAGATAGACCGGAACAACTATCATGATCATCCGTTTCAGCCTGGCTTTAAACTTGGGCCAGGTTTCGGCCCATGTTTCCCGCCAGGGTTTCTTTTTCACCGGGTCGGCATAGGAGCAGGCCTCACATTCGGGCATGATCATCCGGCTGACCATGACTACGCCGAAAAGCCGGAGCCAGGCGGCGGCAAAGGTCAAAAGGACATAAACCGCGCCCGCCTTTCCGGCCAGGGAAATCACAATGAAGACCATGGTCGGCATGTGGAGGACATAAGCCGGGATGGAGCCGTTTAAGAGGTTGGCCAAGACCAGACCCTTTTTAGTCAAGCGGCCTTCCTGCCAGCCGGTGAAGAGCATGGTGTTGGCCAGGACTCCGGAGACGAAGGCCGAAACAAAAGACGCCGCGGCGGCACCGGGCAGCCTGGCCCAGTTGATCAAGGGCCAGACCAAACGACCCAACCGGGTGGTTAAGCCGAGAGCCTCGATCAGTTGGCCGATTAAAAGGCCCAGGGAAATGGAAAGCAGGGTCCGCAAGAGCGGCCGGCCGACCTTAGCCCAAAGGGATTCGGGACGAAGAATCCCCGCCGAGATGAACAGACCGCCGATCAGAATAATCACTCCGGTGACGAGCAGGGCCGAAATGGATTCCCACCGGCGCCAACCTTTACGGCTGCGGAGGCCAAGTGGTTCCGATCTTTCATTCCGGCGGTCGAACTTGAGGGCTCTTTTCCGCTCCATAATCTTTGAACTTCCATCCCGGCCTTAAAGGCTGGTCTTAATCTTATAACAACCTCTTGACAAATGCTTAGGTCCTCTGTATTTTTATTTCCAGGTCGGAGGCGGGTATGAATTTTAGTTCTGAAAAAATCACTCTGGTCTCTTTGATAGGGATGATCATTATTATTCCGAAGCGGGGAGGTTTGTAGCCGCACCGATGTTTTTGGCCCAGCAAACAGCCCCGCTAACCACGCGGGGCTTTTTATTTGGATGGCCCTTTTCCGGAAGGCCCAACCAGACCGACCGGGATACCGGCCCGCGACGGACACCACCTTTCCGGGCCGGACTTAATCCGGTTGACCCATAACCGGGGACTGGGGGGACTTTTCGTTCCCCCAGTATTTTTACTGGAACGGCGGTAAGACTTTAAAGCCGAAACCATCGAGGGATGACCAAGCCGTATCAACCGGCTTGACATTAATTCCCGGAAAAACTATATAAAATTCTCTTTGCCGTATTTTACTCCGCGGAGGATGGAATGGATTACAAGGCCACGCTCAACCTGCCCCGAACCAGCTTCCCCATGAAGGCCAATCTGCCCAAGCGGGAGCCCGACACCCTGGCCCGTTGGGAAAAAATGAACCTATACGGCAAGATCAGGGCCCGCAGCAAGGGCCGGCCTCAATGGGTTCTCCACGACGGTCCGCCTTATGCCAACGGCCATATCCATTTGGGCACGGCCCTGAACAAAGTCCTTAAGGACATCATCATCAAGTCCAGGGAAATGCTGGGCTTCGACAGCCCCTATGTGCCGGGATGGGACTGCCACGGCCTGCCCATCGAACATCAGGTCGATCTGGAACTCGGCGAAAAAAAGGCTTCCGTCGGTTTGGGCGAGATGCGGCGTCTCTGCCGGGCATACGCCCAGAAATTCATAGACATCCAGAGAGAGGAATTCAAACGGCTGGGAGTCATGGGCGAATGGGACAACCCCTACCTGACCATGACCCCGCTTTTCGAGGCGACCATCGCCCGCGAATTCGGCCGATTCGCCCTTAACGGCGCGTTGTATAAAAGCCTGAAGCCTATTTACTGGTGTGCTTCCTGCCGGACGGCCTTGGCGGAGGCCGAAGTGGAATATGACCTGCACCGTTCCCCTTCCATCTACGTCCAATTCAAGCTGATCGACCCTCCTGAGCGAGTCCATCCTTCCCTGGCCGGGCAGGAGGTTTATTTCGTTATTTGGACCACCACGCCCTGGACCATTCCGGCCAACCTGGCTATCGCCCTCAACCCTGATTACGAGTACGTGGCCGTCAGGGCCGGGGGCCGGGTCATGATCCTGGCCAAGGGCCTGCTGGTCGACTGCATGTTCAATTTCGGACTTGACCGTGATTATGAAGTGTTATTGGAATTGGACCCGCAAAACCTCGAAGGTCTCAAGTGCCGTCATCCCTTGTACGACCGGGACTCGGTCATCGTGCTGGCCCCGTACGTCACCCTGGAGCAGGGCACGGGCTGCGTCCACACCGCGCCGGGTCACGGCCGGGAAGACTATGAAACCGGCCTGAAATACGGCCTGGATATCTATTCCCCGGTGGACGATGTCGGACGCTTCAGTGCTGACGTGGGTTTTTTCGCCGGGCAGTTCGTTTTTGACGCCAATGAACAAGTCAACGCCAAGCTGGAAGAAGTCGGAGCCCTGTTGCTCCGGCAGGAGATAGAACACCAATACCCCCACTGTTGGCGATGCAAGAATCCGGTCATCTACCGTTCCACGCCCCAATGGTTCATTTCCATGGATAAGACCGGGTTGAGGACCAAGGCCCTGGAGGCTATCAACCAGGTCCGTTGGATACCCAAATGGGGCCGGGAGCGGATTTACCAGATGATTGAGAACCGTCCGGACTGGTGCGTTTCCCGCCAGAGGTCCTGGGGGGTGCCGATTACCGTGTTCTACTGCCGGGACTGCGGGCAATGGCTTTACAATCAGGCCATCGCCGACCACTTGTTCGAGGTTTTCGCCCGGGAGGGAGTGGACGCCTGGTTCGAGCGGCCGGTGGAAGAACTGATGCCGCCGGGCGCCTCCTGCCCGGGATGCGGCGGGACCGAATTCACCAGGGAGACGGACATACTCGATGTCTGGTTCGATTCCGGGGTCAGCTTTGTCGGGACCCTCGAAGCCAGAGACTATCTGCCGGACGTGGCCGACATGTACCTGGAAGGCAGCGACCAGCATCGCGGCTGGTTCCATTCCTCGCTCTTGGCTTCGGTCGGCACCAGGAACCGGGCCCCTTACCGCTCGGTCCTGACCCACGGCTACGTGGTCGACGGGGGCGGGTACAAAATGTCCAAGTCCCGAGGCAACGTGGTCGCCCCGGAAGACCTGACCAAACAATACGGCGCGGACATCATCCGGCTTTGGGTGGCTTCGGAAAACTACCAGGACGACATCCGCATTTCCGGCCAGATTCTGGACATGCTGGCCAAGGCCTATTTCAATATCCGCAACGCCTGCCGATTCATCCTGGGCAACATCAGCGATTTCGATCCGGCCCGCGACGCCGTCGATCCGAAAGACGGCCCGGAAATCGACCGCCTGATCCTCCATCGCCTCCAGGGAGTGGTCGAACGGGTCCGCCGGGCTTACGAGGAATATGAATTTTTCTCCATTTATCACGCCCTGAACAACTTTTGTACGGTGGACCTTTCCGCCTTCTACCATGACGTGCTCAAGGATCGGCTTTATACTTACAAGGCCGAATCTTTAGGCCGGCGGTCGGCCCAGACGGTCATGTTCAAGGTTTTGGAAACCCTGGTCCGATTAATGGCCCCGATCTTATCCTTCACGGCCGAAGAAGTCTGGGACCACCTGCCCGGCTTTCCCGGCAAGACCGAAAGCGTCCATCTGGCCGACCTGCCCCAGGTGGAGGCCGGATTGCTCGATGAAGACCTGGCTCGACGCTGGGACCGCCTGCTCGAAATTCGCTCCGCCGTGACCAAGGCCTTGGAAGAAGCCAGGAAAAATAAGATAATCGGTCACCCCCTTGATGCGGAAGTTTCGCTCCAGGCCGCCGGCGATCTTTATGAATTTTTGTTGCCTTACCAACAAGACCTGCGGGAGATTTTCATCGTCAGCCGGGTGGCGCTTCAAGACGGCCGCCCGCCCGCTGAGGCCTCCGCCACTCAAATTCCGGGCTTGGCCGTGACCGTTCGGGCCTCCCAGACGCTCAAGTGCGAGCGTTGTTGGATTCATGACCTCAGTGTGGGCGGCCGGGCGGATCATCCCGGCCTGTGTCGGCGCTGCCAGGAGGCCTTGGAGGTCGGCTAAGCCTCAACCGGAGTTCAAACGGCCGCGCGTTGCATAAACCCTTCTTGTTTGGACGTGAAGAGTTACTACGAGGTATCTGATGGTGCGGATTAATGAACACCTGACCGGCCGCCTGGCCGAAGCCTTGAACCTGCCCGATTCCGAACGCGAACTGGTCGCCAAGTCGTTTTCCCAACCCCCTCGTCCGGAGATGGGCGACTTGGCCTTTCCCTGCTTTCCCTACGCCAAAATATTAAAGACCTCCCCCGCGGCTATTGCTCGGGGTCTGGCCGAACGGATCAAACCGGACTTTCTGCTCAGCCATCTCGAGGCCCAGGGGCCCTACTTGAACCTTTTCCTCCACCGGCCCGAAGCCAATCGACTGGTCCTGGATGAAATCTTGACCCAAGGCCCGGACTACGGCCGCCAGGGCCTGGGCCGGGGCGGGCTGATCGTCCTGGATTATTCCCACCCCAACATCGCCAAACCTTTCCATTTCGGCCATCTGCGTTCGACTTATCTCGGCATGGAACTGGCGAGGATATTCGAATTTTTGGGCTTCAAGGTCTGGCGTAAAAACTACCTGGGCGACTGGGGCACCCAGTTCGGCTTCATTATTTACGCCTGGCGGAAATATGGGGAGGAAGCGCTCTTGCAGGAGCGCACCATCGATTATCTGGTCGAACTTTATATCCAGGCCAACCAGGAGGCCGAAGGCGACCCGGGCGTCCGGGCAGCGGCCCGGGAGTACTTCCGGCGTTTGGAGGAAGGTGATCCGGAAATCGTCGGACTGTGGGAGCGGTTTCGGGAGTTGTCCCTGGCCGCCTTTAAAAGGACCTACGACCGGCTGGACATAGCCTTCGATTCCTATGAAGGGGAAGCGGCCGTCAACACCCAAGTAGCCCCGGTGGTGGACCGGTTCCTGAAGGCCGGGGTGGCCCGGGCATCCGAAGGGGCCATCGTGGTCGACGTGGCCGACGTCATCGGCCGGGAGATCGCCCCCTGCATGCTGCGCAAGTCCGACGGGGCCACCACCTACGCGGCTCGGGACTGCGCCGAGGCCATCGACCGCTGGGAAAAACACCGTTTCGCCGGCAATATTTACGTGGTGGCCAGACAGGAAGACCATTTCGCCCAGGTTTTCGCCGCCCTTAAAAAGCTGGCCGCGGCCGAAGGTTGGAAAGTCGACTGGTCGGAACGCTGCGAAAACGTCTCTTTCGGCTACGTCAAGGGCATGTCCACCCGGAAGGGCCAGGCGGTCTGGCTGGACGACGTCCTCGACGAAGCCCGGGACCGGGCCAAGACCCTTCGCAAGCACAATGAAGAAGTCTCTCCGGAACGCCTGCCCGGCCTCAATCCCCAGGAGTTAGAGGCCGTCAGCGAGGCTGTGGGCCAAGCCGCCCTAATTTACGCCAACGTGGCCGCCAAAAGGCTGAGCGATATTACCTTTGACTGGGATAAGGTTTTGCAGTTTGAGGGCAACACCGGCCCCTATCTGCAATACACTTACGCCCGAATGGCCGGCATCTTCCGCAAGGCCCGGGAAAACGACTTTGCCCTGCCTGCCCGGTGGGAGGCCGGGGCCGAGGATTGCGCTCTGCTGATTTCCGATGAGGAATGGAGCCTGGTCCTGAAGCTTCGCCTCTTTCCCCAGGCGGTCCGCCGGGCCGGCGAGCAGCGGGAACCTCACGAAATCGCCAAATATCTTTATGAACTGGCCACCCTTTTCAATCATTTTTACCACCGGCACAAGGTTCTTAATCCCGAAGACGTCCGGTTGACTCGATCCCGCCTGGGGTTGATCAAGGCCGTCCAGATTATTCTGGTTAGGGGGTTGGGCCTGCTGGGCATCCGAACCCTGGAAACCATGTAGACCGGCCGGTCGGCGGCTGACACCCCTAGGGATTCAGGCGATAAAAACGTTATTTCCGGCCTTTTTTAATCTTTAACCTTAGTTTTTGGAAGCAAGGCCTTTTCCAGGGCCGCCTTATGAACGTGGCCGGCGAAGTGGACCGGGCTCTTGCCGAAAAGAGGGTCCCAGCCCGAGGGATCGGCCACGCAAAAATATTGGATTTCCAGTCCCAAACGGACCGCGGCTTCCTCGACCGGCCGCCCGATCAGACGCTCGGCCGCCGGCCAGGTCGCCCCGCAGGGCGCGCCACGCAAAACCTTGACCCCGGCTATCTTCCCGTCTTCCACCTCGACTTCCAATTCCGGGGCCCCGAATCTGTCTCCATACCCGCCCAGGCCGACCTGCCTGGCCAGACCGCATCAGGTCGGAGGCGTTAAGGCCCATTTGACCCTGAGTTTTTTCCCGGAAGCCACCACCGGTATCTTTCTTTCCTGGCACATCAAAGCCAAATCATGGGACAGGTCCGGATGGTTCAGGAAATCCAGGACCAAATCGGCCTCGATTTCCTTGGGTAAATATTCACTGGTCTCGTCGATGATCGGAGGCAGAGAGCCGCCAATGGAAATGACTTCCAGCTCGAACCTCCCTTCCCCAAAGTCATTGATACCCTTGACCTTTTTCTCTCCACCTCCGTTCTGCTGAAATACCAGAATCCTCTGGCGCCTATTGCCTGTGTCTTCTTGGGTCTTATCCATATTTTTTTCACGGTCCGGCTGTCCGGTCATATTTCAAGTCTCCTTCATCATGGTTCAACTCATACCATTTCTTGCAAGCCTGTGCCAGGCCTTTCGCCCCGAAAACGGCACGGGCCGGGCTTCATTTCACCTTGACAACCAAGGCCGCTTCCTATATTTCCCAAATCTGCTGCAAGTAACACTTAACCTTTATTTTCATTTTCTTAGTTTTGCTTAATGGAGAATATATGCCGAAACGAGGGGACATCAAAAAAGTCATGATCATCGGCTCCGGTCCGATTGTCATCGGCCAGGCCTGCGAATTCGATTATTCCGGCACCCAGGCCTGCAAGGCCCTGCGTAAACTCGGTTACGAAATCGTGCTGGTCAATTCCAATCCGGCCACGATCATGACCGATCCGGGCCTGGCCGACATCACCTATATCGAACCGTTGAACTTGAAAACCATGAGTGAAATCGTCAAGAAGGAACGGCCTGACGCCCTTCTGCCCAACCTGGGCGGCCAGTCGGGCCTGAACCTTTCCTCGGAACTGGCCCGGTCGGGCGTTTTGGATCAATACGGGGTCAAAATCATCGGGGTGGAGGTGGACGCCATCGAGCGGGGCGAAGACCGGATCGCCTTCAAGGAGACCATGAACCGTTTAGGTATCGAAATGCCTAAGAGCAACCCGGCCTTCAGCGTGGACGAAGCTGAACGTATCGCCGAGGAGCTTGGGTACCCCGTGGTCATCCGGCCGGCCTATACCCTGGGCGGCACCGGCGGCGGTCTGGTCTACAATGTCGAAGAATTAAGAACGGTGGCCGCCCGCGGTCTTTCGGCCAGCCTGGTCCATCAGGTTCTGGT
>Ga0209163_1002670_pt1 | contig 14413 bp, 16 predicted proteins | sample MTBAKSrepl2MetaG_FD_187457 | JGI IMG/M metagenome (GOLD analysis project Ga0209163, IMG submission 187457) | Enrichment culture microbial communities om Arthur Kill intertidal strait, New Jersey, USA, that are MTBE-degrading - MTBE-AKS2 (Arthur... | ecosystem: Environmental > Aquatic > Marine >...
CCTTCAAATCGTGACTAATTGGCTGGCCTGATGGTACCTGCCATCAGGCCGGAGTAGCCATCGCCTTTTCAACCTTCAACTACTGCTGGGACAACCTCGAGTATGAGTTGGAGAGACGAAAGCAGTTGAGTGATGAGCAAATCCTGGAGGAGTGGCGTGCCCTGCCTTCACAGGAAAGCACATTCTGGTTCCGCGTGACGCTGCCATGCTGGTTGGAGTACGGGGTGAGCGCGGTACAACTCTTGAGGGACGCACGCCACGGAGACATTCAAGCTGTAGACCATATCCTGAGACTGGACGAACTTGCGCTGCAAGACCCACGAATCATGCTCCATTTCTCTGAGGCACGGCTTAATCCGACCAAAGGCAGGTTCAAATGTATGCATGCTGCCGTTGGGGGGGCCCCTGAACGGAAGTTGACTCTGAAGAACACGAAGGAATGCGTTGGCGCATTCATATCTCGATTCTCGGAGAATCTCGGAGGTAGGATCAAAGGCCCTGACATCAGGCGTCTATATGACGCAATCGCGCAGGACACTCAGGGGACTCGTATTGATCTTGATTTCTCGGATGAGGAGCCGGAGTCTTTCTCTCGTGCGATTCGGCGGCACAAACCATTCTGGGAGCCATTGTTCAAATCCGGTTGGCCCCTTTCCTCAAACCCCGCCTGAGCAGACACGGGCAATCAACAGACCCGGACAAAAATCGCGCATCCAACTGTCCGGGTAACACCTTTATCTCCCCGTAGGATACTCCGAAGAAACATAGGAAACATGCTCCGGAGGATAGGGCTCCGTGGGGACACGACCCGAGCGCCGGGGCAGGCTATACGGGCAGGTCCGGGGCTCCCATCGGGAGCCCCGACTTACCGACCTGCTCGGTAGCCCCAAGGCGGTAAATCCCGGCCTTTGCGCTGTTCGCAAAGGCCGCATGAGACGGGTTGAAAACAACCTCCTCAAGTCTCCCGGACACGTTCTGCGCTCGCAGTCTGCGCAGACGGTGACGGAGTGAAAGGCAGACGCATGAATGGCGAATGGAGGACAACCGAGTGAGCGGGTCTGTTTTACTTGAACATGTCGGAAATAGTGTAACACACCCGGTCAACGAATACGGAGACCGGTTCGAGGTCGCCAAGAAGCGGTGCAAATGCGCATTCTGCCCGGACTGCGCTGAATTCATCGGGTACAACCTGCGAAAGAAACTCATTCCAATCCTTGAGACCTTCTCCGGACTCTTCATGCTCACGTTCACGGTTGACCCCGCGCTCTTTCCAGATGCACAAGCCGCATATCTGTACATGAGGGAGAATCGCTGCATAGCGAAGACCATACAGGACCTGTTCCGGCGGGGCCATCTGTGTTCGCGCCGGTACTTCTACGTTGTCGAATGGCAGAAGGACACCGAACAAGCCCATTTCCATGTCCTTGTCGATGCCGAGTTCGTTCCGTGGGACGAATTGCTCAGGTTATGGGGAAAGCATCGGCCGGAAGGTGCGGGGCCGGTCATCGGAGACCGTCCTGCATTCGGGACAGTCTTCTTCACAAAGCGATACTTTGAGGGAGGGGCTGCCCATGCCGCGAGATATGTCACGAAGTATATCACGAAGATCCCGGAGCATGGCTTCCCCGAATGGGTGCTTCGACTTGGCGAAGAGACGCGCATCCGGCGGTACAGCGCGAGCCGGGGATTCTGGGGCAATCCCCCCAAGTTACCGAGCGAGCCGGAGAAGAAGCGAGAAGCCAAGCCGCGAACATACGCCGAGAGAATCCGAGTTTGCGGCTCTTCCGTGAATGTCTTCGAGATACGGGAGAGCGTGGACAGGGAGACCGGGGAGATACAGATAGCGCGCACCTGGGCGGGAGAACTCCAGGCAGATGCCAACAGAGTCCTTGAGAGGCTCTTCGATCCGGGAGAGCCCAGACGGTCCCGGAGAAGCCTCTTGGCCCTCTCGCTCCCTCACGTTCAACGGATCATCAGCATAGCAGCAGGCCATGATGCAGCCTGGATACGGGGTGGACCGTCACGCTATGAGAGCCCAGAGACACAAGCCTTCCAAGGAGAATAACCCAATGGCAGACCAGAAAGAGCAATCGACCGAATCGCCGTACATGTCGCCCAAGGAACTCTCACGCCGATGGAGGTGCTCCCGGTCCAGTGTGGACCGGATTGCCCGGCGAGGTGGTCTCACCCGTCTGCATCTGGGTGAAGGGCAGAACGGCATTGTCCGCTATCTCCGGGGTGAGGTAGTCGCCCTGGAAGACGCATTACTCCATGCGGAGACCGGGAAAATAATTTCAGGCAAGGCGTCAGATTGCGGCCTCACAATATAAGTCATGTTCACGCATAGACTTATATTCGGTTGCCCCGTTTGGAAGTCAGTCAGAACACGTGTCAATTTCCAGTGAAGAAACAATATGCGTGGAGATGAATTGAACATGTTCACACATCAGAAGCCGAAAGACATCGACCCCTTGCTGCTATCGCCCCGGCAGGCGAGCCGGGCGCTGGCGATTAGCGAGCGCACGCTGTGGACCTTGACGAAGGCCGGAACGGTCCCGCATATCCGGATCGGCAAGCTGGTTCGGTACTCGGTGGATGCACTTCGCGAGTACATCAAGCAGGCGGCAGAAGAAGAGTGTGAAGATTCTCGGAGTAGAACTTGACACAACAGCAAGTATGGGGTACGCTTGTCGATATGACGATCATCGAGAGCATGGCGCGAGCGATAGAGACGTGTGGCAAGAGCCGGTATCGCATCCACAAGGACACCGGAATCGACCAGGCCGTTCTGTGTCGGATCGTGAATGGCGGTCGATGCAACCTGGAGACGGCGGAACGATTGTGCGAGTACCTGGACCTCGAATTGAGACCGCGACATAAGAAAGCGAGGAAGTGATGGCGAGCGTAGCGAAAGAGGGTAACGGCGGACGGCGGCGTATTCTGTTCATCGACCCGACCGATGGACGCCGAAAGACACTCCGGCTTGGCAAGTGCTCCGAGCGTGCGGCTGATAGCGTCTGCCGACACCTGGAGGAATTGGTTTCGGCCAGGATCAGCGGCCATGCCATCAACCCGGCCACGGCGGCGTGGTTGACGGAGATTAGTGACGCGCTTCATGAGCGCCTTGCCAAGGTGGGCCTGGTCGAACGGCGGGACAAAACGCCGGTCGCCATGCTGGGGGAGTTCACCGCCGACTACATCGAGTCGCGACGGGGAGACGCCAAGCCCCGGACGATCATCAACCTGAACGTGAGCCGACGGGAGTTGGTCCGCTTCTTCGGTGAGGATCGGCCTATGGGGGAAATCACGAGCGGTCACGCCATCGAGTTCCGTTCGGCCATGCTGGGCCGGGGGTTGGCGGACAACACGGTCCGTCGGCATCTGGGCCGGGCGCGCCAGTTCTTCGCGGCTGCTATCGACAAGGGGCTCATCCAGAAGAACCCATTCATCCACAAGCAGATCAAGGTTGCCGTCCGTGGCAACCCTGACCGTCGGCATTTCATCCCGCGCGAGGTGATTGACCGCGTTCTTGCCGTCTGCGAGGACGACATCCAGTGGCAGGCGATCATTGCCTTGGCGAGGTTTGGCGGACTGCGGACACCCTCTGAGACGTTGGCCTTGCGATGGTCCGACATCGACTGGGCGAACAACCTGATAACGGTTCGCTGCCCGAAGCTGGAGCGGCTGGAGCGACACGCCACGCGGACCATCCCGCTTTTCGCCGAGCTACAGCCGATTCTGCTGCGGGCCCACGGGGAAAGCCCGACCGGGAACGATTTCGTCATCCACGGCAAGCTGCGGGACGGTTGCGGGAACTGGCGAACTCAGTTCGAGAGGCTTATCCGGCGGTCGGGGCAGGAGCCTTGGGGCTGTCTCTTCCAGAACTGCCGAAGCTCCCGTGAGGTTGAACTATCTGAGGTCTTCCCCTGGTTCACCGTCTGTTCGTGGATCGGGCATTCCAGAGCGGTTGCAGCCGAGCATTACATGTCCGTTCCGGCCGAACACATTGCCCGAGCCATCGCGGGGGAGAACAGCCGGATGGGGAGAGAAAAAGCGGCACAGAATCCGGCACAGCAGGTGCACGCAGAGCCTTGCAGAACACCGCAAGAGCCTGAGGCGAATTGTTACGGAACCGCATTCTTCAGCGCAAAACAAAGGGTTGCGACACCGTGCGAATACACGGAATCGCAACCCATACCCCCAAGGGGAGTCGAACCCCTGTCTCCAGGATGAGAACCTGATATCCTAGGCCACTAGACGATGGGGGCACTATTCGTATCCGACCGTCGATCCTGCACAGCACAAAGCGCCGTGCGTCGCCGACAGCCGCACACCCGTCAGTAGCGGCGGTCGGATTCGAACCGACGACCCTGGGCTTATGAATCCCATGCTCTAACCAGCTGAGCTACACCGCCTTGATCCTAAGCCCAGTTATTTTAGCGTGCTGCGGTGCGGCCTGTCAACACGAATTCTCGGCTTTCTCCGCACAGAGAGAAGGAGTCGACTGCTGGCTTCCGCGGGGTCACATCCGTCCTGGCAGAGCAGCCTCGCAGCTATCTGGCTTGGACGTACTTGACCTTGGATCGGCGCCCGCTCCATCTGCTCTGCCAGGACCCGAAGAGTGTCGTCTGACCGGCCGCATCCTCGTCTATACTGAAAATCGTGTTTCTCCGCCAGTCGACGATTTCGTTTCTGAGTTGTGCAGCCTGGACCTCGGGCAAATCCAGCCCGTTGAGCTCGAGTGGATCGATGCTCAGACGGTAGAGAGTCACCTGGCCGGTTTCCGGATGGTAGACGAACTTGTTGTCGCCGAGAATGAATCCGGCGGGCCCCTGCTGCATCCAGCCGGAAAGATAGACTCTCCGATCAGCCGGCAGCGGGCGAAGCGCGTCGAAACCGTCAAACGACAGCGGCTCGGTCTGAAACCCCAGCAGCCCGAGGATCGTCGGAGCCAGATCAACCGAGCTGACCGCCGTGTCAATCCGCGTCCCCGGATCCACCAGGCACGGCGCCCGCAGGCACATGGGGATTCGCAGGACCTCGTCGTAGGCAATTCGTTCGTGTCCCATCATGTGGTGTTCCGAGAAGGCCTCGCCATGGTCTCCCACCACGCACAGGATCGTCTCCTCGGCCAAGCCCAAGCTTGTCAGTTGGGCGTCAAGAGCCGCCACGAACCGATCCGTATAGGCAATTGTCCGCAGGTATCTCTCTTCCTGGCTGCCGGACGCCTCCCCGAACCAGGCGGGTACCTCGTACGGATCATGGGTTACTGAGCATAGGACGACCATGAAGAATGGGTTCTTTTCGGACTGTATCCATTCGCCGATGGGCTCCAGCATGGCGAATTCATCAGCCCCGAGGTAGCCGACGAATTGGTTTGGATCCTGTAAGTCCTCACGGGCAAAGAACTTATCGAAACCAAGGTTGTGGATCAATCCTGGCCGGGACTCGAAGGTGCCTGTCGCCGACTGGAAGAAGGCGGTGCGAAAGCCCAGGCCCCTTTTCAGTATCGTCGCCAGGCTCGCATAGGGTTCGTTCATGGGAACCGTCTCGGAAATGTCCTGCGACGCGGAGGGGAATCGGCCGGTCAGGAGAGCGAACAAGGCCTTTGTCGTGTGGGTAACGACCGACCGTGCGTTCGTGAATGAGACACCCTGGCCTGCCAGTGTTGCCAGGTGGGGTGTGGGTCCTGCCAAGCCCGGTCCGCACTGCGGCGCGATACCCCCGTGCTCAAGGGCGAGCGACGTGCAATCGTACTGGACCCCCTCGAGAACCACTACCACCACATTGTGCTTGACCGACTGGGATCTCAGGGCGATCGGCACACTGTCCGCGCTCGGCAGCTTCCGCGTGGCGTTGCGAAAATCATCGCGCACCAAATGGCGGTAGTTGGGCAGGAAGAACGCCAGGACGGCGCGAGCATGGCAGTTGTACCGCATGCCCAGAGCCGCGATCTGTGCCGACCCCAGGCTGGAAACCGCCGTGTTCGCGACGACCGCGAGCACGCTCATGACCAGCGATGCGCCAATTCGCAGGCGAAACCGCCTGCGATTGTAGTTCGGCACCGCGGGCCGTGCGAGCGACGAGAAGAAGAAGGCCAGCGCCAAAGCGCTGGGAATCAACAACGCTGCCGCCGCTGCCGGCATCGCCACGAGATTGAGCAGCACCATTTTCAGGATGTTGAACGGGTCTCGGAACAACGGCACCAGCTCCATGGGCAGGATCTGGGTGCCCGTGCGGATCAGCCAGCCGGCGTTCATGACGGACCACGTGCAGATCACCGCCGCGAAGATCATGGCGCCACGCAGCACACGGATGGTCGGCCGACGATAACAGATCATTGCCAGCGCCGCCTCAAGGGTCAGTAGGATCCCGATATCCGTCAGGATCCAACTGGGGTACTCCGGAACCAGGCCAGATCGGACCGCGTGGAAGAACTTGACCGCGAGATTGCAGAACAGCGCCCCCATCATGATCACCGTGTACGCGCGCGGGACCAGCGCGTGCTGCGCCCTCTGCGCATACCGGCGCACGAAACCGATTGATTTGCCGCCAACAGGATTGGCCTTCATGGGAAGAGAATACTACACGCACCAAGCCGTGGCAAGACGTTTCCCACTCACAGAGCCAACCTCGCCAGCGCGCGCGCCCCGTCGGCCCATGGCCCGACGCAGCCAAAACGTTTGCCACCACGCCGCCTGTCACGCGCACCATGTCGACCGAAGCAGCCGCGAGCCGTTCCACCCATCGTCGCATCCAGCCACCCTGCAGTCCAAAGGCAGCCTGAGACTGGCCAGCGAGCAATCGCGCAGTCCGATAATCGCCGGCCTCTCGATCTCGTCGATGCGTCGCGGTAATATAACCCCCTGCTTGCACCATTGTCCTAAATCCAAGTAGGTATTTGTCCAAGCGCGATCCACTCGCATTCAGCGGCTAATCCCGCCGCCTACGCTGGTACGCGCCGCGCAGGATCCATCTGCCTGTGCTGCTCCGATGCCTTCCCTCCCGCCTGCTGACAGAAGGACGCTTTTGAATGCCGCTGGATGGAGGGTGTGTCACGTGAAACAGTTGTGTGCCGACCCCTCCGGGGGGCGTTGTCTGCCCGTCAACATCCGCCCTGCCGGCCCAGGCACCGCACTGGCGCCCTGCATTTCCTCGATGGCTGACCCCTTGTGCCGTCGGTAGCTTCCCCTCCCCTGTTCCAGCGTCACAGGCCCCATCCTCCATATCACGCCAGGCATCCGCTTGCTGCTGCTTCGTGTGCTCCGCGCCATTCTGCCGATAACACCGCGGTCCCCAGCCGTGATGGCATGTGTCACGTGGAACACCCCTCTGTGGCAACCATCGGCGACTCGCCTCACAACGACCGGCGACAGAACGAGATCAGACAGACTTCCCCCTTCCCCCCCCGTCACGCCTGGGAGCACGGATCGGCGACCTTTCACGCCGCACAGCTCCCGCACTCCGCAGGCAAGCTACGCGCCTTGCGACTGCACCCCGCCTCATCCGGCCAGACACCCCAGCACGATGGAGGCCCCTCCCGGGCCACCTATGCTTCCCGATCCGCAGGTGCCCACGCACGCCGTCGCGCGTAGCCACATCAGCGGCAATTCGCAACCCCGCGCCGCTCAGACCTCGGACCGCGCAAGCCCGGCGTATTAACGCATAGCGCCTGCCCTCCCACACACCGCCCGTGAGGGCGCATCCTGGCAGCGATGAATCGACCCATCTGCAAGCGTTCACGCCCACGATCGACACCCCGCACGCTTGCCATCCCCCTGCTGCAGCGTTGCCACAGGCGACCTGCTATCCCCCGCTTCACCCTCCATTTCTGGCAGCGCGCTTCCACGAACGGTTGCATCCCCTTCACGGCCGAACCGGCTCTTGTGCCTCGTGGCGCTGGGGCCTGGAGCGCCCAGCTCGACCTCTGGGAATCGGCCGCCCCGTCCGCGCGCCGGCGCGTTGCGGGATCGCCCTCTTCACATGGCGCGGGCCGTCTGATGCCGTGCGGACAACGAAAAGTGGAGGACTTTCCTTGGACTTGCCGAAATAGCCCTTGAGGCAAAGGCCAAGGGCCGTCTACAATGGTCGCGCTTCCGGACACGCGGACCGCCGATGAAGGGGTGCACACATGGGTTTGACAAAGGCTGACAAGCCAAAGCATCTCGGCAGGGGACTTGAAGCCCTGCTGGGGCCGATAACAACTGCCGTGCCAGTGGCCGCCGAGCGAATGCCGTCGGAGAAGCCGCCAGCGGGTGCCCCGGTTGTTGCATTACCACCTGACAAGGAGGTTTCAGAGGCCCTACGGGACCTGCCGCTGCGAGCGATCCGTGCGAATCCTTACCAGCCCAGGAGCACCTGGAACGAGCAGGACCTCCGCGAACTGGCCGATTCCGTGAAGGCCAATGGTGTGATCCAGCCGATTATCGTCCGTGCATTTCAGGGCGGTTACCAGCTCATCGCCGGGGAACGGCGCTTCCGCGCCGCGGAGATGGCGGGCTTGGCGACGATCCCTGCGGTGGTCCGGGAGGTAACCGACGAGCAGCTCTTCGAATGGTCGCTCGTCGAGAATATCCACCGGCGCGATCTGAACCCCCTCGAGCGGGCCAAGGCCTACCAGCACTACCTCGGTGCTTTTTCCCTGACGCAAACGGAAGCAGCCGAGCGACTCGGCGAGGACCGTTCCGTGATCGCAAATTACCTCCGGCTGCTCGATCTGCCGGAGGAGCTCAAGCAGATGCTGACCGATGGCCGACTGACGATGGGTCACGCCCGCGCGATCCTGTCGCTGCCCACCGACGAGCTGCGTCGCAAATTGGCGAATCGCGCGCTGGCCGGACGGTTGAGTGTCCGCGAGGTCGAGCGCCTTGTTCGCATGCACCTGGCGGAACCCGCCGGTCCCAAGTCCCCGCCGAAACCGAAGGCAGCGAACATTGTCGATCTCGAGAGCAAGCTGTGCCGACACCTGGGGACCCGCGTATCGATCGATACAAAGAAGGGGGGGCGCAGCGGGCGGATCACGATCGAGTTCGATTCGATCGATGAGTTCGCGCGAATCACCGACGTCCTCGGCGTCGCCTGTGGCGAGGAGGTCTGACAGGCCGTCCGCGGGAATCGGCAGTGCTGGGACATGATGCTTCTTCTCGCGCGGGGGTTCGGCTCTGCTGACAGTTGGCACGTGTGGCTCCGGCAGGCTGCTCGTTTGCGAGCAGCCGGTTCGGATCAGGGGTATAGGGCCCAACCACTGCGGTGGCGCGAGATGATCTCCGCATAGCTAATAGATAAGGGATCGGCTGCCCGTCGCCGTGGCTCCAAAGTATGAAAGGGGGGGAAAGAGCCGTACCAAAGCCATGAGTGTAATAGGCGTATGAATATCGGACTTCGTCTGGCCAGCCTGTCGCTCGATGTCCCGTTCTTCCAGGCTTCCCTGAGCGGCTACAGCGACTACAACATGCGGATGTTCGCTCGCCGGTTCGGGTGCCCGTTCGCGTTGGCGGACGTCATGCTGGCCAAGAGCGTGGCTCGTCCGGAGGTCCTCGCAAAGGCCTGTTTTCGGCCGGGCGACGACGAGCATCCCGTGGGCGCGCAGATTCTCGGCAAGACGCCCAGGACGATGGCAAAGGCCGCACGGGATCTGGTGGCCGCCGGATACGACGTGATCGATGTGAACTGCGCCTGTCCGGCCCCCAAGGTCGTGCGGCGGGGGCGCGGCGGGGCGCTGCTTGACCACCCGAACGCGGTTATTGATATCATGAAGGCGGTTCGTGACGTTGTCGCGTGTCCTCTCCTGATGAAACTCCGCATCGGCGTAGACCATTCTGAGGGATCGCGCGAGAGCTTCTGGGAGATCGTGGCCCGCGCGAGGGAGCAGGGGGTGGACGCTTTCGTGATCCACGGCCGGACAGTGTCGGAGCGATATCGCGGCAAAGCTAATTGGGAGATCCTGGCGGAAGTCAAGCGTCGTTTCCCCGGCGCGACGATCATCGGCAGCGGCGACGTGTTCGATCCCAGTACTGCTATCGAGCGGCTCAGGAGCAGCGGGCTCGATGGTTTCGTCGTTGCGCGAGGCGCGATCGGCAACCCGTGGATCTTCCGCGACCTGCGGTACCTCTGGGAAGGGCGGCCCTTGCCGCCGGCTCCGACGTTGGCCGAGCAGCGAGCGGTCATGCTCGAGCACCTCGACCTGGTGCTCCGCGGCCATCCCGAGCATCGGGCCATCGGATACTTCCGGAAGTTTCTCGTCTACTACGCACGTCGCCACCCCAAACGCAGACACATGCTCCCGGCTCTGATGAAAGCGAAGACGCGGGGGGACCTCGAACTGGGCATCAAGGAATGGTACAGCGATATCTCGTCCGGCCCCGATTGCATTCGCAATCAGGCGGATCGTTGACGGTGAGCCCGCCCGGCGCGGCTGTCAATCCGCTTCGTAGGGGCGGTTGGGGTCTCCCGCCAGCTCATAGAGTCCCCCTCCCGCTCGGCGGAGGCGCCCGTGCTCGACCAGCTTCTCCCAGACCTCCCGCGGGTATTGGTTGGGCGGTTGAATGGCGACGATGCCGGAGCCGCGACCACTACTGAAAGGGCCGCCGCCGAGCGTGGACTCCGCGTCCAGACGCGTCAGCTTCAATCGTTTCTTGAAGGCCTTCATCGCCTGCTTCAGGACCTGCGGCGGAATCGGTTCGGACGCGCTATCGGCCATGGTGTTCCTCCTGCAAGAACTCGGGTTTCTGTCGTATTGTAGGCGGGATTCCCCGCGGAAGCCAAGGCCAAAATACGCAGGGCCGAGGCGCCTTTTTTGTGCTTGCCGCACGCCAATCGTGTATAATGGCACCGGTCGCGGAATGTGGGTGCGACCGCGTGCAAACCAGGATAACTGCATTGAAAAGGGTGTCCCGTGAGACGACTGACGATTTTCGGGGTGGGCGTGGTTATGTGCATGGCAGGGGGGCTCCTCGCGCAGAGACAGGACGGGCCTAAGTCGCTGCACGATGCCGCCCGGACCGGCGACCTGGCGCAGCTACAGCAGTACATCGAGAAGAAGTCGAACCTCAACGCGGTGGACAACTACGGCTACACGCCTCTGAAATGCGCGGTTGAGTCCTACCATCTGGACGCCGTGAAGCTGCTGCTGCAAGGGGGGGCAAACCCGAATACGAAAGATGCCAGCGGGACCACGGCGCTGATGCAGGCGGTGATGATGGGTCAGAAGGAAATCGTCGAAGCGCTCCTGGCCGGCAAGGCGGATGTCGCGGCCAAGGATAAGGCGGGGCGCATGGCCCTGCACACCGCGGTGCAGATGGGCCACATCGAAATCGTCGAGCTGCTGATCAAGGCCGGCGCCGACGTGAACGCCACCGACCAGGGCGGCCAGACTCCGCTGGGGATTGCCCAGATGAGAAACCAGCCGGAGATCGCGGAGATTCTGAAGAAGTCTGGCGGCACGGCGCCCACACTCCAGGACCGTTACGCTCTCTACGGCGACTACGGCGGCGGAGCAGCGCAGACAGCGGCGCCGACCGCGCCCCAATCGCGACGGCCGGATGATTTCGAGATCGATCCGAACGTCATCCGCGAGCAGCTCAAAAAGGTCCCGGCGCTTGAGGCGCCCTTGAAAGTGATCGACGCCAACAGCGAGAGCGAGCAGCGGGCGTGGATCCTCCGCCGGTCGGATAACCGGACCATGCTGTTGCGCGCCGTGCAGGACCAGTTCCGGGACGAGATGGCCCTTGTCAAGAAGCTGGCCGGTGAAGAGAAGGCGACCAAGACGAGCAAGGCGGTGGACGATCTGACCGCCAAGAGGAAGACACGCTACGACCTGATCGGCGATCAGTTACGCGACCAGCGACGACAGACGATGCTGGAGAACCGCGAGTCGATGGCGACCGCGCGGGGCGGGCGCGGGGGACGCGGCAGCACGAGTGGCGGTATGACGGGAGGCACGACGGGTCGCGGCGGGGGACGGGGAGGGCGATCCTCCACGATGAACAGCGGCGATCCCTACGGCGCGCCGGCAGGCCAGGCGAGAGCCCCGCGCCGCTCGACCGCCACGCCGGAGGCGGAAGAGGCGCCGCCGGTGGATGCCGATACGCAGGGTCAGATTTCGGCCTGGCTCAATGCCAAGCCGGAAGACAAGTCCAATCTGCTCACGGCGATACACGATCTCGACATCATCGAGTACGCGGCTCTGCACGAACTGGCGGTGGAGGAGAAGGCGGTCAAGACGGACGCCGCGATCATGGGTCTGCTGATGCAGCGTCAGGAGCGGATCGCCAAGATCCAGCAGAAGTGGGTGGAGGATGACGAGCGGATGCAGCGGATGCAGGAGCGGACGGGCACAACCGGCACGATGCAAGGCACGCAGCCGGGCATGCCGGGAACGACGCAGCGCGGCACGCGCGGCCGCGGCGGACGCATGTGACATGGACGACTCGCAGGACGAACCCACGCGCCGCTGGGTCGAAACCTGGAAAACGGCCGGACCGGAGTTGGAGCGTCTGCGCGCGGAGGAAATCCGCAACACCGACACGGCCAAGTCCATCGAGCAGTTGGACGACGCCTACGAATCCGCCCGCCTCCACTGGACCCCGCCCACCACATCGGGCCTCGTCGAGCAACAACGGCTATTCGCCAAGCTGTGCCCAGAGAATCGGAAATGCGAGGAGTGCAGATAACGCTGGACGACGAATTGCTGGCGTCGGTGGATAGGGCCGCCAGGCGGCTCAAGACCACACGGTCGGGCCTCATCCGGCAAGCATTGAGTGACGGCCTGGCCCAGCTCACAGCGCGCGAGCGTGAACGCAAACACCGCCAGGGATACGAGCGGAACCCCGTGGGCGAAGGCGAATTCGACGTCTGGGAGAACGAGCAAGTGTGGCCGGACCCGTGATGGTGGCGTTTGGGGTCTTCCCCGTCCGGTCCCCATAGAAGGTGGACGTCTTCGGTTTCTCCCGTCAAGAATGTGGAACGTGTAGGTCTGACGCCGTTCCCCGGATGGGCGATCTGCCGAAGATCATGTCGATTCTCGGCATTCATTAACCAGGCGCGCGGTGAGGAAGATACGGACCGTCCCTCGGCTGCAACCGAGTGTTTGGAGGTGTGAAGCATGTTTGCCTCTTTTGATGATCTGGTCAACAGGCTCTCCCCAGAAAAGGGCGCCTTCACCGTGCGCGTTGAGTGTTCCAGTAGAAGACCACCAGAGGCTTCGTTCAGAGAAGTATTTGACATCGAGGACGCGGAACTGAACGAATACGGAGTAATGTTATCCGATTGGACGAAGATCGAGCATGAAACACGGAAGTACCTTGCTAAGCTGCACTGGCTGATAAGGGCGCTCGTGCAATTCCAGGACGTCCTGCCACTAATCCCGCATGAGGGACTACCCCCGCTTGAGAAGGTCAAACACTCTGATGATCTGGTCGATACTCTGTGTCGGCACCACTGCTACTATGAGGCGCTGGTTCATCTGAGATCAGGGGTGCTGTCTCTGGTAAACGCCAATACACATGCAACGATCAGTGTGTTACGGCCGATGGTTGAGCAATTTGTCTATTTCGTGTATTGGAATATTGTCCAAGCCGAGGGTGGTATCGGCAAGTATAACACCTGGCTTCGCACCGGGAACGGGAAAGGCAAGCCGCCATTCAAGAACGCGACGGAGAAGGTGGAATCGGTCCTCAAGAATCGACGCAGCCTGATCTCCAAACGTGTTTTGAGTGTCATGACTGCAATTCGGAGATTGTACCAGGCGCAATGCAGTTGGAGTCACACGCCGGCTGCAGGCGAATCATTCAGAACAGGAGGGCTCGCCCCGATTCAGGGGAGCTTCGCGGATTGGGTATTCTGCGTTCACATGTACAACGCAGCCCTGCTCAGCATCCTGCGGCTCTATGTCTATCAATATCCAATGTCGCTCTTTCCCATCAACTTGATTCGAAAGTGGGGTTGGAAGATGCCTATAGGGGTGTTCGTTGATGAATGCTCGGGAGGCATTATCGAAGAAGCCCTTGGCAAACGCGAGGCAGACAAGCTGAGGGAGCTTCTCCTGAAGGATCAAGAGGTGTCTGAGAAGTTGCAGCACGCAAGCAGCTTCCCAGCTCTCACTGACGATGCAATCTGGGAGACTTGGCACACCTCGTCGGACAAGAGGGATGGATTGCAGTGCCCGAAGGATATACCAAGCATGGCAGCCCAGTTGAAAGGCGTAGTACGATCCACCGCATGGGCGTTCAACTACCTGCCACAATTGGACATGGAGGAAGGAATCACGATTGAAGAAGAGAAGTCCCTGCGGGAGTTCTACGGAGAGTAGAGAAGTAGTGACTGGGGGGATCGGGGGACGGGCGGATCGGATCGGGGGACAGCATACTCGATTCAAGAAGTAAGATATCCTCGGAATTCTTCCGACAGCTAAAAG
>Ga0209163_1002676_pt1 | contig 14399 bp, 13 predicted proteins | sample MTBAKSrepl2MetaG_FD_187457 | JGI IMG/M metagenome (GOLD analysis project Ga0209163, IMG submission 187457) | Enrichment culture microbial communities om Arthur Kill intertidal strait, New Jersey, USA, that are MTBE-degrading - MTBE-AKS2 (Arthur... | ecosystem: Environmental > Aquatic > Marine >...
CCGATCCGATCATCATCGGGAACCGGGTATTCGTTGCCTCCGGGTACAACCGGGGCTGTGGACTGATCGAAATCGACGGCGGCCAGGCCCAGAAGGTCTGGGAGAACAAGGTCATGGCCATGCAGATCAACTCCCCCATTCTGCGGGACGGTTACATCTACGGATTCGACGAGGCCGTCTTCAAGTGCCTCAAGCTCCAGGACGGCAGCCAGCAATGGCAGGACAAGAGCCTCGGTAAAGGTTCTCTGATGATGAGCGCCGACGGCCGATTGATCCTCATGAGCGACGAAGGGGAGTTGGTGATCGCCCAGGCTGATTCGCAGAAGTTCGATGTTCTGGCTCGCGCGAAGGTTCTGCCGAAGGCCCGCTGCTGGACGACCCCGGTCCTGGCGAACGGCCGGATCTACGTCCGCAACACGCCCGGCGACTTCGCCTGCCTGGACGTCAGCGACGCCAAGTAGACGAGCAGAGTTCGGTGTACGGAGAACGCACGCAACAACATGAAGACCTATGAACAGATCAACGACCGGATCGCGTCGGGCAAGGCGGTCGTGCTGACCGCCGACGAGATCATGGACTACGTGGATAAGAAGGGCCTGGAGGCTGCCGCTCAGGAGGTGGACGTGGTTACGACCGCCACCTTCGGGCCGATGTGCTCCTCCGGCTGCTTCATCAACTTCGGGCACTCCAAGCCCAAAATTCGCATGTCGGAGGCCTGGATCGAGGACGTCCTGGTCTATACCGGCATCGCGGCGGTGGATGTCTACCTCGGCGCGACGCAACTGCGCCACGGCGACCCGGCCAACATGTACTACCCCGGCGAGTTCCGTTATGGCGGCGGCCACGTGATCGAGGACCTTGTCGCGGGCAAATCGCTCCAGCTTTTTGCCTTGTCCTATGGGACCGACGACTACCCGCGCCGGGAGATTCGCACGTACTTCACCATCGACGACCTCAACCAGGCCATCATGGTCAACCCGCGCAACTGCTACCAGAACTACAACGTTGCGATCAACGACTCCGACCGGACGATCTATACATACCTGGGCGTTCTCGACCCCCGGCGGGGCAACGCGACCTACTGCTCCGCGGGCCAGTTGTCGCCGCTGCTGAACGACCCGTTCTATGATACCATCGGCGTCGGCACGCGGGTCTGGCTGGCGGGTGCCCAGGGACACGTCTACGCCGAGGGCACGCAGCATGCCGGCGTCTGCGAGCGGACCGCCGACGGCGTGCCCACGGAAGGGGCCGGGACGCTCGCCTTGACCGCGGACATGAAGAAAATGCGACCCGAGTTCATTCGCGGCGTCAGCTTGCGCGGCTATGGTGTCTCGCTCGCTCTGGGGGTTGGCGTGCCCATCCCGATCCTTGATGAGCAGGTCCTCAAGCGGACATGCGTCCGTGACCGGGACATCCTGGCGCCGGTGATCGACTACAGCTCCGACTACCCGCAGAAGACCGGGCGCGTGATCTGTCACGTCAGCTATGAGCAGTTGCGCCGCGGCGAAGTCGAAATCGAGGGCAAACCGATCGCCGTCGGCTCGCTCTCGTCCTACCACAAGGCCCTCGAGATCGCGAACCTGTTGGCCGACGAGATCCGACGGGGCGAATTCCTGCTCGCCGCGCCCCTCCAGCCGCTCCCCAAGGACACCGCGATGAAGTCTCTGGTGATTCGAAGGAAACCTGTATGACCGCGACCCTAACGAAGAAGCTGGTGCTGTTCTTCCCGCGCTACGACTGCGAAAAGCCGATCATCTACCATTTGGTGAAAGACCATAATCTCATCGTGAACGTCTACCGCGCCAAGGTGACGCCGGAAGAGGAAGGATATCTCGTGCTCGACGTCACCGGGTCCGAGCGGGACATCGAAGGCGCGATGGAGTTCATCAAGACCTGCAACGTCATGGTCAATCATACCGGCAAAGGCGTGACCTGGGATGAGCACCGCTGCGTCCACTGCGGCCAGTGTGTCACGCACTGCCCGACGGAGGCCCTGCACATCGCCGACGCGGCCAGCCGCCGGATGGAGTTTGACGAGGCCGCCTGCATCGAGTGCCTCAATTGCATCCGCGTCTGCCCGTTCGATGCCTGCGCATCGGCATTCTGATGGATTATGGATGATGGATCATGGATGATTGCAGAGGAAGGTCCGGTATATTTCCTCCATCATCAATCATCAATTATCCTCTATCAAGATCGACATGTCCCACAGCCGAGTTTATCGCACGTTCACCTACCGCGAGGCGGTCCTGCGGATTTCCTGCAATCAGTTCGATGTCGTCACCGCCGAGATCGTGCGGCAACGGCACCTGCTCGAGGATTACATCCGTCGCCATCCCGAGTTCCAGCGGTCGTTGGTGCCGATCGAGGTGTATCCCGACGCCCCGGAGATTGCGCGTCACATGGCCTGGGCGGCGGGAATCGTCGGCGTCGGACCGATGGCGGCGGTGGCCGGAGCCATGGCGCAGTGGGCCGCCAAGGCCGGCTTGGCGGCCGGAGCGGAAGAAGCCATCGTGGACAACGGGGGCGACATCTATCTCAAGGCGGCCGCGCCGGTGGTGATCGCCCTGAGCACCGGCACCGCCAGGCTGGCCGAGCGGCTTGCCTTCCGCGTCGAGCCGGACGAGACGCCGGTTTCGATCTGCTCTTCTTCGGGCAAGATGGGTCCCTCGATGAGTCTGGGCCAGTGCGACTTGGCCACCGTCGTAGCACCGGACGCTGCCCTGGCCGACGCTGCCGCCACGCAGGCAGCCAATCTGGTCCACACGCCGGACGACATAGACCCGGCGGTGGAGCGGATCCGCTCGATTGCGGGTGTCTCGGGTGTATTGGTCGTCAAGGACGAGCGCGTCGGTCTTGCCGGCCGCCTGCCCGGTCTGATCCGGACGCACTGACGCCCGCGGCGTGCCGAATCGATAGTGTCATTGGACCGTGACCGCGGTCCCGCTGACGCTCACCATGAGCATTGCGCCCTGGGGCCCCACGGTTTCGATGTCGATGTCGATTCCGACGATCGCATTGGCGCCGAGTTCCGTGGCCTCCTGCTCGATCTCCTCGAAGGCGATCTCCCGCGCCTTGCGGAAGGCCTTCTCATAGGCCCCCGAGCGGCCGCCCACGATGTCGCGGATGCCCGCCATGATGTCTTTGAAGATGTTCGCGCCCAAGATGGCCTCGCCGTTGACGACGCCGTGGTACTGCGTGATTCGTTTGCCTTCGATACTCGGTGTTGTCGTGTGGATCACTGTCGTGTCTCCTTGCCGTTTTCCTTATAGACGCCCAGGCGGGCCCTTTCTTCATCCGTCCCGGGACATGCTCCAGAGGGTCATCACGAGCATCCCCACCACCCGATACGGCGGACCGCTGTCTCCTTGAAGGACCCCCAACGCATGCCAGAGGCACCAGACGAATCCCATCAGTGCTGAAGAGCGACGGAAGCCGAGGAATGCCAGCCCCTTCTGCAACAGACCGCGCCAGCCCAGCGCGAAGGACCAGGCAACGAGGAACATCAACCCGGTGAAGATCAGGACCTTTCTCATGGGTTTGCTCACGGCTGCCACGAGCGCAGGCCGATCCGGTTGCCTTCGCTGTCCTCGAAAGAGGCAATGAAGCCCAGCGGGCCGATCCGTGTCTTCGGCAGCACGATCTTGCCGGCGCTTTCTTGCACGCGCTGCAATGTGCCATCCACATCCGGCGTGGTGAAGTAGATCTGGACTCCCTGTTGGGATGGTTGGAAGACCTCACCTTTCATGAGGGCCCCGGCGGCGCCCGGAGTTCCCGGCCGCATCGGAAAGAGCGCCATCTCCAATGGGCCGAGAGTGAGCGATTGGAGCTTGACGTTGAGCACATGCTCGTAGAATGTCCGAGCCCGGGACATGTCCGTCACCGGAATCTCAAACCAGCCCACCGGATTCGAATCCGAAGAGATGCCTTTCGGCACTGCCGCTTCGTCGTCCGCGTTGTACACGACCTTCCCTTCCTTGATGACCATCTGTATCTTGTGAAGGGAGGAGATGTCTTTCAGCGGATCGCCGGCGACGAGGATGAGATCGGCGATCTTGCCGGGTTCCACCGTGCCCAGGTCATTGAGAAGACCCAGATGCTCCGCCGCATTTCGGGTGCCGGCCCGGAGGATTTCCTCGGGTGCCAGTCCGGCCTCGGCCATGAATTCCATTTCCTGGATCGTATTGAGACCGGGTCTCGGCATCGAGCAGAGGGTGTCCGTACCGAGGGAGATTCGTATCCCCTTGTCGGAGAGGGCCTTGAGGTTCTGTTTGGCGATCGCGAGCGAATCAGACTCCTTGTCCATCCCCAGAATCCACAAGGTCGGGGTGTAGTTGACGTTTCGCTTGCGGAGAAGGTCTGCGAGACGATTGTCCCTGAGAGTTGAATCGCAGACACCATGCTCGACGCCATCGGCGCCGCACTCGATGGCATCGAGGACATCCTGCTCTCGATGAGTATGGACCGTCGCTCGGAGTTTGTGCTTGTGTGCTTCGTCGATGATCGCCCTTAGAACACTCGTCGAGAGCCGCGGCATCGCGTCGGGCATCCCCGTGCCCTGGCCGGCTTCGAGTGCGGCCTTGATGGCATCCACCCCCTTCTCCGCCAACCGGCGAACCTCCCTCCTGGCCGTGTCTTCATCGTCCACCTCGATGGCGATCTCCGACCTCATCCAGGGATCGTCTCGACCCAGAGTCACGGCGGGATGTCCGCCCGGCGCTGTGAAGCACGGCCCGACGAGAAGGATGCGCGGTCCCAGGAGCTTCCCTTCGTTGACCATCGTTCGTAGTTCCAGGACCAGATCCAGGGGATCGGCCAGCGATTTCACGGTGGTTACGCCATGTCGTATGAAATCCTTCATGTATCTCGGAGCCAACGTCTTCAGTTGGGCTCGAAAGGCCTCCTGGCCTCGTCCTGTCAGTCCAAAGAAATGCACGTGGGTGTCGATGAGACCCGGCATCAATGTCCTGCCGCGAGCATCGATGGTCTTGGCGAACTTGAGTTGGGACTCTTCCCTCGATACGCTCTGAATGCGGCTTCTCGCGATGACGACGGTTGCGTCGTCCAGGACGGTGCCGCTGCCCACGATTATGCGCGCGTTCTCGATCACGAGTGAGGGTCCTTCGCCGTGCGATCCCGCGACGATGAACAAAGGCACAATCATCCAAACAAGACTTCGTCTTGCTTCTGTGCGTCTGCCTTCTGTACATCCGAATCGTTTCATGATCTTAGTCCTCCTGAATCAGCCTCGACCTGCAATTGACGATGGAATGCCCAAGAGGACCGGCGGGAACATGCCCCGGTTACGAGCCGGTGGGCCTCTCAGGCTCTTTCTCGTTCCTCTCCGTATGGGTCTGGCTCAGGGCCGCCAGGCCGCCCATGGCGCCGAGGTTCATGGTCTCCAAGGCCGAGCTGGGCACGATGATCATCGAGCCTTTCTCCTTGAGACCCTCGAAGAGCATGTTCATGCCGCGCAGGTGCATGGCCGTGGGGTTGGCCTCGTACTGCTTCGCGGCCTGGGCGAACTTCTGCGCGATTTCCGTCTCCGCAGTGCCGAGGATGATCCGGGCCTGCCGCTCCCGCTCGGCCTGGGCCTGCTTGGACATCGCGTCTTCCAGGTCCTTGGGAATGATGATGTCACGGATTTCGACGGATTGGACGGTGATGCCCCAGGGGTTCGTCTTCTCGTCGAGGATCTCGCGCAGGCGGTTGCCCAACTCGCCGCGATGGGTGAGCATGTCCGCCAGTTCGTGTGTCCCGATGATGTCCCGCAGAGCGGTCTGGGCCGAGAGCACGATCGCCAGGTAGAAGTTCTCCACCTCGAGGATGGCCTTCTTGGCGTCCCAGACCATCCAGAAGCAGATGGCGTCCACGTTGACCGGGACGGTGTCCTTGGTGAGGGTCGATTCCGAGTTGAAGTCCGTGGCGCGAATGCGCATGTCCACGGTCTGGACGATACTCTCGATGATGGGGACGATGAAGAACAGGCCCGGGCCCTTGAGCCGGTGGAACTTGCCCAAGCGCAGGATGACCGCCCGATCCCACTGGTTGACGACCTTGAGGGCGAACAGGATAAAGACCGCCACGAAGATCGTCACGCCCGCCACCACAGGGTGGATGACGGTCCACCGGCCCACGACAAGGCGGTTGACCGCGAATCCTGCCAGCAGGATCAGGACCGCGGCCAGGAACGCGGGCAGATTCATCTCCGCGCTGGGCACCTTGAAGCTCTCCACGTACTTGCGGGCCACCGCCGCTGGTTCTGTTGCCTTACTCTTGGGTTTCATGGTTGGGTCTCCTTTGCAGGTACTCGATGATGTCTGTGAGTGTCAGGTTGTATTGATGTCCGCGCGCGACCAGTTCGTCGCAGATTTGTCGCAGCATGCGTTGTTTCTCCGCGTCGCCGATCTCGACCTGCTGGTGGCTGACGAAGGTTCCCGTGCCCTGTTGCGTGTCGAGGGTGCCGAGCAGCTCAAGGTCCGAATAGGCCTTTCGCACCGTGTTGGGATTGATCTCGAGTTGGACGGCCAGATCGCGGACGGTGGGCAACTGCTCGCCCGGCAGGAGCCGCCCGGAGGCGATGCCAAAGCGGATCTGGTCCACGATCTGACGGTGGAAAGGCACGCCGCTCTTGATGTCCAGCTTGAAGTGTATCATCCGAATTCTCCGTTACTACTGTGCATTGTGCCAGAGCTTTACTATGATAGTGTACTATTAGTATAGTACAATAGACGCAGGCGTCAACAAAAAAATCGAGGAAGAGCAAAAAAGAATCTCGTCCGAAGGCCCCGGCGTTTGTCCAATCCAGTGGGAAAGGACGAATTGATCCTCGCTTCTCGCAATTGCGGTGAGGGGGCTACGTTTGGTGCTGGAGGTGAAGGGGAAACTCTACGGCAGAGGTGGAGATGCTCCTGGACAACGAAGAGTAGGAGGTCCATCATGCCCACCAGGGCGGGTCGGGCGCGCCGGCAGATTAAAGGTCCTGGCGATCTCCGACATGGATGCGGACGTTCTTACGGTAGACATCGACGTCGTCGGCGTCGATGTGTTCGATTTGCCGCTGGATCCAGAAGATCTTGACCGCAGCGATGGCACAGCCGAGGCCGGCGAGGAAGAACACCGCCGCCGCCATGAAGGCGAACAACTCGGGCAGGGCCAGAATCAGCATGCCGAAGCCGATCAGCAGCAGACCGACGATCATAATGCCCGCCGCCACGCTCCGCGACGCCCGGGAGAGCATATTCGTATAGAACTGAAACGGCATCTCACTCAACTCCTGACATCAACTCCGATCCCACCCTTGCGTCTGCAATCTCAAGCCAATACCACACGTACGAAGAGAAGGCAAGGTCCGTTCGACCGAACCCGCCGATCCGGTCCACCTCTCCGCCGGTTCACGTCCGACGCTTCACGCTTCACGAAGACAGAGTTTGTCTTCCTTCCAGGCCGTCGCTACAATACAGGCACGAACAGGAGGCCCCATGAAAGCAGAGGAAAGATTCCCGGCTCCCAACGGCGTCTCGCCGTTCAAGCGCATCCGGCGTACCAATGCGGCCGGAGCAGAATACTGGTCCAGCCGCGACTTTGCGCAGGTCCTTGGGTACTCGGGCTGCTGCAACTTCGAGCAAGTGATCAACCGGGCGAAGACCGCTTGTTTCAGCAGCGGCCGGAGGATCGAGGATCATTTCGTTGAGATCACCGAAATGGTCAGAGGCACAACCATGCCCGAGAATCTCCACTCGAAGAGAGCATAAGGAAACAGGAGTCCATGGGACGGGAGCAATCAAACGCCTTGAGCCGTGCACGGGGCAAGAACGAACATGGTGGGCAATGTAGACAAAGAGGATAGATTGTGAAATGTGCGAAATTGCGCGCGCATGGTAGGAGACTCTCCTGTGGTCACGGACTCAACGCTTCATTTCTCTGATGATCAACCTCTGACCGATAGGCAGTACGACCGTCTGAATCGCGCCGCGTTCGCTGATCGAATCGCGAGCGTACTGTGCGCCCTGCCCAAAGGTAGCAGTCTCGTAGTCGGCGTCCACGGTCCCTGGGGCGACGGCAAGACGACGGTTCTCAATCTGCTGCGTGTCAACCTATCTGGCAATGATATGATCGTTGTCCGTGATTTCAACCCGTGGCGCCTTACAGATGAGGAAATGATGTTTCGCGGGTTCTTCTCGGTGCTTACGGAGGCAATCGGGGCATCGCTTGCAACACCATTCGAGCGAGCAAAGGCAGGAGCAGGGAAGTTAGCCAGGTTCGGGAGGTGGATTACCAAACTCCTTCGGCGGGTATCCAAATCTGCTGAGACGGTAGACGACTTGCTCGCTAAGCTCTGTGAGGTTGCTGCGCAGGGTGATTCTGTGGGTCTTGAAGAACTACGGAGTCGGGTCTGTAAGCGCCTCGATCAGTCGGCCAAACGTATCGTGATCCTGATTGACGACCTCGACCGTTTGGACAAACTTGAGACACATGCTCTGTTTCGCCTTGTTAAGGCGTGTGCCGATTTTCCAAACGTGTGTTATGTGCTCGCATTTGACGATGGCGCTGTTGCTCGGGCTCTTGGCGAGCGATATGGTGGGGGTGACGAATCCTCAGGGCGTGCCTTTCTTGAGAAGATTGTTCAAGTGCCGCTCACGCTTCCGGTGGCAGCCAAGGAAGACCTTCGCGAACTGTGTTTTGAGCAGGTTGATCGGGCGCTCACCGGGGCTGGGGTCGAACTTGCGAGGAACCAAGTAGGCGAGTTCGTCTCGGGCTTCGATCGCGGTGTTTCGGTGCGTCTAACTACCCCCCGCGCCGCGAAACGGTTTGGGAATGGGCTCATGTTCGCCCTACCAATGCTTAAAGACGAGGTGAACCTGGTGGACCTTCTCCTCATCGAGGCGCTTCGTGCTTTCTTCCCGGAGGTGTATGATATTGTGCGCGACAATCATCCTGACTTCTCCGGGGTCGAGCGAAGCCACCACGGACGCGGAGGTGATGCCCCGCGTTCCGCCCATCTGCTCGGTCCATTGCTGGATGCGATGCCTAAAGAGCACGCCGATGCGGTGAAGTCGCTCTTGATCGGTCTCTTCCCCAGACTGAGCGGTGTCTATGGACACGGCAACTATGGGAGCGACTGGGTGTCGCGCTGGTCACGGGAGCGCCGAATCAGCGCGCCAGAGTATTGCCCGCGTTATTTCACTTACACCGTGCCACGCAATGATGTACCGGATGCAGAGATCAGCGCAATACTCGACGCAGCAAGTCAAGCGGACTCTTCAGCCCTCGACGCGCTTCTCACAACGCATCTTGCCGGACGGAAGACCCGTCGTGTCATCGAAAAGCTCCGCGCGATCGAGGAAACAGTCAGGCCGATCTCCGCCGAAAAGCTTGCCACTGGGATTGCCAAGTTTGGCAAGAACATCCCGAACCCTCCCGCTCTGTTCAGCTTTGCGGAACCACCATCGCAAGCCGCTATTCTGATCTCACGTCTGCTTCGGCAGATTCCCAATCGGGCCGCCAGGATTGGCGCGGCGAAGCGCATTATGGCGGTTGCCGAACCGCTATGGTTCGCTGCCGAGTGTATCAGGTGGTTATATGTCACAGACAAGCCGGAGAAGCAGGAAAGCAATACGTTGACCGAGCAAGAAGCAGCGGAAGTACGCCGCGTGCTTGTGGATCGTGTCAAGTCATGCGCCGCGCATGGGACTCCGCTCTTCGACCCTGACCTTCCGCAGGAGAAGTCGTTGCTCTATGAGTGGTGGCGAGTCGAGGGTCGCAATCCGGTGCAAGCTCACCTTGTAGAAGTGTTCGCGAAAGACCCCAGGCAAATCACGAGGTTTCTGCAATCGCATGCCCCACTGGGGTGGGGCCAGGGCAACGTGCTCCCGCACGTCGGTGAACTGGAGGGAAGCCAACTGAAGAACATGAAACTCATCATCGACCTCGATACGATGGCTGGGTTGATCCGACAGCACTGCGCCGGCGACTTCGACAACCCCGAGTGGTCTCTCGACGATTCCAAACCCCTCGAACAACGCTTAGCCGAGCAATTCATGTTTGTCTACAGCAAATGGCAAGAAGAAGGGGAGCCGACGGATGTGTCTGGCGAGAACAGCAACCAGTCAGACAATGACATGAACCTACACGAGGGCGGCTCGTGGAGCACAGGCCAGACATCCTGAATCCCGATGGACATTCTGGGCGACATCTCTTGCCTATTCGAGGATGGAACTCGCTGGTCACGCGGGTCCCCAACTGTCTCAACGATTCTCGATCGCGATGGTATCACGTCCCGACTGCACGACCATGTCGGAGGCCCTGGCAATAGCTTCGAACGGTTTGAAGACCATTGCCATGCTCTGTTTGAGGCCAGCACCTGAACCGTGATGGCAGACCATGAAGAAGTCGGCTACGATTGGTGTCAGAGTGATTTCGAGGCTTCGGGGGTGCCGCCGTAGGCACCCTGGTTGATGCGGTTGCCGTGCGGAGCGGGTTCGTTGAAGACGCCGAGGGTTGGGTCGCCGGCGTCGATGCAGAGACTGGTCGTGTTGTCTGTGACCCAGGTCTTCGCGAGCGGGTCCCAGCGGCCTGCGGTGGACTTCAGGTGGTAGTCGTTGCCCCCGGTAAACTGCGGGTCGGCGTCGAGGTTGCCCGGGCCGGACCCACCGCCTTCGATATCGCTGTAGGCTGCGCTCGCAGGTGCACCTGTGATCGAGACCGCGTTGAAATAGATGATGCAGTTGGTGATCGTGGGTTTGCCGCCTGCAACGCCTGCCTTGCCGTTGCGGGCGATTGTGCAGTTGGTGAGCGTCGCGCCGGCGGACTTGCTGGCTCGTCCGCCTTCAGCCGTGATGATCGCGACGCCGTCGGCTTGGTTGTCGGCGATGACGCAGCGGGTGATGTTCGGACTGGCTGCGTCGCGGAGTTCGAGGCCGGTGCCGGCGACGCCGACGATGCGACAGCGGGTGATGGTTGGGTTCGCGCCGGAGCACAGGAGGCCCAGTTTGCCGCCTGTGATGGTTAGGCCGGCCAGTGTGGCGTCTGCGCCCACGAGAGTCACGACGGTCTGCTTTCCGCGGATGATCGTGGCTTCCGGCGCTCCGGGCTCATCCGGGTGGGCGGATCGCAGGGTCAGGGCTTTGCCCTGGAAGTCGAGGTCCTCGTTGTACGTGCCTGCGTTCAGCACAATTTCATCGCCCGGTTGCGCCTCATCGATGGCCTGCTGGATGAAGCCGTACCTCGTGCCTTTGGTCACGTTCTCAACCGGTAGGGACATGCTGAACACGGTCAGCGGCATCGGGTCCGCGTGGATCGACGAACCGTAGGCGTCGTACGCACGGACGGTCCACCACGTCCGCTCGAACGGTAGTTCCGCGATGACCGCGTCGGGTGGTTCCGGCGTCTCTGCGACGATATTGAAGTCCATTACGCGGTAGGGGTCGGCGCCGAGCAGAAGCTGGTACCGGACCGCGTTTTCGCTGGGCTTGCAGGTGAGCATCACTTCTCCGGCGGCGCCTGTGCCGAGCGGGCCGACGAGGGTCACCGGCTCGGGCAGCCGACCGGGATGCACGGACTCGTCGAAGAAGCCCATCGCACCGCCGGTGGCGGACCCGGACCAGCGGAACTGGTACCCGAAGCCACCCGGCGTCGGGGCCAATTGCAGGTTCTTGCCCGGCCCGATGACCGACCAGTACGCGCCGCCGACCACGCCGTGATTGAAGCGATTCATGTCGGCGGTGGTTAACGACGTTCGGTACCACGTCGGCGGTAGACCATGGTCGTTCTGGGCCACCTGGGTGTTCAGGACGTTCGGGTAGAAGTACGGCCCGGTGCCCTCATAGCTGTCGATCCAGCACTGCTCGCCGTCCACGGCGCTGGCGAGATACACGGCGACATCCATCCCGTAATCGCGGCAACGGGCGTCGAGGAATGTAACGCGGTTCACTGCGTAACGGGCGTCTCGGTAAACGTGGTTCAGGTACGTCGCCACGTCGATGGCGGGCTGGCCACCGGTGCTGTGACCCATCGTCTGGATGGGCTGGCGGTAGTCGGGGGCGACCTGGGCGAGGTAGCCCAGAAGGAGGTCGCCGCAGCGATAGTACCGCAACTCGCCTGTGTAGCTGTCGGGGGAGTAGTTCCAAGTGATGATGTTGGCTTTCTCCATCCAGGGCTGAGAGCCCCAGCTTCCGCCACCGGTGATGCAGTCGCCGCCGCCGAAGTAGACGACGGTGGGCTTGTTCGGGTCGAAGGACTGGTTCTCCAGGCGCATCGTCGTTCCGACCGCCACCGGGATCACGATTACCTCCACGACATCGGGGAAGCTGTCGGATTGTCCGTCGTTGACGACCAACTCGAACCGGCACCGCTGGGGCAGGGCGGTCCGTGTGAAGCCACTGACCGTTGGGCGGGGGGTATCCTCATTGTCGATGATGAGAGCCGGACCTGAGACCTGCGCCCAGGAGTAGCTCAGGGAACCGGAGGCGTCCGGATCGGTTGAGGCGCTGCCGTCGAGTGTCACCGGGCTGGTGGTCGCATAGGCCGGTCGACCGGCGTCCGCGACCGGGACGTGCCCCACCCCGACGACAAACTCGACTCGTGCGGGCAGGCTTTCGATTTGGCCGTCGCCGATCACGAGTTCGAACGCGAAGGCCCCGTACGTATCCGGAGCGAATCGCCCGACCGGCTGGTCCGCGTCCTCCAGCACCACGTCAGGGCCGAGGACCTGGATCCAGCGATAGGTGAGATTCTGGTCCCCGTCGGCGTCGTAGGAGGCGCTGCCGTCCAGGCGGATGGACTCGGGTACCTGTTCCATGGAGGGGCAATCGCCGATCTTGGCGACCGGGCGGAGATTGCCCGAGTACTCCGCGGCGCCCATGTCGATTCGACCGTGTACGATTCGGGTGTTGCCGTACGCATCCAGTGACACGGCGTTCGATGAGTTGGGATCGCCCGCATTGATGCACGGCGAGTCCATCCGCAGCCGGTAGTCGGGCTGGGCCGGGTCGACGAACCCCGGGTCGGCGGAGATGTTGCCCGAGCCGACGGTCGTCATGGACCACGCGACCTCGGAGCCGGCGCCGCTCCAGACGTTGTTGAATGCAATCACGTCCTCGGGATGGAAACCTTCGCGATACAGTCCCTGCGACCCGCGCGAATCGGCGAGAATGTTGCTCACGATGCGACAGGACCCGTAGGCGGTGTCCGAGACGATGTACGCGTTGCCGCCCAGTTGGGCCTGGTTGCCGATCAGCGTATTGTTGGCCAGATGGCCGCCGTAGACGAAGCAGACGCCGCCGCCCGCGGTTGCCACATTGTTGTAGATCAGGTTGTTGGCGATGAGCGGAGCACGGCCCTGGACAAAGACCGCTCCCCCGGCGTAGGCAGTGTTGCCGCGCAGGACGTTTCGCGTGATGACCGCATCGGATTCGATGCAGGCGATGGCGCCCCCGAAACCCTCGTTCTGACCGGTGGCGGCAGGGACGGGCAATACGTTGCCGGTGATGACATTCATCGTGATGGTCGGAGACGACAGGACGCAGAGAATGCCACCGCCGAGGAACATGGCGGGATTCTCCGGGAAGACCGAGCCGCCTCCGCCGGTGATGGTGAAGCCGCTGAGCACCGTGCCCGGGCCTTCGCCATTGACGAACATCACGGTGGTGGGTGAGACAGCCGGTCGCTTTTGGGAAGGGGCGCGCAGGACCGTCGCCGCGACGATGTCCGGGTCGTTGGGGTCCTCGCTGCGCAGGACGAGGTTCTTGCCGCCGAAAGTGATGCTCTCGATGTACGTCCCCGGGCGAACGATGATGGTGTCCCCATCCTGGCCGGCGTCGAGGGCCGCCTGGATGTTCGTGTAGTCCTGCGGAACGACGATAATTCGCGCGGCCGCCCGGCCTGTCGCCAGAGCCAGCAACACTGCTATGAGGACTTCTGCACGCCTCATACCCATCTCCTTCCCTTCCCACGTGATAGACTCGATCCGTTGGATGGCCGTGCTCGATGATACAGAAATATAGACGTGCCGAGGGCGGTTTCATTTATTGATTTCCGGCAGACGAGTGGACTTTCGCAAAATGGGCACTCCATCCACATTTCTGGACTCCCCGCGCGGGTTTCTCGTCTCGCAGGTTCTTCCCCCGCGGAAAAAGACTGATCTTCCTGCCTCAATTATGCCGAAATGCGGGTAGGAATTTGCGGTTATATCCTTGCGTAGTGGCCTGGGGCAGGCATGGAGGCCGGATGGCGAACGGGGAGAAGCGGCTACTGGTGTTCAATTGCCATGAGGCGTGGGTGCATCAGCTTCGCCTCCTGGACTACGACCTGGACATCATCTGTGGTCTGCCGGGACGGTATACGCAGGGGTGGGATAGCCACATTCGCCCGGTGCCCGCTCGGGCCCGGCTGATCTCCTT
>Ga0209163_1002686_pt1 | contig 14360 bp, 14 predicted proteins | sample MTBAKSrepl2MetaG_FD_187457 | JGI IMG/M metagenome (GOLD analysis project Ga0209163, IMG submission 187457) | Enrichment culture microbial communities om Arthur Kill intertidal strait, New Jersey, USA, that are MTBE-degrading - MTBE-AKS2 (Arthur... | ecosystem: Environmental > Aquatic > Marine >...
AAGCACCTAAATTTCTAAAGGTGCTTATAAAAAAGACCGCATTCCTTGCATGCAAGTATCAGCGGCCCTATAAACATATTTAATTTTGGACCGTTAATTAGGTTCTTCTGGGATCGTATTCCGCTTCCCGGCTCTTAAGTCTTTTTACACCAAGGTAGAGCACAAAAGCTTCTGTGCTTAAAACAACGAAGAAAGCACCTGTCATAAACAATATAGCGCCGATTAGTGATGTAGTAGTCATTTTGCTCACCTTTCACATTATTTATATCGGTTTATCGGCAAAATTCGGTTATCTTTTAGGAAAAAATTTTTATTCTTATTTGATTTTCATTGATTTGGATAAAAATAGATGTGATTTAGATTGCAAAAGCATGGATAATATGGGAACCTAATGCAAGGATCTGCAGCGGACCATAGGGATGGAGCTGGCAGATTTGTTATTTAATACCGACTAACTCAACCTCTTTCTTCGGGATTTCTATATCGGTTTCGTCAGGTTCGAAATCTGATTCGTAGATCCGGGTTGTAGAGAAGCTACAGCAATTGGAGCACCAAACAACACCGCTTGTATCAGAGTAGAGGGTAAAAACAGAACCGCAACTAGGGCACCTGCTCATCAAAAACCAGACTCCTTATGTGTGCCACCACTCTTAAATATCGGAAATTATAAGATATCGCTCAATCCCTCAATTGAGGTAATTTTGTGTTTGTGGGAGGCAGGTAGCCTTGAGATTGGCCTAATCCAAGTAATCGTAAAGTGCTTAATTCTATATGAAAAGATTAATAAAGATATAATAAATAAGGGAATTTTTAGCGGATTTGTATTACTTACTTGTTTACTAGAAAACCGAATATCTTAATTGAAGAAAATTAAGGGCAAATACACACAATATATTAAAACCCTACTGAAGTTTAATATAGTACTCATCAGATCCGAAGAAGGCACCTTCTACGTCTCCGTCAGGAAGACCGTTGGTTAGAGCAACTGCCCAGTTGTGTACCTCAGATTCTGTTGGTGTTCTTTGCAGTACTCTATTGTATAGTTCCGTTATAAAGGTTCTATGATATTCATAGGAATTAATAAAGGATAGGGCTACCTGAGATCTGGTTATGGTACCGGCATTTAGTGCATTAACCCAGCCCCAAAAACCAATCGGGTCTTCTATTTCAGGATCTCCCTCTCTATCTATAATGGCCGAATCCATATAAAGAGAGCGAACATATTCTTCATTGTCTGATCCTGTATGATACCAGAAGTATTCATCTGATCCATAAAAGTAAGCTTTTACTTTCTCATCGGGAAGATTATTGGGAGGCGTCATAGCTTTAGCCCAACCGTCAAGACCGATCGGGTCCGGAGCTCTATTCAGAACATACGTATATAATCCTGTTGCTATCCTTGCATGGTACTCATAACAACTGGCAAAAGTCATAGCTACTTGCGATCTGGTGCGGGCACCGCTTTTTATGGCATTTACCCAACCAATAAAACCAATCGGGTCTGCTGTTCTGGGGTCTCCCGCTCTCTGCAGAACTTCCATATATAGAGAGATAACATAAACCCAATCGGGATCCACTTCTTCCGTTGTAAAACTCCAACTCTTCTCGGAAACCATATTGTTCCCCGATATATCCTTAACACCTGTTTTAATAGTCGCCGTGTAGCCGGTCTTAGGATGTAAAACCCTGTTCGGATTAAATATGGCTGTTTTGGTTGCCGCATCATATGTGATTTTTCCATCTACGAGATTTCCCAAACCATCTCTAATTTCAAAATTATCGGCAATAATGGTTTCAGGATCCATAACATCGGAGAATGTTGCCTTAACATTATTTGCTATATTAGCATTCGTAGCAGCATCGACAGGATCGGTTGAAACAACGGTTGGCGGAGTAACATTATCGAATGACCCATTAGTAACAGAACAACTTATATTTTGAGCATTAGAATCGGAAAGAGTCGGTGTCACTTGAATATCACATGTTCCCGTTCCTATAACCTTAAAAGTTACACTGGCTAAGGTTCCGCTACCACTTACTCCGCCCGGTATACCATAGAGAACATCGAAAACATTTTCAATACTGCCACTAGTATTATCCATTGTACCTTCATCAAATAGAGTATCACCGGCAGTTTTAAGAAAGCTACCCTCCGCCACACTTACAGCTTCTAAAATACCGGGGTCAAAGTTCAAATCAAACTGATAACCCTTTAGATTCAAAACATTTTCAACTTTAATATTGAGAGTAAAGGTTGTGTCGACCTTGCCTTCACTGAAAACAGGATCCACAAATACCCTAGCATCAGCGGCTTTTGCGGTTTGCGGAGCAATAAGAATCGATGAAAGCGAAGCTAGAAAGAACAAAGCAATCATACTAAAAGCAAATGACTTCTTGGCTTTTCCTGTTATCGTTAACATATGATACTCCTTATACACCACATTGTGACCTTTAAGTTCCATTAACTTGTAACTGCATAAATTCTTCGAGAGGAAACAAGCGTTGCTGCATGAAGTGGTTTGTTTTGTAGAAAAATGCTGCGATTAGTTACATTCTTAGACAACAAAACTGCTGAAATAAATCCCTCAGCAGCTTAATTCTAGGTTTGCTAAATCGGATATAACAAAAAAGACACGTCGCGCCTCTCTCTGCTTTTCCTTATTACACTCCTTAATATACCAGAAATTCCCATAAAGGGCAAGGTATATCAGCCCGGATCAACATAAAAAAACAGCCTAGGATGACAGATAATCCCTTAGCGCATTCTCAAAATTTCTCATTTTATATATTCCCGATTTTTCCAGGCAAAAATTCCTCAGAACCGAATAGGAAGGACGGTTGGCCGCCCGATCAAGTTCATCGGATGTAATAGGAACAACTTTAACATCAGAAATCCCTTTGTAGTCCAGGATCAGCTTGGTGAACTGATACCATGACACTTCGCCCTCATTTACCACATGGTATAAACCATACCTCTCGCTTTTTATTAATTCATTAATGGCCAGACTGATATCGTAGGTGTTGGTGGGAGATCCTACTTGATCGCAAACGATTTTCAGTTCTTTTTTGTCTCCAAATAAACCAAGAACCGTCTTAACAAAATTCTTCTTGGCGTATTTTCCGTAAACCCAGGCAGTCCTGGCAATATAGTATTTGCTGCAAAGAGAAGCCACAAATTCTTCACCTACATATTTGGACCTTCCATAGACATTAATGGGATTGGTTTTATCAAATTCGATATACGGCTCACCCTTCGCCCCGTCAAAAGCATAATCCGTACTGATATAGACCATTGTGGCGCCACTCTTTTCACAAGCAATAGCAACATTCTGAGTGCCAAAAGAGTTAATCTGGTAGGCTTTTTCCGGATTAAGCTCGCAGCCGTCCACATCGGTATAAGCCGCGCAATGAATTACAAATTCGGGTGACTTGCCGCAGATAATCTCATTTGCCCGGGAAAAATCGGCAATATCAAATTCCTTATGGGAAAAGCCGAGAACTTCATGCTCTTTTCCAAACAATTCAACCAGCTCAGCTCCCAGTTGTCCGTTAGCTCCGGTAATAAGGATTTTCAAATAACCCTCCACTTTAATATGAAATCATAAAAAAACCTGTGTTATTAATCTAACATCTAGGATTCTTTCTTATCTTCCTAATCTAACATCTAGGATTCTTTCTTATCTTCCTTTTCTTTCACTTCGCCTTGCTCATAAGTAACGCTTGTATTTGTCTTAACCAGCTCAATCCAGGTTTGACCCCGATTTAAAGAAATCTCCTCCATCTCACTGTCATAAAGATGAAAAGAAGCCTTCTCGCTTGACTTTTCCCAGGTACCTTCAATCACTTTACCGTCCATAAAAACCAAACACTTATTTTTACCGGTTACCGTAACATCCAGGACTTCTCCCCCTCCGGGAATGCCGGTAGTCGGCGAATAAACCACAACGATATTCTTGGGATCCAATTCCTGTCCGGAAGCTCTATCGGTTTGGACAGCTCCTCCGTTTATACGGCGATAACTGTTGCTGTCCTTTTTATATTGGTATTGGACCTGGTAAGCAGCGGTAGAAAAATTTATGGTTACACTTTGGGTCTCCGGTCTTTCATCCACTTTTAAGTCGGATTTAAATTTAAAACCTGTGGTTTCTACTTCCTCATCATAACCGGCAGCCCCGGCAACCGAGCGTACTTTGTCTATGCTGGTCCACAGATTATGCGGAGCGCCGCCTTTGGTGCGCCAATAGGCTTTACCCCATCTCATCTGATCCAAATCGGCAACTCCCCAGCTCTTTATGGCCTGCTTGGCATAAGTGGAACCGCCGCAATGCGCATAAATAGCATCCAGTCCACACGCAATTGCAACATAGTGGGTACGAGCACTTCTAACCGGACCTATCCTATCGACATTTTTATTGGAATAAACCGCCATAAAACGGGTTATGCCTCCCTCGGCCAGAGCTTCGACCACAAAACAAGTCGATCCCAGTCCATACTGGGGTCTAACGCTCTTAAGATTCTCAACCATAACCGCGACCGGTCTTTCCACCTCTGTTCCCTGGGCAAGTTCCTCTCCACAAAAAGGACAGTAGACCGGTTCCGCTTTGACTTCTTTTTCCTTTTTCTTGGTGGTTTTCTTTTCGCTTGTTTTTTTCTTGTTGCAGGAAATGCTAAAAAACGAGGTAATCAGTAAACACATAGCAAGAAAGAGAAGTACTAATCGACTTTTCATATTATCTCCTACATATCTTTCTTTAATTTCTCCCACCACCACCGATTGTCACGATACCAATCAACAGTCTTTTCCAATCCCTCTTCAAAATTCTGATTTAAAGTAAATCCTAGTTCTTGTACTTTATCGGTAGTAACAGAATAACGCCGATCATGGCCTTTCCGGTCGGACACATACTTTATAAGCTCCTGCGGTTTGCCAAGGATCTGAAGGATCCTGTTTACTATGTCAATATTCTGCTCTTCGTTCCCTGCACCGATATTATAAATTTCGCCATCCTTGCCTTTATGCAAGACCAGATCGAGAGCCCGGCAGTTATCTTCAACATATATCCAATCGCGAACATTTTTTCCGTCACCGTAAATAGGCAGAGTCTTGTCCTCAAGAGCATTGCTGATAAGCAAGGGGATTAATTTTTCAGGATACTGATAAGGGCCGAAGTTGTTGGTACTCCGGGTAATTATTACCGGCATCTTATAAGTAATCCAATATGAACGTGTTAGCAAATCGCCCGCAGCCTTGCTGGCTGAATAGGGACTACTCGGGTCCAGTTTATCTTCTTCGCCAAAAGAGCCCACCTCAGTACTTCCGTAGACCTCATCGGTGGAAATATTGATAAAACGGCTTACTTTTGCTTCCAGACAGCAATTTAGCAGAGTGTTTAGCCCCAATACATTCGTAGTAACAAAAGCAGAAGGCTCTAAAATGGAGCGGTCTACATGACTCTCAGCGGCAAAATGAACAACAGCATCCACTCCATCCAGCAATCCCTGCACAACCGAAGCATCACCGATATCTCCTTGAACAAACTGGTAGTTTGGATTGTTTTCCATATCTTTCAAGTTATCCAGATTACCACAATAAGTAAGCTTATCCAGATTTGTTATTTTGTAATCAGGATAAGCGCTCAACATATACCGGACAAAATTACTGCCAATAAAACCTGCTCCGCCGGTTACCAATAGTTTCATATATCATCCTCCACAATTTGAAAGGTATTTGCATAAAAACTTAAAGGCTATAAGTACAGTTTCAGAATGCAATCTATCCGAAACATGGGAATAGATTAACCATGCTTCAGAGACCAGTCATAGGGTATTTCTTCCGAGTCATAAGGAAGTCTATATTCGTCAGGTTCCTTATAATCATATACTTCGGTAGGGCAATTGACCACGATTGCCTCGGATTCGCTCACACACTTCCACCCGTGATATAAAGAGTTGGGAATCTGAACCAGCATCGGGTTATGCTCGCCGATAAAGAACTCATTCACTTCTCCTTTGGTAGGAGAATTTTCCCTGGAATCATACAGAACCAGCTTAAGCATTCCTTTTACTACCACAACATTATCAGTTTGCTTTTTATGGTAGTGCCAGGCCTTAATGACTCCGGGATAAGTCGTAGTCATGTAGATCTGACCGAATTTCTCAAAAAGCGGTTCATCATTTCTTAACACTTCCATCAACCGACCGCGTTCGTCGGGAATTACTTTTAACTTCTTAGTTTTAACTCCTTCAATCACTTATGATACCCCCAATTTATCGATAAATTTAAACCAGACTAATATTGCTATTATCTCCCAGCATCAGACGATATGCTCTGGGTTTACGATCAGACCGGGTGATCTCAACCCCCTTGCCAACCAGGCTTTCTTCTATTCTGGCAATATCGGAAATAGTGCTTTTCTCTAGGATGATGCTGTGTTCGATTTCACTGTTGCTAATCTTGGCATCATAATACACGGCTGTAAAAGGCCCGATGTAGGAATTTTCAATGATAGTGTTTTCCCCTATAACCGCCGGTCCTCTGATGCTGCTGTTTATTATCTTAGCTCCTTTTTCAATGCGGATTCTCCCGGCCAGATGGGAATCCTCATCCACTTCTCCTTCACAATAACTCTCCATATCTTCAAGAATTATACGATTTGCCTCCAGTAAGTCTTCCAGTCTTCCGGTGTCTTTCCACCATCCTTCAATAATATGAGGTTTTACTTCATAACCGGAGGTTATAAGGTATTGAATGGCATCGGTTATTTCCAGCTCGTCTCTCCAGGAAGGTTTAATGCTATTCACAGCGGTAAAAATGTTGGAATCAAACATATAAACCCCTACAAGAGCATAATTACTGGAAGGATTCTTTGGCTTTTCCACCAGATGAACTACTTTTCCGTCTTTTAGTTCTGCAACCCCAAAGCGCTCCGGATGTTCTACTTGAGCTAGTAGGATCTGAGCCGCCGGTTTTTCTCTCTCAAAGTCACTTACTAAAGAAGTGATACCTTCCCTAATCAAGTTATCTCCCAAAAACATTACAAAAGAATCTTCTTTTAGGAAATCTTGAGAGATCTTAACCGCATGAGCTAAGCCCAGAGGAGCTTCCTGCTCTATGAAGGTTACGTTTATTCCCCATCTGCTCCCGTCTCCTACAGCCTCTTTTACTTCTTCTCTGGTGTCGCCGACAATTATTCCCATATCATTTATGCCTGCTTCTTTAATCGCCTCTATGGCGTAGAAAAGAATAGGTTTATTGGCAACAGGAATTAATTGTTTTGCGCTTGTATGGGTGATCGGTCTAAGACGAGTACCGGTGCCGCCAGATAAGATCAGTGCTTTCATTTAACCCCTCTCATAATACAAAAAATATACCCTACTGTTTCATTTACATTGATATTTTTTAATAAATGCCATCATTTGCAGCACATAATAGCCCAAAAACTGGTTTTGCTCAATATGACCTGATAATTATAATAAGTTTCAAGTGAGAACAACTTAACTTGATTTATAATCCTGGCCTATAATAACTACTACATCGGCTTCCGAAGCTAAATTTTTGCTTACTTCCAAAGAACCTTTGGTCAAATACTTTTGAACACATTTGGCCTTTTCAACTTGACCATCCCGATATAGTATCTTGGTTTTCGTATAATTATTACGATCGGCATTTTCGGCAGCAAGAACCTTAAATCCATCCTTTGCCAGTTTATCCTTCACTTTTCCGGCCAGACCGACTATGCTTCCGCCATTTAGCACTTTAACCTTAACATCCTTTGGCTTGACTTCCGAGTAACCTAAAACCGCTTCTTCTACGGATTTACCTTCCTTTATGCGCGCAAGTATATCCTTGTTCTTTACATCATTGGGTATGACATATGAAACACCCTTGATTTTCTTAGAAGTACCCTCCAGAGTTACTGTTTCTATATTCTCTTCAGGAATAGACCTAATTAAAGATGCAAAACTGAGCAGTTCACTGCTTGTAAGATCGGTTGTACTGTTTTCTGCGAAGATACCAATCAACTTGGGCAGTTTGGTCAGCGAAGTAGGTTCTTTTGCTTTTTTATAGAGTGCTCTTAAGAATGTTTGTTGGTTTTTTGCCCGATCAAAATCACCACGGGGGAATTTCCTGGACCGTACAAAAGCTAAAGCTTCAGGACCTGTAAGAGTATGATAACCACGCGCAAAAAAAGCATTAGCCAGCTTGTCGTTCATTGGCTTCTCTATATAAATTTCCACGCCACCGAGAGCATCAACCATTTTCTGAAAACCGTCAAAATCCGTTTCAACATAATGATGGATAGTAAAACCTGTGAAGTCCTCAACTGTTCTTACCATAAGTTCAGAACCACCATAAGAGTGTGCCGCATTGATTTTATTGTAACCTTTGCCCGGTATTTGCACCCTCATATCGCGAGGTATGGAAACAAGAACAGCTTTTTTCTTTTTTGCATCTACATGCATGAGAATGATCGTATCAGCCCGGGCTTTCTCATTTCCTCTGGCATCACTTCCCAGAATAAGAAAGTTCATCGGTTCATCACCAATCGGGTTGGAAATAACCTTCTCCAGGCCTTTATTCCCTTTATGAAGCCGTGTTTCTATATATTTTAGATAAATAAATCCCCCGGCTGCGCAAATAGAAGCACCGGCAAATAAAGTAGTCAGAAAACCCAAAACGATCTTACGAAAAGAGTGTTTTACAACTTCCCCTTCTATGGATTTGCTCAAGACTAAATCTCCTCTTAACTTCCTGCTTTTTTTAAACACATGAAACCGACAGGTTTTTTAAACCGCTAGTTAGATTACCATAATTAAGATGGAATTACCAACACAGGAAAACATCCAAACAAAAGAAGTAATGTGTATAAAAACATATATTAATACAATTAAATACAAATAATATTATACAATATTGCCCGCTATAATATTTGCTAAATTAGTGAACGGTTTATTGCCGTTCTTAGATATCGTTTCCAAAAGACAGAAAAGCGGCTCTTTTTATTTTACAGCAAACATTAGCTCGCCTTTAGCCACAACTTTCTCATCAACATAGGCAGTTGCATTTCCCTTGCCAATAGGTCCTTTGGATTTAGTGATCTCTACTTCCAATTTAAGCTGATCACCCGGTACGACCTCTTTTTTAAACCGGAACCCGTCGATTCCCGCAAAAAAGGCAATCTTTCCTTGATTTTCTTCCTGACTTAAAATAATAATTGCTCCGACCTGCGCCAATGCCTCAATTATAAGTACACCCGGCATCACCGGGTGCTCCAGGAAGTGGCCAACAAAAAAATGTTCATTATTGGATACATTCTTTAATCCCACTGCTCTTTTACCCACTTCAAGTTCTAAAATCCGATCGATGAGCAAAAACGGATGTCTGTGGGGAATAATTTCTTTTATCTGGTTAGCATCCAACATACCTACTCCTTCCATTTACCGGCAACCAATTGTTAAAGCTTTTTACATTTAATATTTTGATTTTGTATTTTCTATTTTAAATTCCTCTTTAGATTGCTTTGTCGCTTCGCTCCTTGCAATGATAAAGAGAGGTAGCTATACTGTGTATCTTTTGATTTTGCGTTTTGAATTTTGAATTTCTACCTGCATCCTGTATTTTAATTTTCCATTTTGAATTTTTAACTTCCCTCTTCTCTCATCTCTTGTGTCCTACATCTTGTATCCAGGTTCCTTCAATTTTTCATTTTAAAATTTGCATTTTGAATTTCTACCTGCATACTGTATTTTAATTTTCCATTTTGAATTTTGAATTTTGAACTTCCCTCTTCTCTCATCCCTTCTTCTCACTTCTCCCTACACACTCTGATGCCGATTGAGCCACTTCCGTCATTTCCTCCGGCACTCTTTGTATATCAGCACCTAACCTACTTAATTTTTGCTCAAAATTTTCATATCCTCTTTCCACGTGACCTATTTCTTCTACTTCAGTTGTACCTTTGGCAGCCAAGCCCGCTAAGATCAATCCCGCCCCCGCTCTTAAGTCAGGGCAACGCACACATGCTCCCTTGATCCTTTCTGCTCCTTCTATAACCGCATGCTGGCCTTGAGTTCTAATATTGCTGCCCATTTTATTAATCTCGCTCACAAAAACAAAGCGGTTTTCGAATATATTCTCGGTAATAACACTGGTCCCATCAGCTAAGGATAGCAAAGCCATCATTTGAGCCTGCAAATCGGTAGGGAAGCCCGGGTAGGGTAAAGTAGCAATATCAACCGCTTTAGCGCGTTTATCTGCAATTATACGCACACCCGTATCTTGTTCTTTGATGTCGAATCCACTATCTCTTAATTTTCCAAGTACCATTTCCAAGTGCTCCGGACAGGCATTCTTAACAATTATATCTCCTCTTGAGATTGCTCCGGCAATAAGAAATGTACCGGCTTCAATCCGGTCAGGAATTACCTGATACTTTATGCCTTTTAGCGCTGCAACTCCCTGGACTTTTATAGACGAAGTCCCGGCTCCTTCAATATCAGCACCCATAGAATTCAGAAAGTTTGCCAGATCAATAATTTCAGGCTCCCGGGCCGCATTTTCAATTACAGTAATTCCTTTTGCTTTCACCGCAGCCATCATTAAATTTTCCGTTGCCCCTACACTAGGGAAAGCCAACGTTACCGTAGCTCCAACCAGGATATCAGCTTTTGCCTGTATATAACCCTGTCCCATATCGATTTGAGCACCTAATAATTCGAATCCTCTTAAATGAAGGTCAATTTTCCTTGAGCCGATATTACAGCCACCCGGCATGGCAACCCGAGCCTCTCCCAACTTGGCCAAAAGCGGGCCTAAAACAACAATTGATGCTCTCATTTGGCTTATCAAGTCATACGACGCCTCGCAACTGATATTGCCTGAAGGATCAATTACCAACTGATCCTCCTTCTTAAATTCAGCTTTGATACCCAGCCTGTTGAGAACTTCAATCATGGTGAAAACATCGCGAATTTTAGGCACCCCTTGAAGGATACTTTTATTATCTCCCAATATGGCAGCAGCCATGAGTTTAAGCGCGGAATTCTTAGCGCCGCTAACCGAGACACTGCCCTCCAGCCTATTGCCACCTTTAATCACAAATCTATCCATTTTCCTGCTTAAACCTTCTCCTTTTCAAACTCTTTTGGGTACGCTCCATCAAACCTACGAATTTATCAACAAAAAAACTTAAAACAGCCAGGCCCAAAAATACAATAAATTTCACTTTATTTGAGGCGAATCTCAATGCAAGAGCAGCTCCGCCAAGCATTGCTGTCCACGCATATATTATTAACACAGTTTGACGCTGAGAAAAACCTCGGTACAGTAATCGATGATGTATGTGATCATTATCAGCCTGGGTCACCGGCTGGCTCTTACGAAATCTCCTGATAATCGCAAAGGAAGTATCCAGTATGGGAACTCCCATAATCACTATTGGTACCAGTAACGCAATGGCAATAGTGCTTTTCATGACACCTTGAACAGTAACCGCTGCCAACATAAAACCCAGAAACATACTGCCCGAATCACCCATAAATATTCTCGCCGGATTAAAGTTGTGTTTTAAAAAGCCGAGCAGGCTCCCGGTTAAAATAAGACAAATAAACGCTATTTCATGCCGTCCGGTTTGAAAGGCGATTACAGTTAAGATAATAAGAGCAATGCTGCCGACTCCCGCGGCCAAACCATCGATACCGTCGATAAGATTTACCGTGTTAGTAAGGCCGACTACCCAAAACAAAGTTAGAAAAATACTCAAATCCCCAAGATAGATAAGTCCCCCAAACGGATTTCCTATAAACTCAATTCGCGATCCGAAAAGAAACAAAATAACTGCGGCAATTGTCTGACCAAGCAGCTTTACTCCCGGTGAAAGCTCGGAAATATCGTCAATCGCACCAATAATAAGAATAAAGGTACCGCCGGCCAGAATGCCCCATAGTTCACTGCCCAACCTTGACAAATCAACACGGCCGGATAGCAGCAAAACCAGAAGCGACAGGGAAAAGCTGATATAGATTGCCAGTCCGCCTAGCCGGGGAATCGGTTGAATATGTATTTTTCTCTCACTCGGTATATCCACAGCCTTGATTTTTAAGGCTAACTTTTCAACCAAAAATGTTACAAAGTAGGATATAAGCAATGCAATTGCAAAGGCAAAGAGGTATATTCTCAATTTCTGCACATCCTATATAGCTGTTTTTGCATACAAGATTATTCCTCTATATGGATTACTCTTATCTTTGCTTCAGAAAGAATGTTTTGCGCGAGTTGGTCGGGATAACTGTCTCGGTAGAAAATCTCTTTGACTCCTGAATTTACCAGCATCTTCGCACACAACACACATGGCTCATGAGTTGTGTATATTGAAGCTCCGTCAATTTTAATTCCATGCAAAGCTGCTTGAATAATAGCATTTTGCTCGGCGTGAAGACCCCTGCAAAGCTCATGTTGTGTACCGGAAGCGATTTCGCGATCCTCTCTTAAACAACCGACTTCAGAACAGTGTTTTAGGCCAATAGGTGCACCATTATATCCGGTTGCAAGTATCCTCTTATTCTTCACCAACAGAGCCCCGACCTTGCGTCTCAGGCAAGTTGACCGCTCCGCCACCTGCTCTGCTATTCTAAGAAAATAAGATTCCCACGAGGGGCGAGAATGATTTGATTTCTGCAATTTATACGCTTCCTTGCTGAAGATTCCCGAGATTCAATCTTTTAATCCTGCATTTTACTAGCAATAATCCAAATCATGGTAGAGAGGATACTCGTCACATAAATTCTGGACTTGCGCTTTAACTTCTTTATATACCTGCTTATTTCCTATATTATCAAGAACCTTGGAAATGAGATCTCCAATCCTGTTCATTTCTTCTTCCTTCATGCCGCGCGTGGTTACTGCAGGTGTGCCGATCCTAATACCACTAGCTACACTGGCACTGCGAGTCTCAAAAGGAATTGTGTTTTTGTTCGCTGTTATTCCCGAAGCATCCAGTGCTTCTTCCGCATCTTTACCCGTGAGTCCTTTATCCGTTAAATCCAGAAGGAACAGATGTGTATCGGTTCCACCGGCAACCAAACGAAACCCTCTATCCATCATTCTCTGTGCAAGAGTTTTCGCATTTTTAACAATTTGTCCCTGATACTCTTTGAATTCATCTGTTAGCGCTAACTTAAAACATACTGCTTTTGCAGCAATTATATCCATTAAGGGTCCACCCTGGATACCGGGAAATATAGTCTTGTCTATGGCTTCAGCCCAATCCTTCTTGCACATAATTACGCCACCCCTTGGACCTCTAAGTGTTTTATGAGTGGTTGTGGTCACAAATTCAGCGTGCGGAACGGGAGAGGGATGCAATCCTGCCGCAACCAGACCGGCAATATGAGCAATGTCAACCATCAAATATGCGCCAACCTCATCAGCTATTCGCCTAAAAGCCTCGAAATCCAGCTGTCTGGGATAGGCGCTTGCTCCGGCCACAATCAGTTTTGGCTTATTATTCCTGGCGATTTCCAGCAATTCATCATAATCCAGCTGTTCGGTTTTTTTGCTTACACCATACGAAACAACGTTAAAAAGCTTGCCCGAAAAGTTTGGCGGACTACCCATGGTCAAATGACCGCCGTGAGAGAGCAGGAGCCCCATAATAGTATCGCCCGGTTTTAAAGCAGCAAAGTACACTCCCATATTGGCCTGGGACCCCGAGTGAGGCTGAACATTTGCATGATCAGCACCAAATATTTGTTTAACCCGCTCACGAGCCAGGTTTTCCGCAACATCCATATACTCGCATCCGCCGTAGTATCTTTTCCCCGGATATCCCTCTGCATACTTATTGGTAAACACCGAGCCTAAAGAAGAAAGAACGGTACTAGATGTAAAATTCTCCGATGCTATTAACTCCAGTTTATTTCTTTGCCGATTTAGCTCATTCTTCAGAGCTTGGGCAACTTCCGGATCAACTTTCCGAACTTCTTCTAACATTATCTCTCCTTTTCAAACAGGTTAACGGCAAGCTTTGTATCTTCTCGTTAAAACTTGGCCGGCCACTTTAAGATTCCGGGGCAATACACAAACCCTATTAGAGAATAGATAACCGCTCCTAAATAATCAAGTTCTCAATTCTTAAATCATCACTTGCCCGGTATTTTAACACCGCACTTCTTAATAAAACCTGATACCTCAAAATATGATTATTCCGGAGCAATCGCTAAAGGCGAATGATTTCTACTTACTAAAAAACGATCCAGTTCCTGCTTGGATATGGATCCTTCTCTTAAGATTCTATAAGGTTGAACGGTAAAATCTACTACAGTGGACGCAATTTTATACTCAGTGGGACCACCGTCGATCA
>Ga0209163_1002687_pt1 | contig 14359 bp, 10 predicted proteins | sample MTBAKSrepl2MetaG_FD_187457 | JGI IMG/M metagenome (GOLD analysis project Ga0209163, IMG submission 187457) | Enrichment culture microbial communities om Arthur Kill intertidal strait, New Jersey, USA, that are MTBE-degrading - MTBE-AKS2 (Arthur... | ecosystem: Environmental > Aquatic > Marine >...
GGTCCAGGGTCCAGCGGGCCTTTTCTTCTTTGGGTATACGCCGGTAAACGTCGGCGGCCACTTCCGGCCGGCCGGCCGCGGCGTGACTGGCCAGGGTGCTCAGGACCGGGAACCGGCCGGTGTATTGACCGAGCTTGGTTTCCAGAAGCAGGACGGCGGCGATGATTTCCGGCGGGACTTCAAATTCTTGCTGGGCCTTTTGGAAAACTTCGGCGTAGTTCTGGATGAAATTTCGGGACTTGACGATCCATTCCTCTTCGAGAAACTGGCCGTAGTTGATCTTGGACTCCCGAATGGTCAGCCTCAACACCAGGACCTTGTGATCAAGAACGGCGCAGGGCTGGTCGAAGACCCGGTCCACCCAGGACCGATCCAAACCCGAACGGACCAGTTTGTTGATGATCGGTTGGAAATCGGGGTCAGGCTCGGCCCAAATCGTGGAAGGCCTGAAAAGAAATAGGAAAATAAGCAATAGGCACGCATAAAAACAAGTGTAAACACCATACCGGCAAGGCGGCTGTTTTCGACGATTGTTTTTTTTGAACAAATACTTAGGCAATTTAAACTTAAACAAACGTATCGTAATAGATAAAAGTCAATTGTCTAACCAACCAATTCTTTCCCGATCAGGTCCCGGGCAATGATCAGTTTCTGGATCTGAGCGGTGCCGTCCCCGATCTCCCAGCCCAAGACATCCCGCAGCCGCTGCTCATGGGGATAATCCTGACTGTACCCATAATGTCCGTGAATGAGCAAGCACTGATGAATGATTTCGACACAGACCTTGGGTACCCACCATTTGCACATGGCCGCCTCCTGGCGATGAGGCCGGTTGCTATCACGCAACCAAAGGACCTTGAAACATAAATTACGGGCCAATTCCAGATAGGTGGCGGCCTCGGCCAACGGGAAAGAGACGCCCTGGTTCATACTGATGGGGCGGCCGAAAGAGCGCCGCTTCTTCACATATTGGACGGTCTCATCCAGACTCTGACGGGCCGCGCCGATGCACATCAGTCCGATCAAGGCCCGGTTGTAATCAAAGGCGTTCATAATGTAATAAAAGCCGTGATTTTCCCGGCCGACTAAATGGGTGACCGGAATCCGAGCGTCATCCAGAGTGATAATCCCCCGAGGAATGGGCCGTCCGCCCATATCGTCATAGGTTTTGGAGATAATAAGCCCCGGGGTGTCCCGGTGCAAAAGAAACATGGAAATGCCTTTGGCTCCGGATTCAGCCGAGGTTCGGGCCAGCAGCATCCAGCCGTCGCCGTTGAGGATGCTCACGCTGTTCTTTACCCCGTTGATCACGTACACGTCGCCGCTTCGCTCGGCCCGGGTTTGGACATTGGCGGCATCGGAACCTGATTGGGCTTCGGTCAAGGCGATCCCCAAAAATCTCAAGCCCTTGGCCATCAGGGGCCACCATTCCCGCTTCAATTCCTCCGAGGCTTCCAAAAGCATGTCGTAGCCTATGCCAAAAGATAGTAGGCTCAGATTAAAGTCGCCGCCGGCCAGCGCCTCGACGATCAAGCCGTTGGTCACCCGGTCCGTGCCCAATCCCCCGTATTCAATGGGAATGGTCGAGACCAGCAGCCCGTTCTCGCCCATCTTGCTAACCAGTTCTTGCGGGTATTCAGAGGTCCGGTCCCAACGCGTATAATGGGGTAAAAGTTCATTTCGGGCGAAATCCCGCGCTTTCTGTTGAAGCTCTTTTTGGGCGTCAGTCAGGCCGAAATCCATGATCCCCTCCTAATTTTCGATAAAATAGCTTTTGTTCGATTTGGGCCAAAGGACTAAAAGGATCAAACTCGGTCAAATTCCAATCAAATTATGGAGGTTGTCTAAAACCAACAAGAAGTGAGCTTATTGAAATGGAAATTAACATAGAACTTTGATATAACCAAGCCTCATGTTATCTTCCCGTGAAAGAGGGGCGACTGATGGTTGAGGATCAGAAACTGACGGACCTGGACAAGCTGGCTCACCTGCTTGAACACTGGCAGGAACACAATACCGAGCATGCGGCCAATTATCGGAGTTGGGCGGAAAAAGCGGCCGCGGCCGGGAAAACCGAGACTGCGGAAATGCTTCGCCGGGCCGCTGTGGAGACGGACCGTTTGAATGACCTCTTTGCCCAGGCCCTGGCCGGACTTAAATAGCTCTTATTCCAGGGTCTGCCCGGTCAGACGCCTCAAGGCTTCCTGATACTTTTCCACGGTCCGCCGGATGATCTCCGGGGGCAGCGGCGGCGGGGGCGGATTTTTATCCCAAGCCAAACTGGACAGGTAATCCCGGACGAACTGTTTGTCGAAACTGGGCTGCGACCGGCCCGGCCGGTACTGGTTCATGGGCCAGAACCGGGAAGAATCCGGGGTCAGGACTTCATCGATCAAGATGAGCTGGTCGTCCAGCAACCCGAACTCGAACTTGGTGTCGGCCACGATAATGCCTTTGGCTTCGGCCAGGTCCCTGGCCCGCTCATAGAGGGCCAGGCTGATCCGGGCCGCCTGCCGGGCCAGTTCAGGTCCGATCAGCTCTTCGACTTGCTCCATGGTGATATTCTGATCGTGCTCCCCCAGCTCAGCCTTGGTGGACGGAGTGAAAAGCGGTTTTTCCAGGCGGTCGGCTTCCTTTAATCCGGGCGGAAGGATATAGCCGCAGACCTGGCCGGTTTTCAGGTAATCCTGGTATCCGGAACCGGCCAGATAGCCGCGGACGATGAACTCGACGGGCAAGGGTTTGGTCTTTTTGACCAGCATGCTCCGCCCGGCCAGTTCCGAGGCGAAAGGGCGGCATTCGGGCGGAAACTCGGCCGGGTCCAGGCTGACGAGGTGGTTGGGCACAATGTCGTTTAAGACCTGAAACCAGAAGGCGGATATGGCCGTGAGCACCTGGCCCTTGCCCGGTATGGGTTCGGCCATGACCACGTCAAAGGCGGAGAGCCGGTCGGTGGCCACGATCAATAGCCGGGCGCCGAGATCATAGACATCCCTGACCTTGCCCCGGGTCTTCAGTTGAAGCGGCTGGAAGTCCGTCTGATACACCACTGTTTTCAACATAACTTTTCCACCTGACCTGATTCGGATATGGTCGAACTAACTAAAAAGTTGATCTTTTGGTTTCCCGATTTGATTGACAATCGAGGTTATGATATTTATCTAGATCATTTCCAAATGTAAAGGAGAAACAGCATGCGGAAAAAAGTGACGGTGGTTGGCGCGGGCAACGTGGGGGCCACGGCCGCCCAACGCCTGGCGGAAAAAGGCGTAGCCGATGTGGTTCTGGTTGACATAGTTGAAGGAATGCCTCAAGGCAAGGCCCTGGACCTGATGCAGGCCGCGCCGGTGGAAAAGCATGATTTTAAACTGATCGGAAGCAACGATTACGGCCCGTCGGAAAACTCGGACGTAGTCATCATCACCGCAGGCATCGCCAGAAAGCCGGGCATGAGCCGAGACGACCTGATTAAGACCAATATGAAAATAGTGGGCGATGTGACCAAGGAAGTGGCCGGGCTTTCCCCCCGGGCGGTCCTGATCGTGGTCAGCAACCCCCTGGACGCCATGTGTCACGTGGCTTACAAGGTCAGCGGTTTCGACCGCCAGCACGTCGTCGGCATGGCCGGGATACTCGATTCGGCCAGATTCCGAACCTTTGTGGCCATGGAACTCAACGTGTCCGTGGAAAACATCCAGGCCCTGGTTCTGGGCGGCCACGGCGACACCATGGTCCCCCTGCCCCGCTTCACCACCGTGGCCGGCATTCCCATCACCGAATTTATACCGCCCGATCGCCTCCAGGCCCTCATCGACCGGACTAGAAACGGCGGGGCCGAGATCGTCGGTCTTCTTAAAACCGGTTCCGCCTATTACGCCCCGGCCTCCTCAGCCGTGGAAATGGCCGAATCCATCCTTTACGACCGCAAGAAAATCCTGCCCTGCGCCACTCTTTTGGACGGTCAATACGGCATCAAGAACCTGTTCATCGGCGTGCCGGTCAAACTCGGAGTCGGGGGCGTGGAAAAAGTCATCGAACTGAAACTTACTCCGGAAGAAGATGCGGCTCTGAAAAAATCGGCGGCCGCAGTCCAATCCCTGGTGGATTTTTTGGCGAAAGAAGGCTTTTAGCTCCTGCGGGGAACCCGGCCGGTCAAGGGTTCCCCCCCAAATTCCACCAGCGGACAGTAGGGGCAATCATTGTGATCGCTCTCGGAGAGAAAATAAGTTTCTCCCCGCAGTCCCAAACCTGAAAAGACTGACCCTGACCGACTCGGGGCCGTAGTCCATCTCATCCGCCGTCGACGAAATAAACCTGGACCATTGTCAGGACCGCTGTGGCCGCCTGAATCTCCCCATCGGGAATAAAGATTCCGGTCGAAAGTCGAAGCAAACGCCCCGGATCGTCTCGAGTAATTTAGACTGTATAATATAAACGTATAATCCGACTTGATATTGGCAGTGTAAAATTTACTAATATACAAATATCATAATATATTATACTGTATATTATTATTGAATCCCCTGGGGCCGTTGACGCTGGATGCTCATCCGGTAGATAAGCAGACCCGCGAAAAGAGCGGCGCCGGCGGCCAGGAAGATCGCTCGGAAACCGGCCCACTCGCCGATATAGCCGAGAAAAATTGACCCGGCGAATATCCCGGCGTCCATACCGCCGGTGAAGATGCCGTTGATCTTGCCCCGCAGATCAATCGGCTCATTACGGACGGCCAGGGCGTTAAGACACGGAAAAAGAAAGCCATGGCCGCACCCGGTCACCATACCGGAGACCACCAGGATGAGGGTCCCGTTCAAGAAAATCAATATAAGCAAGCCCAGTCCGGTCAACCCCAGCGCGTAGGGCAGAATTCGCGCCTCGCCGATGTGGTCGGCCAACCGGCCTCCGAAGAGTCGAGTCAAAACGGCTAAGGCTGAATAAGACAGATAGTAAAGGGAAATGAAGGGCAGACGAAGTTCCTGGCCGAAAGGCGTGACAAAATTGCCGGAAGCGGCCAGACCCACCCCGAAGACCATGGTCAAAAATGCTATGATTATTATCTTTTTTCGCCTGAGGACCACGAAAAACGAGGGAGAATCTTTCGTTGGGAGGGGCAGGTATGATTCGGTCAAAGGTAAATGGAGGAGAAAGGCTGAACCGGCCAAGGCGGCCCCGGTAAGGAAATACGCCGAAAAGCCGTACTTCTGGATAATTGTTTCCGCCACGACCGGACCGACGGCCATCCCCATCAACCCGGTGGTGCCGAACATGCCGATGCCTTCATTCAGGCGTTCTTCGGGAATGATGTCAACCACATAGGTAAAGGCGGCCGTGAAGCACAGGGCCAGACCGATCCCGTGAATCGTTCTGATGAAAAACAAGGGCAGATAAAAATTACTCAGCGGTCCGGATAAAAAAAGATACGACAGCGACACGGCGGTCATGATCAGGCAGCCGACCGAATAGCCCCGTTTGCGGCCCACCCGGTCAACCATTTGAGCTATCCAGGGGCGGCAAATCACCGAAGCCAGGGCCATGGCGCCCATGAGGATGCCGATATCCGTCTTGGATGCGCCGGATTCAAGCAAAAACAGGGGAAAAAGAAAAAAAGCCCCCATGCTGGAGACTAGAAACAGATTGGCGGTCGCCATGATAATAAAAGCGGGAGTATAGAGTTTAGAGGTCATCCGGCACCTCGGACTTTCTTTTAAAATTTTTCAGAGGGAACTGATTTAAAATTCGGCGGCAACCCTTTAATTTGAACCCTCAATTTTTTTACAAGCGCCCGGAGGGCGTGGGCCGAGACGAAAAAACTCGCCATCAGCAAGACTAGATCACGGCTTGAAATCAAAATAAAATCCAAATAATAGCCAATATTTTCCGCCGTAGACCCCATCAGCGGGCCGACGAATCACCCAAGTTTAAGGAAATAACCTAACCAAATCGCTGGGCAATTGCAACCAACTCTTGAAAGGCTACGGCTTATTGTGATAAAATTAAAATTTATTCAGTTAAACCGGACTGGTCGTTTGAAAGGTTGGTAAAATTGCAAAAATATACTGTCTAAATATATAATATAGACAACTACATTAGATTACGGATAAATTGGCAGGTTTTTCAGTGAGGCCCCGGTCTCTGGCACGGAAATGACGATAATTAAGACCCTTGGCGGCCAGCGTGGCCTCGTCCGCAGCCGAACCGGCGGAGATGACCCTCATTATTCGTTGAAATTACTTAGTTCTAAGTCATCCTGCCTTATAGGCCTTTAAAATCATCTCAGTCGAATTTCGGCCTGATTTCAGACTAACGATGACCACTTCACCATCGAGACTCAATCATTACAACCCGCAAGAAGCTCCGACCATTGGGATCGGAACGAAATTTGCATCATTTTTTGGGTGAAATATGCGGGGTGGTAGATGACCGACCGACACAATGAAAGAAGCGTTTCCCGACTCATAAGAGACCAGCAGCAGATAACCGCCTGTGCCCTTGATGTTATCCGGACGGTCAAAAAACGGAGGGGCCGCTCCTTGCAGTCTCGGGACCGCATGGCCCTGAAGCTTCTCACGCCTAAAAACTCGGCCCTGTTGTTTAAGAATGGCGTCCGCCACCTGGCTACAAGCCAGGTGACCTTTGACATCCTCACCGATGATCTGGGTTTAGGGGCCCATCGGCTGGTGCCGTCCGGCGTTCATGTCCGCAATCCTGAAACCGGTTGGTGGAGTGACAATTACGGGGTGGGCCAATTTTTATGGAATCTTCGCCTCAAGGAAGAGCCTCAGATCGGCATGGCCAGGATTATCGAGCATTTATTCCAATTTAAACTTTCAGGTCTTTTCGGCCCCAAGGCCAGGTTTTTCCTTAAGAATAATTTTAAGAGGATGACCGCTGACATAGACAGGTCCCTGAAACTGTATATTCAAAGAGAGGAAGGAACCGTCGAGACCTCATTACGGAACATGATCAAGGCCAAGGCCATTTTTTCGCCTAAAGACATAGGTCTGACTCTTGGTTCTCAGAAAGGCGGCCATATCGTCCTTCTTTTCGGCAAAGATCAACGCTTTGGTATCAGCTTTCAAGTGGAAAAGGTATAGAAGGCCCTCCCCGACGATTTTAAAATTAAACCAAAATTTTTTGCACTGCCCAATAATTCGAGGCCGGTGTGGAATTTTTCCTTCGCCCGACCCAGAGGCCGGCCGGTCACCTCGTCAGGTTCGGTTTTAAACCCCTCGAAATACTTCAATCATGATACGGATTCATGCGGCCTCACTCTGACCTCTTTATTATTTTGAAGTATCAGACATAATTCGGACCCCTTCAAATTGGACTGTCCAAATTTTTGGGGAAAAACTTATACAGGCTGTTTCCGCGAAGGGCATCTTGAGGCCAATGAAAATTTGTTAGTCGGTATAATTTTATATTTTCAATAATATCATTATGTTGAATATTTTATTCAATAACAATTATACTGTTTTGCAAAAATTAAATAAATAAATTTTTCCCTTGACATCTAATTTTCATTTGTATAATATCAACCAAATTGTTTTGTTTTTATATATTGTCCAAATATATCTTGTTAATTTCTAAAAGGACCGGTCGGCGATGATCAAGTCTCCCCAAGGCGAGCCGAAATTGATCAGCAGTAAAGAGGTCCTGGAAAAGACCGGGGTCTCCCGAGCCACCCTGAATAACTATATCAAGATGGGTATCCTGCCCCGCCCGGTGGTTCACGAACCGGGGGAAGAACAATCCGGCGGACCAACCAGGCTGGGTTACTTCCCGGAAGCGGTTCTGAAGCGTATCGAAGTGGTCAAGCGGTTGAAAAAGGCCGGTCACTCCATGGAAAAAATCGCCCACCAGCTCAAGCGGATTCCCGAACTGGACGACCCGGAAAAAATCGTCCCCAAAATCGCCGCCGGCCAACCTGATTTAGCCATGGTCGAGGCTCGAATCAAAATCGAGGATTCCAATCTTCAGTTGAACATCGAGAACATTCCCTACCCGGCTTATCTGATCAATCCCAATTTTGAAATCGAATGGATCAACTCGGAAGCCGAAGATTTGGTCTTCAACAAAACGGTCCGGACCATCACCCGGCTCGAGTCGCGCAATATTTTTAAATTGTTTTTTTCCTGGGAATTTCACGAACAGTTGACCAACTGGGAAGACATCATCGCCTTTCACATGAACATTTTAAAAATCAGCCTCACCAAGGACAGGATCGCCGGTCTCTATGACGGCATATCCGAAAAGGAGCAGAATTACCTGGAAAAGATTTTCGATAAAAAAGTCGCCCCCACGGAAGTTCAACGGGGCCATGCTCAGGTGGTTTTCGCCAAGAGAGACGATACCCCTCAACCCTATCAAGTTTATACGGTGTTTTTCCGGGAGGGCACCTTCTTCGTTTTTGTGCCATCTGAAAGACAAGATCACGATGTCATTGAGTTTCTTGCCTGCCGGCAAAAAGTGATCAACGATATTCTCCGGCGACGGATGCCTTCCCTGGTTTCACTCTGTGTCCTGGTCGCCGACTTGCAAGATTCGGTCAAAATCAGCGCCGAACTCCTGCCCGGTGAATATTTCGAGCTGATCAATGAACTTTGGAAGTGCCTGGCCGATTCCTTTGATAAATACAGCGGCATCTACGGCAAACACGCCGGGGACGGCATGCTCTACTATTTCATTAAGAAACCGGGCTCAAACTACATCATGGACGCCATCTTCTGCGCCCTGGAAATCAGGGAGAAAATGAAGGGCTTCAGTAAAGACTGGAAGATCAAAAAGAGATGGCTGAACGATATTTATTTGAACATGGGGATCAACGAGGGTCAGGAATTTTTCGGCACCGTCCGTTCGGCCTCAAACATTGAATTCACCGCCCTGGGCGATTCCATAAATTATGCCGGAAGGTTGTCTGATTTTGCGCGGCAAGGAGCCATCTGGACGACCAAGAACCTTATCAGTAAATTAGACCACGAAGATTTGGAAAGAATTCATTTCGGGACGACCCGGACAGAACAAGATCGGGATATATTTATTGAAAATTCCTTTTTGCGTGTGATTGACGTCATGGACGCCTCTCAGGAAAAATATAAAAAATTTACCGATATAGCCACCTTGCCCATCACCGAGATCGTGGGGCCCGCCTGAGACTTCCCTGATCAAAGCGGATAAAATATAATATTATTCCTTAAATCAGGGCTGTTGCGTTAAATAGTTAAACAAAATTATATTTTTTGCGAAAATTCCGGCGGATTTTCAACCAGGGGCACCGTCAGGCTGGCTTCCGGCAGGAACAGGGCTTTAGCCTTGGGCCCCTTGAGGGCCAAAGCTCGATTAAGAGCCGTTTGCAGGTCGGGTTGAGGGGTGATGAAAGCCCTCTTTAAAATCTCCGGGGCCAGACCGGTCACGGCCCACAGGTCGCCGTTGAGTTTTACTTCGGCTATCTTGACCGCTTTGTGGTCGCCAAGTGAATATCTCTTTTGGGCCAATAAAAGGACTTCTTCCGGCCGAGCGGCGGCCTGGAGATGTCGGAGATAGTGGCTGGGCCCCAGACCCTGATGACAGGGTGAAACGGCGATAAGAATTCCTCCCTTTTTCAAGGCCAGTCGGCCGTGTTCAATGACCTTCTGCATCTGATAGAGGTCGTTGTCCAAGGGGGCGGCGGCGGCGGCCACCACCACCTCGGCCGGTTCGGGGATACTGACGGCAAAAACCTCCCTGGCCAAAGCGGCGGCTAGAAAGGACGCGGTTAGACCGCCGGAAAAGGCCGAACAAACGGCCCGGCCTTGATCCAAGACCACGTTCAGACCGAAGACGCCGTTGGGTTTAAGTATGGTAACGGCTTCCTCCATATCTTCGTGGCAAGGGTTGCCGGCCAGGGCCAAGGGTTTGGCCTCCGGGGCCAGAGCGAACCGATGGTTCATTTCAATGGAGGTCAGGGCGGCCACGCCGGGCATGATGCCCTTGCGGCCGCCGGTGAAACCGGCGTAATAATGGGGTTCCACCGAACCTAGGACCACGATCCGCTCGGCCTGGACGGCGCTCCGATGGAAGGCCAGGTCCGTCCCCCGACTGGTCCGGCCGACGGAGATCATTTCTTCGGCTTTTTGACAGTCGTGGACCTTGGCGAGCGGTCCCAGTTCTTTAAAATGCGGGCCGAGCATGATTTCGAGTTCCTGGACCGTGGGAGCCCGGTGGGTGCCCGTCGCCACCAGGATCTCGATACGGCGGTTCTTGAGCCGGGGCCGGATATGATCGAGCAGGCGGGCCGTCGGAGTGGGACGGGTGGCGTCATTGATGATGATCAGAAGGCCGGCCGCTGAACCCAGGTAATTTTCCAGGGTCAACCCATCGACCGGAGCCTCCAGGGCCGCAGCCAGAAGTCCATCGGGATTCTTTGGCGGAAAAAGCCTGGCCCTGACCACCCCGGCCAAATTGACCCGGGGCACGTCAACCCTGATCAGGTCGGGCCCGAAAGGAAGATCGACGAAAGCAGCCCCGGAGCTGCTCATAGATCAAGGAAATCCTCGTGACTCTGCCAAAAGATGATCCGGTCGCAATGGGGACAGGTCATGAGTTTATCGTTACGTTGAAGTTCGTTGAATTGTTGGGGTGGAATTTGCAAATGACATTCCTGGCAGATGCCGTTTAATATCGGGACGACCGCCCGCCCGTTGCGGCCGTTGTATAGGCGCTGATAAAGAGTCAGATAATTTTCAGGCACCCCCTGAAGCAGTCCGGGCCGCTCGGCGTCCATTCGGTCTTGATCCTTTCGACACTGGAGCAGCCAGGTTTCGATGTTTTTTTTCTTCTCGGCCAAGATTTTCTTCTGCTCTTCCAGCCAAACTTTCAGGCTCTTGTTTTCGACGGTAATTTTTTCAATTTTTTCCATTAACTCAAGAATCTCATCTTCCCGCTGGGCGTTGGATTTCCTCAAGTATTCATTTTCCTTGAGCAAGGCCCGATATTCCTCGTTAGTTTTAACCCTGAGCTGTCGGGCCTGATTTTGTTTAATTTTTTCACCTATGTCCTCAACTTCAACCTCCAGTTCCCGCCGCCGCTTGTTCATTTCCTTTTCGAGAGCCAACGAGTCAGCGACACGTTTTTCGGCCGCCTGGATTTCGGCCTCCACTTCGGCCAATTTTTTCGGCCCCTCTTCCTGAAGCTTTTTCAAATTTTTTATGTTGGTGTCCAGTTTTTGTAATTTGACCAGATTGACTATGACCACATTCAAAACTTTATCCCTCCATGTGCAACCAGGGGTCCTTTTCCCCGGATAAAACTTGAAAATCAACCTCGAAACCTCGAGATCGAACCGCAGAAACCAACTTTTCGGCCAGCGAAGCCAACACCGGTCGTTCGGTGGAGAAGTGTCCGGCATCGATCAGTCCCAGGCCCAGTTGTTCAGCCTCGCGGGCATGATGATAACCAAAATCCCCGCTGATCAGGACTTGAGCGCCTTGGCTTTTGGCCGGACGCACAAAGCCGCCGCCGCTGCCCCCGACGAGGGCGGCCGTTTCGATTCGGCCGGACGGCGGCGCCGCCACTTTGACGTATCTTATACCAAGTTTTTCTTTAACTAATTCAATTAATTCATTTATTAATATGGGTTTTTCAAATTGGCCCATACAGCCGAATCCTTCAAAATCTCCGGAAGAGACCAGAGGATATATGTCAAAAGCCGGCTCTTGATAAGGATGAGCCCGGCGCAAGGCGGCTGTTATTTTCTCAAAACTTCCGCTATTGGAAAGCAGAATTTCGATGCGGGATTCAGGGGCCTGTTGCCTCTGTCCCGGCCGACCAAGGAAGGGTCGAGCCTCCCGGTCAGGGGTCCAACTTCCCTCGCCTCGCCCGGAAAACGAACATCCCGAATACGCCCCGATTCGCCCGGCGCCGGTCTCGAAGAGGGCCTTTCGAACACGGTCTTCGTAGCCTAGGGGCACAAAGACGACCAATTTGAACCTCTCGCTTTGTTGGGGATGTAAAACCTGAAGACGATTCAGGCCCAGTCTTCGGGCCAGGACCCAGGAAACGCCGTCGGCGGCGGCGTCCAGATTGGTATGAGCGGCGACTATGGTCAAATCCAGCTTGAGGGCCAGGGCGATGACGGCGGCGGTGGGGTCTTCAAGGTTTAAGTTTTTCAGGGGTCGAAAGATCAGGGGATGATGGGTCAGGAGAAGTTGGGCGCCGCAATCATGGGCGGCCCGAACATTTTCCAAGCTGGGGTCCAGGGCCAAGGCCGCTTTGCGGACCTGGCCCCCCGGTTGGCCGACCATGAGACCGCAATTGTCCCATTCAGCCGCCAACCGGGCCGGCGCCAGCTCGTCAAGTATATTCAGAATATCTCGGACCGTGGCCGGCATTGGTCTATAAACCCCAAAAAACAAGGGGTGCACCTGACGCGCACCCCTTGTTCGGCCCCGCTGGCCTGGAGCCAATTGTTCCAACAGGTTTTATAAAACGTTTTAACTTCATACTCAATATAAGTGGGCCCACCAGGATTCGAACCTGGGACCGACCGGTTATGAGCCGGTGGCTCTACCAGCTGAGCTATGGGCCCGTTCCTGGCCTAAGGCACAAGCCTACTTGAAAATAGTCCGCCACAGCCAAGGTTGTCAAGAGCATTTAACTTCAAGGAACCTCCGGACCAGGTTCTTGGTCGTTCCTTCAGCCATCAATAAACGCTCTGAGTTTTTTACTGCGGCTTGGATGTCTCAGTTTACGCAAGGCTTTGGCCTCGATCTGGCGAATGCGCTCCCGGGTGACCTCAAAATCACGTCCGACTTCTTCCAGGGTGTGATCGGCCTTTTCCCCAATGCCGAAGCGCATGCGCAAGACCTTTTCTTCCCTTGGGGTCAAGGTGGCCAGAACCTTCCTGGTCTGTTCGGACAGATTGAGGTTGATCACGGCATCAGAGGGGGACAGTATCTTTTTGTCCTCGATAAAGTCACCCAGGTAGCTGTCTTCCTCTTCACCGATGGGCGTTTCCAGGGAAATGGGTTCCTTGGCGATCTTCAGGACTTTTCTGACCTTTTCCAGGGGCAGTTCCATCTTTTCGGCGATCTCCTCGGGCAAAGGCTCGCGACCAAGCTCCTGGACCAGGTACCTGGACGTCCGAATAAGCTTGTTGATCGTTTCAATCATGTGCACGGGAATCCGAATGGTCCGGGCCTGGTCGGCGATGGCCCTGGTGATGGCCTGACGAATCCACCAGGTCGCGTAAGTGGAGAACTTGTAGCCTCGCTGGTATTCGAATTTGTCGACGGCCTTCATCAGGCCGATGTTGCCTTCCTGGATCAGGTCCAGAAATTGAAGCCCCCGGTTGGTGTATTTCTTGGCGATGCTGACCACCAAACGCAGATTGGCTTCCACCAGCTCTTTTTTAGCCATTTTGGCCTTCTCTTCACCTTCCCGGACCTGCTGGAGAATCTTTTTCAGGGCCTTGGTGGTCATCTGGCAGTCGGTTTCAATCCGCTTAATCACTTGGGTATGGGTTTTGATCGTCCTTTCCAGGTTCAAGACTTCCTCGGGGATCATCTTGATTTTCTTGATCGTCTTGAGAGTGGACTTAGAGTCTTTGCGGATTTCGCGGCACAGTTCTCTCAATTCCCCTTGAGTCTTGCCGCAACGGCCATAACATCGATCGATCACTTCCTGGCAACGGTCAATCTCTTGTTCCGCCGACCGAAGCCGTTGAAGCAAACGATCAGTCTGTCTCTTGTCCAAACACAATTCCTTGAGAAGCAGGGCGATCTTTTCTTTGTTTTTCTTAATTTTTTGTCGGTTTTTCTTTTTTACCGAAATCGAGGAAGAGCTTTCGATTTTTTTCTGAAGATTGTCGTTCTCCTGGGCAAGCTGCTTGGCCTGTTCGATCAGTTCCAAGACCTTTTCCTGGCGCTGTTCGGCCTCCACAAAGGTATCTTCTTCATCGGCGTCTTTGAATACTTCTTTAAGCCGGAGTTCCCCGTCCCCGATTTTTTCCCCCAGGGACAGGATTTCCTCCAGACCCATCGGGGTTTCCAAAATGGCCTGGATGACCTGTTTTTCTCCGACCTCGATTCGTTTGGCAATTTCCACTTCACCTTCCCTGGTTAAGAGAGAAACCAAGCCCATCTCTCGGAGGTACATTTTAACCGGGTCGCTGACTTTTGGTTCCGGTTCGGCCTCAAGGTTGAACTCAAACTCCGGCTCCTCCTCGGCCTCCGCCTTGATTTCTTCCATTTTTTTCGTGCTCTTGACCATATGGACGCCTTCGACGATCTGGATGTCCATCTCATCGAAAATCATCATCATATCGTCAATCTGTTCAGAAGAAACCAAATCCGGCGGCAAGGCGTTGTTCAGTTCCTCATAGGTC
>Ga0209163_1002698_pt1 | contig 14312 bp, 19 predicted proteins | sample MTBAKSrepl2MetaG_FD_187457 | JGI IMG/M metagenome (GOLD analysis project Ga0209163, IMG submission 187457) | Enrichment culture microbial communities om Arthur Kill intertidal strait, New Jersey, USA, that are MTBE-degrading - MTBE-AKS2 (Arthur... | ecosystem: Environmental > Aquatic > Marine >...
GAAAGACGAAAAAGCCCTCAACGCCGGGTATCCCATGCCCCTGGCAGAGACAGCGTCCATCTTCAGCGAGACCATTGTGAAGAATGCTCTTCTTCAGGGGCTGGCCCCCCGGGAGAAGAAAACGGTCCTGGAAAGCGCCGTCACCGGGTACGGGCAGATCGTCGTTGATATTTACAGCCGCTACCTCTTTGAGACGGAACTTTTCCGGCGCCGTGAGGAGGCTTCGGTCTCCGTCAGGGAGCTGAAGGAGATCATGGCAGAAGCCCAGAAAAAGGCCTACGGAGAAGCCCTTGACCCGGATTCTCTGCATCCTTATATGTGGGTCAATAAACCCCATTACTATATGCCGGGGAGACATTTCTATAATTTTCCCTACACCTTCGGGCTCCTCTTTGCTAAAGGGCTTTATGCGGAATACCAGAGGCAGGGAGAGGCTTTTGTCCCTCGCTATGACGAACTGCTCAGAGCCACAGGCCGCATGAATGTCCGTGACGTGGCAGCGCTTGCAGGGATCGAGACCCGCGATGAAGCTTTTTGGCATTCATCTCTGGGCCTCATCGGAGAAGAGATCGACAGCCTCCTCTCCCTGATGTAAGAATCAGAAACGGACGCTTTTTCGGAGCAGGGATTCAGCCAGGGCCCCTGCTCCTCTTTTCAGCAGGCTGACCCGGGCCTTGGTATAGTAGGTTCTTCCCTTCAGATCATTGTAAAAAAAGTGGTCGGCGGGAAAGATCTCCGCAGCCTCAGGCCTCCCGAAGATCATCCGCTGCATATGAAACTGCATCACATGTCCCAGTGAAGGCGCGGGATCCCTCTCATCGTATAGGTTGCCGAGAAAACGTGAAGCCGCTTTCTCAAGAACGGTCCTGTTCTTTTCTTCCCGGGCCGGTGTAAGGCTCTTTCCGGGGGGAGTCTTGAGAGTGGCTCCCTCTATAGAGGAGACTCCCCATGTCCGGAGGATTTTCTTCAGATAGCGGGAGACATCTTTAGCGCCGTATCCTCCCACAGTCACCAGGATGAATCCCTTCTGCCGGAAGAGGGCCGGCCTGTGGCAGAGAAAAGCCAGACGGTCCATGAAGTTTTTCATGAGCCCCGCGACATTGAGGACATAGACGGGAGTAGCAAGGATGATCCCGTCTGCTTCCATGATCCGGTTGAGAAGAGGGGGGATGTCATCTTTGAGCGGGCAGAATTCGATTCCCCGGACAAGGCAGGCCATACAGCCGCTGCAGGGAAGGATACGGGATTTGGAAAGGGAGACGGGAGTGACGCGGATCCCGGGATCCTTTTCCATGATCCCCTTCAGGCGGATCACCGCCTGAAAGGTGTTCTTTTCTCTGGGGCTTCCGTTGAGAGCGAGGATCTCTTTCATGGACACTCAGTAGCGGTAATGTTCCGGTTTGAAGGGGCCGTTGACGGGAACCCCTATATAACGGGCCTGTTCATCTGTAAGGCGGGTAAGGTCAGCGCCCAGATGATCCAGATGCAGGCGGGCCACTTCTTCGTCGAGACTCTTGGGAAGCATATAGACCTGTCCTTTTTCGTAGCGTCCGCTTTCTGTAAAAAGAGACAGCTGGGCCAGGACCTGGTTGGTAAAAGAAGCGCTCATGACAAATGAGGGATGTCCCGTGGCATTTCCCAGGTTGACCAGGCGGCCTTCCGAAAGGAGGATGACCGATTTTCCCCCCGGGAAAAAAAACTGGTCCACCAGAGGCTTGATATTGTTTCGTGTCACTTCCGGACGGCTGAAGAGGGGCGCCACTTCGATCTCATGGTCAAAATGGCCTATATTGCAGATGATGGCGCGGTCCTTCATTCTAAGCATATCCTCGTAGCGGATGACATGGACATTCCCCGTGGCGGTGACGAAGATATCCCCTTCTCCGTTTTCGAGGGCCTTGTCCAGAGTAGTGACTTCATATCCTTCCATGGCGGCCTGAAGAGCGCAGATGGGATCGATCTCGGTAACAAGGACCCTGGCGCCGAATCCCCGCATGGACTGGGCACATCCTTTACCCACCTCTCCGTATCCGCATATCACCACGGTTTTCCCCGCGATCATAATGTCCGTGGCGCGTTTGATCCCGTCGGCCAGGGATTCCCGGCAGCCGTAAGTATTGTCGAACTTGGATTTAGTCACCGAGTCATTGACATTGACGGCTCTGGTCTTCAGCCGCCCCTCCCGTGCCATCTGATAGAGGCGGTGGACTCCCGTAGTAGTCTCTTCGCTGAGTCCGATGATCCCTTTCAGCAGCTCGGGGTGTTTCTCATGGACAAAGGCTGTCAGGTCCCCGCCGTCGTCGATGAGAAGGTCGGGCCCTTGTCCGTCAGGCCATAAGAGTGTCTGCTCCATAGCCCACCAGTACTCCTCTTCTGTCTCCCCCTTCCAGGCGAAGACAGGGATCCCTGCCCGGGCCATAGCCGCTGCAGCATGATCCTGGGTGGAAAAGATGTTGCATGATGCCCAGCGGATCTGTGCGCCCAGAGTGATGAGCGTCTCCATGAGGACAGCTGTCTGGACAGTCATATGAAGAGAGCCTGCGATGCGGGCTCCCTTAAGGGGTTTATCCCCGCTGTACTTTTCTCTCAGGGCCATGAGCCCCGGCATCTCTTTTTCAGCCAGGGCGATCTCTTTGCGGCCCCAGTCTGCGAGACCGATATCCTTGATCTTATAATCATTCATGAGAACCTCCTTCGGGTTCAGGATAATAAGAAGTGGCCGAAGATGCAACCTATTTATCAGAAGGGTCTGCAGGGGAGAGATTCGTCCCCTCGATGACAAGCCGTCCCTCTTTGTTGACCCAGGCGTAGACGTAGTGGCAGTGGCGGCAATAGAGGTAGGGAGTCTTTACCGGGACAAAGGAATTTTCTGTTCCGCAGCGGGGGCAGACCGCCCTCACCGGGGAATTGAGATCGTGAGCGGGGATGGCTTCATCTTTCATGAATAAATATAAATCCCGTCATGAAAAAAGACAAGGAAGCGACGGGACTTTTTCCAGAGACCAGCCAAGAAGGCGGCGGTGATGAGTATCGGATCCCCCTGTAACCAGAAGGCCGTATTTCCAGGCCAGGGAGAGAAGAAGGGCGTGAAAGGCTTGTTCTTCCTTGCGTCCCGGGAAACGTCCCGGCACCCGGAGCCCATAGGGATAATAGACTTCCAGTCCGTCCAGCCCCAGAGTCTTCAGGTCACGAACCAGCGTCTCGGGGGGAGAGAGGCAAAGTCCCGGGTGAGCCAGGACTGCGACCCCTCCAGCCTCATGGAGGGTCCGGATGGCTTTTTTCGCGGGGATCTTCGCCATGGCTCCCCGTTTCCCCGTAAGATGCACGGATTCACGGATCATCTCTTTCTGCGTCAGGGTTTTTCCTTTAAAAAGAAGAGCGGGGGAGGCCTGGGGGAACATCTCCCGGGCCCATTCCTCACGTTTCGTCCTCTGATTGCGGAGAAGAGCGGCCAGGGCGCGGTCATGAGGGTCAAAACAATAACCCAGGAGATGGACCCCTTCTCCATGGAGCTGTGCAGTGATCTCCACCCCGGGAATGACCACAGGGCGGCGGATGCTGAGATGGAGATTTCCTGAATAGGCTTCCACGGTATCATGGTCAGTGATGGAGATGACATGGAGTCCGTGGTCCAGTGCTTGGTCAATAAGGGACTCAGGAGAAAGAGTGCCATCGGAATAGGATGAATGGATGTGAAGGTCGCAATGATCAAGATTCAGAAAAAGCCTCCTTTTGACCATGATAACAGTTGCGGAGCAATTGGCAACAGCCCTTTTTAGGGAAATTATATTGACAATGGTATTCTCAACTTCTATACTTGAAAAGATAAAGGGAGGTTCCTATGTTGCAAGATGGTTTGATCATGTATGAAGACAGCTTCGAAAAGATAAATATTATCCTTGACGAATTGATGAAAAATTCCAAGTCTGAATGTGTCTTTTTAGTGGATAAAAGCGGCCAGCTCATCACCATGCGCGGCAACATGGAACAGTTTGATTCCACAGCCTTCGCATCGCTCTCTGCCGGCAACTTTGCGGCCACCAGTGAACTGGCCAAGCTCATCGGGGAAACGGAATTCTCCGTCCTGTTTCATGAAGGGGTCAAGGACAGCATTCATATTTCCATTGTCGCAGGGTCGATCATCATGGTTGTCGTTTTCCGGGTGGTCAAAACGTCCCTGGGACTGGTCCGGCTGGAAGTCAAAAAAAGCGTCGAGCATCTTGCCCACGTCCTCAAGGAGATGGTGGAAAGAAGCAAGACGGACGGCCAGATCAAAAAACTTGATGAATCGTTTACCCAGGCCATTGAGAATGAGATCGACAGTTTGTTTAAAGACTGAGTGAGGAGGATGCATGTCACTGATCAATTATGCTTCACGTGAAATAAACTGTAAGATCGTCTATTACGGCCCCGGCCTCGGCGGCAAAACCACGAACATCAAATATGTCTACAAGCAGATCGATCCTTCAGCCCGCGGGAAACTGGTCTCTCTGGCCACCGAAGCGGACAGGACGCTCTTTTTCGATTTTTTACCGCTGGACCTGGGGCAGGTTCAGGGTTTCAAGACACGGTTTCATCTCTATACTGTCCCCGGACAGGTTCATTACGATGCCAGCCGGAGGCTTATCCTGAAAGGAGCCGACGGGGTCGTCTTTGTGGCTGATGCCCAGCGGGAACGGCTGGAGCAGAATATTGAAAGCCTGGAGAATCTCCGGGTCAATCTAATCAGCCAGAACCTGGATCCCGAGACCATTCCTTTTGTCATGCAATACAACAAGATGGATCTGGCCAATGTCATGAGTTCGGAAGAGCTGGAACAGCAGCTTAACCCCAAAGGATACCTTTCCTTTGAAGCCATCGCCGTGGAAGGGATCGGTGTCTTTGATACGTTAAAAGCTATAAGCAAACTCGTTCTTAAAGCGATAAGTGAGGGTCGATAACAATGAAAATCGGAAACGAACAGGTGGAACAGTTAGAAGAAGTCCTCTCGGAGCTGATCTGGAAGACTTCCTCCAAAAGCGTATTCCTGGTCGATATCAACGGTGAGCTCATCGCTGTTGCCGGATACACCGGAAATATCAACGCCGTGGCGCTGGCCTCCCTTTCAGCGAGCCATTTCGCCGCCACAGTCGCTTTGGCCAGGATGCTCAGCGAGAAGCAGTTCACCGTCCTTTTCCATAAGGGTCTGTCAGAGAATATTGATATTAACCGCGTCGGGAACAAATTGCTCCTTATTACCATATTCGGACAGAAGACTGTCCTGGGTATCCTGAGGGAAGAGACGGAGAAGACGATCCAGAAGATCAATGAGATCGTCAGCCAGATTCCGGGAGTTGAGGAAAAGCCAATAAAGAAAGTGAATAACACCCTGCGTGACGAGATCAACAATCTCTTGAAAGATATGTAGGAAGGGGGGTTCATGTCGTTACAGGGGACGTTAGCTGATTTTTCTATCGCCGACCTTTTCCAACTGCTCGGGCTGGGCCAGCGGACTGGTTGTCTCAAGCTGGAACATAATGCCGAACAGGGAGAGATCTTCTTTAAAAACGGAATGATCATTGCTGCCAAGGGAGGAAAGTTCGAAGGCGAAGAGGCTGTATATCACTGTTTCAGCTGGAGCACCGGCCGGTTTGTGTTTGAGAACGACAAAGCGCCTCTCCGGGAAAATATGATGATCGACTGGCAGAACCTCATTCTGGAAGCGGCCCGGCGTAATGACGAGATGTCTGAAGTCAAAAAGACGATCCCCGACGGAAACGCCATCCTGACCCTCATCGATGAAGGCCAGCGTAATATCGATACGATCAAATTGAATAACGAAGACCTGAAGGTCCTTTCCCTCATCAACGGGAAAAGGACGGTTGATGAAGTCATCGCCAAAAGCAGCCTGGACAATGTGGAAGCCAGCAAAACACTGGCCTCTCTCATCAAGGCCAACCTCGTGGACATCCGGATGACAGAAGAGGAACATCAGCGCCGGATGGAGGAGAAACTCAAAAAAAGCGGTGTGGATGTTGAAAAGAACAAGAGCATGCTGACATCGATTTTTAAGAGAAAACGCAAAAGAAAATATGAGATCGTCAACAGTGCTGCGGGGCTCATCATCGATGCCATCAACCGTTATCTGGATGCGCTTCTTCTGGACAATCCCATGATCCAGGTCCCTATGAAGGAGATCACGGATAAGTTCGAAGAACTGAAGATGATCTATCCCGATATGGAAGGCGTGATCTTTTCAAAAGTGACAGAGCGGTTTAATTCGGACCAGCTCGACTGGGACGAGACTGCCGAAACCCCCGATGCTGTGCTCAAAGGGCTTTCTGAGATCCTTGAATATATCTTTGAGCTGGCCCGGCAGGAAGCGGGAGAATCCCCCGCTTTGGAGAAGTTCAGAGAAGTCCGGGATGACGTGGTCAAAGACGCCAGCAAGATGGACCGTCCGGCGGAAGCTGTCCTGGGAATCAAGTATTTACCTAAAAAATAAGAATCAGGAAAAGGGAAAAGCGGGAAGGGATCCTTCCCGCCACTGGCAAGCCCTATTTCAGGGAATTAACGTAGCGGGCGAGTTTTGATTTGTCGCGGGAAGCTTTGTTTTTATGCAAGATCCCTTTTTGAGCTACGGTATCGACGACTTTATAGAAACTTTCAAGAGCTTTGAGACCGTCTTCCCTGTTTTCGGCCCCCAGGACTTTCTTTTTTGCTGTCTTGACCTGGGATTTGTAAGCCCGGTTCCGCAGGCGAAGCTGTATGTCTTTTTTCATTCTTTTTTTCTGTTGTTTGGTATGCGGCATGAATCCTCCTCCTTTTATTTATTCGCAGAGGAAAACTAACAGAAAAGGCGTGCGGTGTCAAGATAAAAGGTTACAATTGATGTTGACAGACGCCGTTTTTTAATTATCATAGACCCGGAGGTGAGACATGAAGACATTTGGAGTTTTCATGATGGCCGCCCTTATCCTGGCCGCATGCGCCGGAGGCAAGGGAAGTGCCGCGGAAACAGAACGTTATTTTGCTACTTACGAGAAGATCGTCCGCTTTACCTATGACAATATAGAAAAAGAGGAAGGTGTGGTCAAAGAAGGAGTGGACAGGATCCTGAAAGACGCCGGGTATACCATGGAGAGCTATCAGGAAACCGGTAAAAAGCTCCTGGACCGCGACAAAGAGACCTTTATCAGGAAAATCGATGAAATAAACAGACAGTTCGCCCGTGAGAAGCAATGAGGCGTCTGTCTCCCTGTTCTGCACGGTGTGCAGGACTTTAAGCCGAAGGGAGGTGTAGAGATGAGAATCTATGAAGGTGTTTTTCTGACCCGTTCTTCATTGGACAACGAGCAGCGGGATTCTCTCATTCAGAAACTGGAAGGGATCATTACCGGGAAAGACGGGAAGGTCCTGAAAAAAGACGAGTGGGGAAAGAAAAGGCTGTCCTATTTGATCAAAAAAGAATCAGAAGCGCATTACACCTATATGGAGTTCATGGCCGATGTGGATATTTTGGACGAGATGGCCAGGATCATGCGTATTGATGAAAACTTTTTGCGCCACATGTTTGTGAAAAAGGAAGATTGATATGGCTGTTTCTGTGAATAAAGTCTTTATCGCAGGGAATATCACCCGGGATCCCGAGGTCCGGTACACCGGTTCCGGGAAGGCGGTGGCAACGCTGACTGTTGCGGTCAACGACTACTTCTCCCAGGAAGCCTCCTTTTTCAGGGTGGTCGTCTGGGAACGCCAGGCGGAAAATTGTCAGAAATATCTTTCCAAAGGAAGCCCCGTTCTCGTGGAAGGGCGGCTGCAGAGCCGCAATTACGAAGTGAACGGGGAAAAGCGCAATGTGGTGGAGATCGTGGCTCAAAACGTCCAGTTTCTCTCCTCGGGCAGCGGCGGCGACAGCGGATCCCGGAAAAACGAGGCTTCCGATGAGCGCCAGGAAGAGGATATACGCCGTAAAGTCGAGGAGACCGTGGAGAACAACGAAGGGGAGTTCTTTGAAGAGAGCAGCGATGATGACATCCCCTTTTAAACGAAGTCAGAGGAGGAAAAATGGCTGAGCGTAGTAGTGGAAGACGTTTTTTCAGAAAGAAAAAGTACTGCAAATTATGCTCGGGTGAAATAAAAGAAAAGGATATTACCTATAAAAATGTGGATATCTTGAAAAATTTTATTACCGAGCGGGGCAAGATCTCATCCAGGACACGATCCGGCCTGTGTGCCAAACACCAGCGCCTGGTCACCGGGGAGATCAAACGGGCCCGTATGATTGCCTTGCTGCCCTTTAAAGTCGAGTATTACAGAAGCAGCAGAAAGTCATAGGCGGTGATCGAGATGAAAGTCGTATTGAAAGTGAATGTTCCGAAATTGGGAGAAGTGGGGCAGGTCGTCAAAGTACGCGACGGGTATGCCCGCAACTTTCTGGTTCCTCAGGGGATGGCTGTCCCTTACACAGAGAAGACCAAGAAATCAGTGGACCATGTGATGAAACAGCAGAGACAAAAAGTGACCCGCAAAGAGCAGCAATACCAGGCTCTCCTGGAACAGGTCAAGGGGATCACCCTGGCCTTCAGGAAAAAGGCCGGTGAAAACGGGAAACTGTTCGGTTCCGTCACTCCCGCTGAGATCATCGAAGCGCTGAAGGAACAGAATATCGATGTCGATAAGAAATATCTGGTCATCGCGGACCATATCAACAAAATCGGAGAGTATGATATCCTTCTGAAATTCGCGCAGGGTTTTGAAGCTCCCTTCAAAATCGTTGTGGAAGCGGAAGAAATCCAATAGACGGAGCCGGTTTCATGGACCGCAACCCACGGCTCTCTGATAAGAATGTGTTTCAGGAGATCTGTGATCTTGATGCAGAGAGCGCCCTTCTGGGCGCTCTTTTGCTGGATAACACCATTATTCCCCATGTCCTGGACGAGCTGGGAGAGAACATCGACATCTTCTATTCCCGGCCTCATCAGCTGGTCTATTATGCTATTCTGGACCTTTTCCGCAGGGATGTCCACTCCAGGATCGATCCTGTCGTCCTGAAGAATTATCTCAGTGAAAGAAAGAATACTCCCGAGGGGCTTCCTCTGAAACAGAAGGGGTCTCTTCTGGAAGAGGCCGGAGGGTTTGAATACCTCAGCACCCTCTGGGAAAAGAGTTCTGCCTATATCAATTATGACGGATATATGGATATCATCCGTCATAAATATATTCTCCGGCGCCTTAGAAGCGCTCTTGTCTCCACCTCGAATGATATTGAAAACCTGCCCTATGATGTGGACAGGATCCTGGAAACAGCCGAAGCCCGGATATTTGATATCGTCCAGGAGCGGAAGATCAAAAAATCCTTTTCAACGCTTGAAGAGCTGGTGGCCCATCAGATCACCTATATCGAAGATATCAAGGATAAAAAGATAACAAAAAGCGATATCGAGACCGGTTATCTTCTTGTGGATGAGATCACAGGCGGCTTCAAACCCGGCCAACTTATCATCGTAGCGGGACGTCCCGGCATGGGAAAGACCGCTTTTGCCCTGAATGTGGCCCTGAATGTGGCCGAGACAGGGGACAAAGGAGTCGTTGTCTTCAGCCTGGAGATGTCAGAGGAGGAGATCGCCCGCCGTTTTATCTTTATGCATTCCAGGATCCGCGGACATGAGGCCATGAAAGGCTATATTACAAAAGACGATCTTAAAAGGCTTCATGCCACAGGGTCGCAGCTGTCCCAGCTTCCCATCTATGTGGATGACTCCGCGGGGATCACTCCTCTGCAGCTCAAAGCCAAACTCCGCCGTCTTTTTACACAGAAAGAGTATCATCTGGTTATCGTTGACTACCTTCAGCTCATGAATACCGTGGAGAGTTATGAGAGCATGAACGCCAAGATCACCATGATCTCCAGACATCTGAAAGAGATCGCTAAAGAGTTCAAAGTCCCGGTCATCGCCTTGTCTCAGCTCTCCCGCAGTGTGGAGAAGAGGGACAGAAAGCGTCCCATGCTCTCTGACCTGAGGGAATCAGGATCCATTGAGCAGGATGCGGATATCGTCATGTTCCTCTACCGGGAAGACTATTATCAGGATCGCGAAGAGGGCGGTGAAGACAAGTCTGTGGAGATCAACGTGGCCAAAAACAGAAACGGGCCTATAGGGACTAAAAAGCTCACCTTTCTCAAGGAGTACGGACGGTTCGAGAATTATTCCGGACGGGACGATTACCCCGGGGAGGCTTGATGTTCTGCCGCAGTATTCCTTACAAAACGGTGGTCCGCGCAGCGGAAGGCCTCATCAGGGAAGCGTCGTTTCGCCTTCCAGACGGAGTGAGAAGGTCTCTTGAACAGGCTGATCCGGGAGAAGAGGGGCCGGGGCGCGATGCTCTGGGCCTCATCCTGGAGAATATGAAGGCTGCCCAGCACCGGGGGATCCCCCTTTGCCAGGATACCGGCCTTGCGGTCTTTTATATCCGGGCGGGCTCCGCGGTGGTCATTGAAGGAGGGACTCTGGAAGGAGCCCTGAACGAAGCGGCGGCTGCCATGTATGCCTCTCTTTACCTGCGGAAATCTGTTGTGGAGAGCCCTCTCAACAGAATCAATACCGGCACGAATACTCCTGTGATGATCCATTATGATATCGTGGAAGGCGATGAGCTTGAGATCAATTTTATGGCTAAAGGCGGCGGCAGTGAGAACAAGAGCCGTATGGCCATGCTGACTCCTGATGCCGGAAAAGAAGGCGTCATGGATTTTATCCTGGAAACGGTGAAAAAGGCCGGGCCTGATCCATGTCCCCCGCTCTTTTTGGGGATCGGTCTGGGGGGCAGTTTCGACAAGGCTCCCTGGCTGGCCAAAAAGGCTCTCTTCCGCCGTCCCGGAAAGCGTCATCCCCGCAGTGAACTGGCCGCATTCGAAGAGGAGATCACCCGTAAAGTCAACAGTCTTTCCGGGGTGGGGATCCAGGGATTCGGACAGGGGGTGACAGTCCTGGATACCTTTATCGAAGAGGCTCCCTGTCACATCGCCAGTTTTCCCGTTGCCGTGAATATCAATTGTCATTCAGCCAGATACGCGGGGGTGACATTGTGATTCCCATCGTCCTGAACAGAGATAAGGAGAAGCTTCTCTCCCTGGAGGCCGGGACCAGCCTGGCTCTCTCGGGGGTGGCCTATACAGCCCGTGATGCAGCTCATGCCCGTCTGGCTTCCATGATCCGTGACGGAAAGGCTCTTCCTTTTCCCCTGGAAGATGCTCTTATTTTTTATGCCGGTCCTGCGCCTGCCCCTCCGGGGCGGGCCTGCGGTGCTATCGGGCCCACTACCAGCAGCCGCATGGATCCCTTCACCCCGCTTCTTCTGGAAAAGGGGATCATGGGCGCTCTGGGAAAGGGGAAGAGAAGCCCGGCTGTCAAAGAGGCTTTTTGCCGTTTCGGGGCTGTCTACCTTGTGGCTGTGGGAGGGGTGGCTGCTCTCCTGTCCCGGTATGTGGAAAAGATCGAGCTGTGCGCATTCGGCGATCTCGGGCCGGAGGCTGTCTATAGAGTGGAACTGAACGGATTTCCCTGTTTTGTCGGACTGGATACACGGGGAGGAGATATCTATACTATGAGGGAGGACAGAAGATGAAACTTTTGGAGTATCAGGCGAAACACCTGTTGAAAGAATATCACGTCCCCATTCCCGAAGGGTTTGTCGTGAAAGGATTATCGGAGCTTTCCCGGGTGGTCCAGCGCCTGGGGGGACGGTGTGTGGTCAAAGCGCAGATCCTTGCCGGGGGACGTGGAAAAGCAGGCGGGGTCCGGCTGGCCGGGACAGCCCAGGAGGCCTTTTCCGCTGCGGAAGCCCTCCTCGGAAAACCCCTGGAGACCTACCAGACAGCGGGGAAGGGAGAACTCGTCAGCGCTCTTCTCATCGAAGAACAGCTCTCCTTTCTTAAAGAGCTCTATTTCAGCATCACCTATGACCGGGAGACACAGACCCCCGTCCTCATGCTTTCCGCAGAAGGAGGCGTGGAGATCGAAGAGATCGCTGTAAAAAACCCCGACAGTATCAAAAAAGTCAGGGTCAACCCCATGACCGGCATCCAGGAGCATCATATCAGAGAACTCTACCTCTCCCTGGGACGGGGAAAGGAGGGATACCGCGCTTTCACCGGGTTGGTGAGGAATCTTTTCAGGCTCTATATGGAACGGGACGCGGCCATGGTGGAGATCAACCCTCTCGTGCTTCTGGAAGACGAGACCTTTCTGGCCCTGGATGCGAAAATGATCATCGATGACAACGCCCTTTTCAGACACGGAGACCTCGTGGAGATCCGGAAGGTTCCGGAAGATGAGCAGCAGGAGGTGGAAGCCAGGGAAAAGGGGCTGAGTTTTGTCAAACTGGACGGAGACGTCGCCTGTATGGTGAACGGAGCAGGACTGGCTATGGCCACCATGGATATGATCAAACATCATGGAATGGAGCCGGCAAACTTCCTGGATATCGGGGGGTCTTCAAACCCTCAGAAAGTCATCGAAGCTCTGGACATCATCCTGAAGAACAGCAAAGTCAAGGTGATCTTCATCAATGTCTTCGGCGGGATCACGCGGTGTGATGATGTGGCCAACGGTTTTAAAAAAGCCCTTTCCCAGCGCTCCATGACGATTCCCATGGTGATGCGGCTGACCGGGACAAATGAAAAAGAGGGAAGGCGTATCCTCGAAGAGATCGGGTACGATGCCTTTACCGATCTGAAAGAGGCGGTCGCCCGGCTCAAAGAGGTCTATAAAGGGATAAGGGAGGAACACTGATGGGAATTTATGTAAACAGAGAGACAAAAGTCATCGTTCAGGGGATCACCGGGCGGGACGGTTCTTTTCACACAGCCAAGATGCTGGAGTACGGAACCAGAATAGTCGGCGGGGTCACCCCTTTTAAGGGAGGCGCAGAGGTCGAAGGGGTTCCTGTCTTCAACACGGTCTCCCAGGCTGTGGCCGCCACAGGAGCTGATACATCCATCATCTATATACCCCCGGCCTTCGCCGCCGGGTCTGTCATCGAGGCTGTGGAAGCAGGGATCAAAAACGTGGTCTGCATCACAGAAGGGATCCCTGTCACGGATATGATGACAGTGGCTCATTTTGTACGGTCTAAAGGCGCCCGTCTTTTCGGCCCCAACTGTCCCGGGATCATCACCCCCGGAGAGACGAAGATCGGGATCATGCCGGGGCATATCTTTACTTCGGGCCCTGTGGGAGTGATCTCCCGCAGCGGGACTCTCACCTATGAGGTGGTCCATAACCTGACGAGTGCCGGTTTGGGCCAGTCTACGGTCATCGGGATCGGAGGAGACCCCATCATCGGGACAAAGTTTATCGACTGTCTGGAAGCCTTCGAAGAGGATCCCGAGACGAAAGCTGTGGTGCTTATCGGAGAGATCGGAGGGAGTGATGAGGAGATGGCCGCAGCCTACATCAAAGATCACTTCAGCAAGCCTGTAGCTGTATTCATTGCCGGAAAGACCGCACCGCGGGGTAAAAGGATGGGACACGCCGGAGCGATCATCCATGCAGGAAAAGGCACGGCCGAAAGCAAGGTCGCCCTCTTTCGGGAGGCAGGCGCTGCGGTGGTTGACTTGCCGGTGGATATTGCCGGAGCGGTCAAGGCTTTTTTCTAAATTGTCCTTTACTTATCACCCTCCCCTATTATAATGGCGGCAGGTGACCTGGGAATAACAAGGAGGAGAATTGTGGCCGGCAAAAAAGAATTTCTGATCAAGATCAATCTGGATTTCTGCAAAGCCTGCGGATTATGTTACAGTTATTGCCCGACAAAGGCCATCGGCCCTGATCATGAGTTTCGGGCCTCGGTCAAAGACGCAGACAAATGCATCGGGTGTCTGCAATGCGAAAATTACTGTCCTGATTTTGCAATTGAGATAGAAGAAAAAAAATAAGAGGGGAAGATCATGGGAGATATTAAGTTTTTACAGGGAAACGAAGCGTGTGCCCTGGGAGCTGTCCGGGCCGGTCTTCGCTTTTTTGGAGGGTATCCGATTACCCCGTCTTCGGAGATCGCAGAACAGTGCGCCAGATTATTGCCCAGAGCAGGCGGACGTTTTATTCAGATGGAAGATGAGATCGCTTCCATCGCATCCATCATCGGCGGCTCCCTGGCAGGGACGAAAAGTATGACAGCCACATCAGGCCCCGGCTTTTCACTCATGCAGGAAGCATTGGGATACGGAATTATGGCCGAGATCCCTTTTGTGGTCGTCAATGTCATGCGCGGGGGCCCGTCAACAGGACATCCCACAGGACCCTCACAGGGGGATATCATGCAGGCGCGGT
>Ga0209163_1002701_pt1 | contig 14289 bp, 15 predicted proteins | sample MTBAKSrepl2MetaG_FD_187457 | JGI IMG/M metagenome (GOLD analysis project Ga0209163, IMG submission 187457) | Enrichment culture microbial communities om Arthur Kill intertidal strait, New Jersey, USA, that are MTBE-degrading - MTBE-AKS2 (Arthur... | ecosystem: Environmental > Aquatic > Marine >...
CGACGTCATCATCTGGGACGGCGGAAACAACGATTTCCCCTTCTACCAGCCTGACCTGGCCATCGTCGTGGCCGATCCCCACAGGCCCGGAGCCGAAGTGAGTTATTATCCCGGCGAAGCCAACCTGCGTATGGCTGATGTCATCGTCATCAACAAGATCGATACCGCCGACCTGGAAGGCATCGAAGAGGTCCGTGAGAATATCCGCCTGCATAACCCCAACGCCATCGTCGTGGACGGCGCTTCTCCCATCTTCGTGGAGAACGGCAAAGATATCGCCGGGAAACGCGTTCTCGTCGTGGAAGACGGCCCCACACTCACACACGGTGAGATGCAGTACGGCGCCGGTGTCATCGCCGCCATGAAATACGGTGCCGCCGAGCTCATCGACCCCAGGGAATTCGCCGTTGGTTCCATCGCCGAGACCTTTGAGATCTATCCCGAGATCGGGATCCTTCTTCCGGCTATGGGTTACGGTGAAGATCAGATGAAGGACCTTGAGAAGACCATCAAAGCCAGCGATGCCGAAATGGTCATCATCGGGACTCCCATCGACCTGCGCCGGATCATCAATATCAAACAGCCCGCTGTCCGCGTGAAGTATGAACTTCAGGAGATCGGCGAGCCCACTCTGGAAGATATTATCACCAAAAAGATCAAATAGTATCTTTCCCCGGGGAGAGGATTTCTCTCCCCGGGCTTCTTTGATTTCTCTTGTTAAAGACCGCGTTTTCACTATAATGATGGAGCAACAAACAAGGCTTTTTATTTTGGAGGTAAGTCATGACAGAGAAAAAGAAAGTCGTTATCGCCCTGGGCGGGAATGCGATCATCCGCAAAGGGCAGAAAGGCACCGTCGCCGAAGAGTTCGCCAATACCAGGGCCTCTTTGGACGGTATCATCAAAGTCATCAAACATGATTACAATGTCGCTATTACCCACGGTAACGGGCCTCAGGCCGGAAATATGATGCTCCGCGTGGAAGCCGGACTATCCAGGAACGTCCCTGACAGGCCTCTGGGCGTCATCGTAGCGGACACCGAAGGCGGAATGGGATATATGATCGAGCAGTCACTTCAGAACAGGCTCGCAAAAGAGGGGATCAGCCGGGATGTGGTCACCATCCTGTCCCAGGTCGTGGTGGATCCGCAGGATCCCCAGATGCTCAATCCCTCGAAACCCGTGGGCCCCTTTTATACAGAAGAGCAGGCCAAAACTCTCATGAAAGAGAAAGGCTGGATCATCGTGGAAGATGCAGGCCGCGGCTGGCGGCGCGTGGTCCCGTCTCCTGTCCCTCAGACCGTAGTGGAAAAGAGTGTCATCAAGCGTCTCATCGAAGAGGGGATCGTGGTCATCACTGTAGGCGGAGGTGGAATCCCTGTCTACTATGAAAAAGACGGGACACTTGAAGGAGTGGATGCCGTTATAGACAAAGATCTGGCCAGTGCTGTCCTGGCTCTGGAGATCGGAGCCGAGATCCTTGTCATCTCCACAGGTGTGGAAAAAGTAGCGCTGGGATTCGGCACTCCTCAGGAGAAGACTCTGGACCGGATGACCGTTGCAGAGTGCAGGCAATATATGGAAGAGGGTCATTTCCCCAAGGGGAGTATGGGCCCCAAGATCAAAGCTGCCATGGATTTTATTGAAAAAGGCGGCAAAAAGGTCATCATCACTCTCCCCGAGACCATTGAAGAAGCGTTGGAAGGCAAAACAGGAACCATTATCGAATAGAGATCGAAAAGGAGGATTTTATGGCTTTCAATCTCAAAGGAAGGCATCTGCTGGCGTTAAAAGATTTTACACCCGAAGAGATCGATTTTCTCATCGGCCTGTCAGAGACCCTGAAAAAGAACAAGTATGCAGGGATCAGGACAAAAAGCCTCGAGGGCAAGAATATCGCTCTTATTTTCGAGAAACCTTCCACCAGGACACGCGCTGCTTTCACCGTGGCGTGTGTGGATGAAGGCGCTCATCCCGAGTACCTGGGGAAAAATGATATTCAGCTCGCCAAAAAAGAGACTGTCAAAGACACCGCCCGTGTCCTGGGCCGGATGTTTGACGGGATCGAGTTCCGAGGATTCAAACATGAGACTGTGGAAGAGCTTGCCCGTTGGGCGGGAGTCCCTGTATGGAACGGCCTCACCGACCAATACCACCCCACTCAGATCCTGGCTGATTTCCTCACTGTCAAAGAAAATTTCGGGCGCCTTAAGGGAATCGTCTTTGCTTATGTGGGAGACGGGCGCAATAATATGGCCAATTCCCTCATGATCGGGGCGGCTAAGATGGGGATGGACTTCAGGATCGTCGCTCCCAAAAGCCTTTTCCCTGAAAAATCCCTCGTGGATTATGCAGAAAAGATCGCTGCCGATACAGGCGCTGTGATCACCATTACCGATGATGTGGCCAAAGGCGTCAAAGACTGTGATGTCCTCTATACGGATGTCTGGGCCTCCATGGGAGAAGAGGATAAGATCCAGGAACGCATCAACCTTCTGAAACCATACCGGATCACCATGGACATGGTACGCAAGACAGGAAAAGAAGAGATGATCTTCCTTCACTGCCTGCCCTCTTTCCATAACGAAGACACAGACATGTCCAAAGCCAATCCGGAGATCCAGGAAGTGACAGACGAAGTCTTCGAAAGCAAACACTCCAAGGTCTTCGACCAGGCGGAAAACCGCATGCACACCATCAAAGCCGTGATGGTGGCAACACTGGGAGCTTAAGGCTCTTATGCTGTGTGCGGGGGACGGTTTTCTCCGCACACAGCGGATGATGATTGACAAAAGAACAGGCTTCTTTTATTCTAATGATGGGGGTTTTCAGTGACGAAAAAGAGATGGATCATTATATTCGTGTGTCTGGCTGCCGCAGCTGCGGTTGCCGTTCTCTTCGCCGTGCAACAGAATCAGGGGAAGCTGCTTCTCAGGGGTAAAGGGGTCGCTCTCAGCAGTGAAGAGTTTTCCCGCTATCTCAGTGACCGGGGGATCGATGAGAAAAAACTCACAGAGACTCAGCGTCAGGAGATCATCGGAGGATGGCTGAGAAGCCGTCTGATTATGCTGGAATCTTCCCGGATGGGCCTGAAGAAGTCAGGGGATGCGTTCCGTTCCATAGAACGAAAGGTGGAAGATTACAAAGAGACCCTCATGGTCACTGAAGCGATCCGTGAATATGTCCGAAAAGAGGTCGCTGTCACCGAAGATGAAGTGAACAGGTACTATCAGAACCGCAAGGAAGAGGAGTACAGGGCTGAAGAGGGGATGGCCTGGCTCACCGTCATCTTTACCCGGAGCGAGGATGAAGCTCTCAAGGCTATGGATGCGGTAAACAGGCAGAAGACCGATGCCGCCGCCTTCACCACAGAAGGGGAGACATCGGGTTATTCAGATCTCGGGTATCTTCCTTTCAAAGACCTCGGGGATGATATACGCGGGGATATCCTTGCCTCACCGTCGGGAAGGGCGCTCAAGCCGGTACGCTACGAAGAAAACGGGCGTATCTTCTATTATGTCTTTATCGTTCGCGATAAAGTGTGGAAAAACGACTTTCTGCAGCGCGAAGCCGTGGCCGGAGAGATCCGGGAGACGATACGGAAAATCAAAGGAAAAGAGGCTGTGGAGGAACTTCTCAAGCATCTGCTGGTTAAATATAAAGTAAAAGGATTCGAAGGGACGTTATGACTCTGACAAAGGGAAAACTCATTGCTGTGATGATGACTCTGGCTCTTCTGGCCGGAGCCTGTTCCCGCAGCAGCGAAGAGATCAAAAGAAACGCCATATTGGCTAAGATCAATGATAAGATCGTCACCGTGGGTGAGTTTGAGGATTTTTTCGCCTTCCGTCTGGGACGTGTGACACAGGGTGTCAATGTTAACGACCTGGTCCAGCTGAAATACAAGATCCTCAACGACTATATCGATGAAGAGATCATCCTCGATGTTGCCCGTCGGGAAAAGATCGAAGTGAACGATTACCAGCTGGAGGAAGAGATCCGCAATATCAGCGATCAGTACGGCGACGGCCATTTCCAGGAGTATTTGAAAAAAATGGGTATTTCCAGGGATAAATTCAAAGACTATCTCAAGCGCTACTGGCTTATCCGCCTGGTGGAAGAGCAGAAGGTCTACAACAATATCAATGTCACCAACAAGGAGATCCTGAAATACTATGCGGATAACCAGGATGATTACACCCATTCCGAATCCATTGAAGTCAAAGAGCTTGATTTCGCCACTCTGGAGGAAGCCAATGCCATCACAGAGCGCCTGAAATCGGGAGAAAAATTCGATGATATCTATGTTACCCTCACAGGACAGCTCGATGAGAGCGGTAACCGCATCTATACAAGGGAAGACCTTCCTGAAAATTACGCAAAAGAGCTTTTCGCTCTGAGGACAGGAGGCGTGTCGCAGATCCTGGAAGACGAGTATGGCCGGTATCACCTCTTCAAGGTGGAGAAAAGGGTCTATGCCAAAAAGATCAGCCTTTCAGAGGTCGAAGCGACCATCAAACAGATCATTCTTCTGAAAAAAAGGGAACTGCGATATGACCAGTGGATCAATTCACTGAAAAAACGGAGTTATGATATCACCATCAATGAAAACTATTTTAAAAGGTAAGGAGTGTTGAATATGAAACACATCATCGGTTGTCTTACGGCTCTTCTCATGACAGCAGGATCGGCTTTCGCCCAGGGAGATGCTTATTCCGACGGGATCGCCGCCCGGATCAACGATACGGTCATTCTCAAAAGCGAAGTGAAAGAGGCTATGATGGGCAACCCTGACCAGAGTGTCCAGGAGCAGCGTAAAGTCCTCAAAGAGATGATCAAAAACAAAGTACTCTACATGGAAGCTCTGGAAAGCGAAGACCTTGTGGTCAATTCCGATGATATTGAAAAACGCCTGGATGCCATGATCCAGAGGATCCGTGACAATCTGGGCGGAGAAGCCTCCTTTAAAAAGGCCCTTAAAGAAGAAGGGCTGGATGAGAATACCCTCCGCTCCATCTACAGACAGCAGATCAAAGAGGAGATGTACGTTCAGAATTATGTCTCCACAGTCATCCGCCCGGGGATCTCCATTTCAGACGAAGAGGTCAAAAAGGCCTACGATGAGAATTCAGGAGAATTCAAGACTCCCGAGACATTTACCTACACCATCGGTTATCTCCCGCTCCCCATGACGAATGAAGATGAACAGATGCTTCTGAACAAGCTTGCGGACATCAGAAAACGGATCCTGGATCATGAGATGACCTTTGAAGAGGCGGCCCGACAGTATTCGCAGGGCCCCACCGCTCCCAAAGGAGGGGATCTGGGAGTCATCGAACACGGGATGATGGTCCCTGAGTTCGAAGAGGTGGTCTTCCAGCTGAAAAAGGGAGAGATCTCACGTCCCTTCAAGTCGAAATTCGGGTATCATATCGCCCTCTGCAGAGAGATCCAGGGAGACAAGAGAGCCATAAGCCATATTATTCTCCTCCCCTCTGTGAGCGAAGAGAAGAGAAGTGCTTTTGAAGCAAATGTACGTTCTGTCTTTGAAAAAGGGGGGATGGAAGCGATTACATCATGGGCTGGCCAGAGCGGTGTTCAGCTTATTCCGTTCCAGGATGCCAAACAAAGAGAGATCAACGCCGTTATTCTCGATATTCTCAACAGCCTGACTCCCGGAGAGATCTCTTCTGTGCGTTATATCAACAACGGCCTGACCTTTATCTTTCTTGATAAACATGAAGCAGCACGTCAGATGGCCTTTGAAGAGGTCCGGGACTATGTCAAGAATTATGTCTACGGGCAGAAAATTCAAGAAGAGATTGAAAAGATGTATGATAAACTGCAGAATAAGTATTATATAGAGATAATGATATGAGAATCGACAAGTATCTGCAACTGTCCAGGATCCTGAAGCAGCGTTCCACAGCCAAAGAGGTCTGTGAAGCGGGGCATGTGTGGCGTCTGCAGGAGAACGAGGGGCTGGCGCCTTTAAAAGCCGCCTCAGAAGTCCATGAAGGGGACCGGATAAGAATACAGGCCTACAACAAGATATGGACTGTGGAGATCATGGAGATCCCCGGGACAAAAAACGTCTCCAAACAGAAGGCGTCTTCTCTCTATAAGATCATTTCAGAGGAAGTCGTTGAAGGCTAAAAAGAGATTCGGACAGAATTTTTTAGTCAATCCTTACTGGCTCACCTATATTGCGGAGACGGTCTCCCGGTATGAAGGGGATGTCCTTGTGGAGATCGGAGGAGGGACAGGGAACCTCACCCGTGAATTAGCCGGGCTTGCCTTTTCCCGCTTTGTGGTCATTGAGATCGACCGTGACCTGATCCCGGTTCTCCGGGATGCCGCTCCCCGGGCCGAGGTGATCCAGGGCAATATTCTTGATGTCCCGCTTGATTTCGGCAAAAGACAGGTCGTTGCAGGAAATCTGCCTTATTACATCACAAAACCAATCCTCAACCATCTCATCAAGTACAGAGACACTATCGCCGGAGGGGTGCTTATGGTACAGAAAGAGGTGGGGGCTGCTCTTACAGCTCCTGTCCATTCTGAAAACTATAATGCCTACAGTGTCTATTTGAGGCTCTTTGCCCAAGTTGAAAAGCTCCGGACGGTGAAGAGAGGCGATTTCCGCCCGGTCCCCAATGTGGACTCAACTCTTTTGAAAATCACCATGCGGCCCTCTTCTCAAGTCAATGTGGACGAAAAAGAGGCCGAGATCCTCTTCCGCGCCTTCCGGGAGCGGAGGAAAACTCTTGTCAATAATCTGAAAAAAGAGTATAACAAAGAAGTCGTCATCGCATTTTTAGACTCTCTGGGAAAGAGTCCTGAGGCCAGGGCCCAGGAGTTGACCGTCGAAGAGTTCAACCGGCTTCTTAAGCGATTGAAAAAGGGGGAGAAGAAGTGATCTGGGAACATGATATCAATCCGGTGATCCTTCACATATGGGGCCCTTTGGCCTTGCGCTGGTACCCCATCGCCTATCTCCTGGGATTCCTGGCGGCTTACCTTGGCATGCGTCTCCTGGCCCGCCGAGGGCTGCTTCCCTTTACACGGCATGACGTGGACGACCTGGTCTTCGAAGCTGCATTGGGAGTGATCATCGGAGGACGTCTGGGATATGTCCTTTTTTATGACCTGAAAGCTTTTCTGGCCGATCCCCTGGATATCCTGAAAGTCTATGAAGGGGGGATGTCGTTTCACGGAGGGTTCATCGGGGTGCTTATTGCCGCATGGCTCTTTGCGAGGAAGAGGCGGCGTGACCCCTGGACTGTCCTGGGCAGCCTGGCTCTTTTTGCCCCCATGGGCCTCTTTTTCGGCCGTATCGCAAACTTTATCAACGGAGAGCTATGGGGGAAGCCTACAGACGGCAGCTGGGGCGTCATTTTTCCCATGGCAGGGATCAGCCCGCGCCACCCGTCTCAACTCTACGAAGCCCTTCTCGAAGGAGTGCTTCTCTTTATCATACTTCTGTTCACCCTGAAAAAAACAAGGAATGTCCCTCTTCTGGGGCCGTTGTTCGGCATCTTCTACGGCCTGTTTCGGTTTATTGTGGAATTCTGGCGTGAACCTGATATCCAGATCGGATATCTTCTCTGGGGGTGGGTGACCATGGGGCAGGTGCTCAGCCTGGCTGTCATCCTATTTTCCCTGGGTGTCTATATGGTTTTTATTAAAAAGAAGGAGGAGACCCTATGAACAAAATCGACGTGGAAATCTTCATGGGAAGTGATTCCGACCTGAAAAGCATGGCTAAATGCGCCGAAATCCTGGATGGATTCGGCATAGCCTATAATATGTATATTCTGTCAGCCCACCGCACCACCGAGGAGGCTTTAGAACGAGTCGCCACAGCTGTTGAGAGAGGAGTGAGGGTGATCATCGCCGGAGCCGGAAAAGCAGCTCATCTGCCTGGTGTTCTGGCATCCAAGACCACTCTCCCTGTCATCGGAATCCCCATGAAGACCTCTGACCTGGGAGGAGTGGATTCCCTCTACTCCATTGTTCAGATGCCCACGGGGATCCCTGTGGCCACTGTGGCTATCGGTGATACAGGGGCTAAAAACGCGGCCCTCCTGGCTGTGCGGATCCTTTCAGTCTCTGATACTGCTCTCAGGACAAAGATGGAGGAATACCAGAAGACAATGAAAGAGGAGGTTCTGGCCAAGAATGAAAGATTGCAAAAAGAAGGGTACAAGGCTTATCTTAAAGGATTATGATGAAACGCTTTAAAGACGGACTTTTGCGGATTCTGCTTAGAAAAAATGTCTATACGCCCAAAGAGCGCCTGGAAACGCTCTCTTTGGCTGTTAAATGGCTCTACCAGTATACGGCTATCGACCATCAATGTTCTGATGAAAACGAGTTGAAGAGTATCCTTACTCTCTTTTTCAGGTCGCTTATGGATTACGGTTATGTCGGCCGGAAAGACTGGGTGGATCTGAAAAAAATCATGAAAAAGGGACATGAGAGACTTGATATAATCCTCAATGGAGATACATTTAAAATAAGCGGTGATGAAGGAGAGTTATTGGAATTATCCGGAACGATCTATGAACATGTCATGGAGCAGAGGATCCATAACTATCTTACCGGGGAAAAGGGTGAAGCTGAGATCGCGTTTAAGGTGAAGATCCCCCAGATGGATGATCCTCAGGATGCTGATGAAGAGGATGAGCCCGTGGAGATCGAGAATATCGTAGGCCTTCAGTTTATTTACTGGCTTCCCCAGCACCTGGATGTGGATCCGGTTGTCATCTATCCGGTGCACTCTTTCAGGAAATACAAAAGCGGCCAGAAGGACTCTGTCCATGAAGTCAAGGAGTTCTCTCAGGGAGATGAAGCTCACATGTGGGTTTTCACCATTGAGACAGAAGATCATACAGAAGAGATCGCTTTGGACCTCAACGACCCGGACATCGTCTTTATCGAAGGAAAACATATCGCCCGCTTTCGCAACTCGAATCTGAGGATCAGATAATGAAGTTCATGGAAGTCTCCGGCGCCACTCCCTTTACCAGGATTCTTTTTGAAGGGGAGCCCTTTACCGTTATCAATCCCTACAAGGGATGTCAATACGGATGTTCCCACTGTTCAGCCCAGATCCCCACCAAGACTGCCTATCCCGGCTATAAATGGGGGGATATCGTAGAGGTCAGAAGCGATATACTGGAGACTTTGGAGAAGAATGCGGGACGATGGGCCGGGAAGAAAGTCTATCTCTCATCACTGGGGGACCCGTATCAGCCGGCCGAAAAAAAATACAAGCTCACCCGGCAGATCCTGGAACGGCTGGCTGACACCGATTGTCATGTCCGCCTGATCACACATTCCGACATGGTCCTCCGGGACCTTGATATTCTCAAGCGGATGAAGGACATCCATGTGGGGGTCTCCCTGACCACCACCAATGACTTTCATGTGAAGCTCATAGAAGGAAAGCTTCCCTCTTCAGACGAGAGAGTGGAGACGCTCTACGCCCTGGGCGACAGCGGCATAACGACATTTCTCAATATCGATCCTTTTCTCCCCGAGATCACGCCGCTTTTCCGCCTCATCGACCTCTTTAACGATGATGTTTCCTTTTTCCGGATTGCCAGCCCCAACTGGAAGGCCAATATCGTCAAAAAAAACCTCTTTGAGATGCTTAAGATCTATGAGCCTGAACTCTTTGTGAGGTATCAGACGATCTACCTGAAAAACGGGTCCTATTATGATGAGATGCGGAAAAAAATGAAAAAGAAAGAGTCTTCCCGATCCGTCGAGATCGATATTACCATCTAAATATTGAATTGTTCACAAAAAAAGAGTATACTTAGAGATAAAGGGGGGCATATGATAAAGAATATTTTATGTATTCATGAAAACGAGTACTTTGTAAAAGCACTCTCCAATATTCTTTTGCGCCATGACCTTTTTGTCTCAGGGTTTGATACCATGGAAGAGGCAAGAGGTTTTATCAGGGAATACCGTGAGAGCCTGGATCTGGTCATCATCGGCGGCCCGCTGAAAGACGGTACGGATACTACGGAGATCGCCCGTATCCTTCGCCATGAACTTCACGTCCGGGCGCCTATCATGGGGCTGACCCCGGCTATCAACAGAGAACTCCTCAAGAAGGCCCGGGAATCCGGTATCAATATCTTTCTCCCCGAGAAGATAAAAGAAGGGGAACTGATGAAACACATCAAGGTCTTCGACCTTCTCTGGAGTGACCCCAAACCTGCTTCCATCCTTCTCATCGACGAAAATCCCCTGCGGCGTGAAAAGCATCTCTTCGAGCTGAGAGGGGGGAATTTTACTGCCTGGGAGGCTTCCGAAGGCATGAAAGCTGTCCTCCTGGCTGAAGAAAACAATCCCGATTATATCGTCCTCAGCGACAGCCTTACGGATAAAGACTGTTTTGAAGTGAGCCGGGCTCTGAAATCAAACCGCCTGACAAGCCATATCCCCATTATCCTGCTGACCAGGGCCCTTTCGGCGGAGCTGAAGCGGAAAAGCCTCATGGCCGGTATCGTGGACTTCTACGTGGAGGATGAAAAAAGCAGCGCTTTTCTCTGGTTTATTACAGAGATCGTGACCAGGATCAGCGAGAAGAAATATAAATCGGCCCTTCATTTTTCCAATTTCCCCATAATGATCCATACAGTCAATTATATCCTTCAAAAAGAAGGATACCATGTCTTTAATACATCCCAATGCACAGAAGCGGAAAATATCATCAATGACGGCACTATCGATGTCATCCTCTGCGACATCGGGACTAGCCACCAATCCTTTCCCATGCTCCAGCGTTATGCTCTCTCCCGGGAGAAGGGGCAGTGGATCCCCATTGTGCTCATCGCCGGGCCCGGGGACATGGAAGAGCTTCTCTACGGGCTTCAGGAGTTCGCCGATGATTTCGTCAAGACCCCGTTCTTCCCCGAAGAGCTGATCAAACGCATCAATAACCAGGTGAAGATGAAGGAGACCGGGGAGTATATCTTCAACCAGAGTCAGAACCTGAAGATGCTCTCCATTACAGACTTCCTCACAGGCGCTTATAACAGGAACTACCTGGATGATACTTTGGAGAGTTTCATCAGCCGGTATAAACGTAAAAAGAGGATGTTTTCAGCGCTCATGATCCAGGTGGAGGATTTTTCAAAGATCGTCTCTTTGTTCGGGAACCTCACAGGAGACGAGATCCTCAGGAAAGTGACAGCGATCCTGGAACAGACACTGCGTCCCACAGATATGATCTTTCGGTTCGGAGAGGATGATTTCATCGTCCTTCTGGAAGACACTCCCGAAGAGAACCTGCGCATCGTGGCTGAGCGCATCCTGGAAAAGTTTGAAAACACAATGCTGAGCGAAGAGTCCGGGAATTATCATCGTGTGAACCTGCTCGTGGGGGCGCTGGCCTACTCCGGGGAGAGCCGTGACGATGTCCTTAAAAAACTGGACAAAGAGATCGAAAAAATGAAAAGAGCTTATGAGTAGATCTTATTTTGACGAGGAAGAGGCCTTTTTAGAGGCTGTTGAAAAACGCTACCGCCTGAAACAGGCTGACGAATGGATCCTTCAGAAATTTATATTCGATTTCACGAGGATGACGAACCTTCCGCTTTCTCTCCGTGAACGGCTTGCCCGTGAATGGGATGTGATCCCCCTAAAAGAAGCGCAAAAACAGCGGTCGGAAGACGGGACCACGGAGAAGACTCTTTTTGAGACAACCGACGGCCTCTTTGTAGAATCGGTCCTCATGGATTATGAGACAAGGCGGACCCTGTGTGTTTCCACACAAGTGGGGTGCAGGAACAGGTGCCGGTTCTGTGCTACAGGGACCAGGGGGCTGGAACGAGACCTCACAGCAGGGGAGATCATGGGGCAGATCCTCTATGATTCCCCACTGACCAACATCGTCTTTATGGGAATGGGGGAGCCGCTGGACAATCTTTCTCAGCTCATCACCGCTCTGCGTCTTCTGAGCCGCCCGGACAAGATGAATTTCGGCGCCCGCCGGATCACCATATCCACCGTGGGACTTCCCCGGGGGATCAGAGCCCTGGCGGATGAAAACAGACAGTATGGCCTCTCCTGGTCACTTCATGCTCCCACAGACGAACTTCGCTCATCACTGATCCCTGTGAACCGACGTCATCCCATCTCTGAAGTCAAAGAGGCGCTAAGGGAATACAGCCGGCGTACAGGAGGGGCGGTGACCCTGGAATATATTCTTTTGAAAGGAATCAACGATTCCCCGCAGCAAGCCCTCTTGACAGGTGCTCTTGCCCGGGAACTGGATGCAAAAGTAAATGTTATCCCTTATAATGCCCATCCATATGCTGACTTTGAGCGTCCGGAAGAGGAGTCCATCCGTGCTTTTGCAGGAGCTCTCCAGTCTGAAGGACTCATCGCCACAGTGAGAGAAAGCAAAGGAAATGACATTGATGCGGCCTGCGGACAGCTGGCCGGACGTCACCGACAAGGAGGATGATCTCATGGCAGTCTTTACCGTTTCAAGGACATATGGACTTTTTGTTGAAGAGATGTTGCAGGAATTTTCACAGAAGAATAAAATGGATATCTTTTCCCATCAGCTTCTCATGGAAGTAGCCAAGTCTGTCCGACAGCCTCTTGATAAGATCGAGGATCTCTATTCCATGGATTCCTTCAACTCGTTCAAGATCTTCATCGCAGAAATGCTTCAATCCATGGCTGATTCCTCATCGCTCATGGTCACGGGCTCTCAGATCGATGCTCCGGTCTATTTCCCCCTCTTTTTCCCCACTCTCCACGGGAAGGAAGAAGAAAAGAAGATCGAAAACAGGAAATCCTATACAGACCTCATGAAAAAAGTCATTGAGGACCTCTACAGGAAAGGGGATGTCATCATCATCGGAAGAGGGGCTCAGATCATCCTCCACGATTACCCCGATGTCGTCCACCTGCGTTTTGACGCTTCTCCGGAATACCGTATAAGAGCAGTTGCAGAAAGGGATAAGATCTCAGCTGACGAAGCAGAGGACAAGATCAAAAAGATCGACAAGAAACGGCGGGATTATATCGACTACTTTTACGGAAAGAAGGTTGACTCTCCCGACCTCTATGATATGATAATCAACGTTGAAAGGCTGAGAGGGAAAACCCTCGCGAAAGTCCTGCAATCTTTGGTCTAAAAGGGGGATAAAGTCCATGAAAGATGACCTCAAGCGAAAGATAGAACAATCAAAAAGGGCCTTCCAGGAGAGACTGGAGTACCTGATCCGGGATATCAATATGATCGAAAAAGACGTGGTGAATATCGGCCAGGACCTGGCCTCCCTGGAGCAGGAGCTGTCCCAGGTCCAGCAGACGCTGACCCTGTCGTCTGCCGAAGAGGATAAGAGCAAAGAAATGACCGGCAGCCGTGAAAAACCTTTTACATAAGATACTCTCTCTCGGAATCCTTCTCTTTTCCCTGTGGAGCCTGAGTCACGCCGCTTTTTTCGACCGGCCCTATTATACCCGGGACCAGATCCCTCTTTTCGTCACCGATTCCGGAGCATTCATCACAGTCTCTTTTGACGGGAAGCCCTTCAAACCATTTGACGACTCTGCATCCATTGCGCTGACTCCTGTTCCAGACGCCGGCCTGAAAAAGGCTTATATCCCTCTGGGGTTCAACGCGCCCAGGGGAGTCTATACTGTCCTTGTGGACGGAAACGAGTCCCTAAGATACCATTTTCTGGTCACAGCCCGTTCACCCAGGCCCCTCCAGGAGCCTCTTTTTATGTGGAGTGTGGAAAACGGGGGGCGCTATGACCGTCTGGAAGGAGATTATCTCAGGGACCCTTCTTTTTCTCCCGGGAATATCGACCGGTGGATGGAGCGCGTGGGGTTCAACGCACTCTATTTCATGATCGGCCAGACCAATTCCTCTTTAAACAGTGTCAACGGGGAGAATCCCTGGATTCCCGGCCCGCTCAATACCTGGGAAGACTTCTCCGTTCAGCGGAAGGCCCGTTATAAAGGGGGATATATCGGCAGTTATCTCTCATTCGGCGACGGGAACAGAAAACTGAAACAGTACCGCTTTTCCAAAGATTTTGATGACGAACGGAAAATCATCTTCACAAACAAGTTCATTTCCATAACAGACTCCCGGAGAGAAGCTGATATCATGGCTCTGGCGCAGAGTCTGGATGATAACGATGATATCGATTTTGTAGGCCTTGATTATATCCGGATGGGCCCCGGAGGTTTTGAGCACTTCAGGGAGTTTGCCGATATCTTCGGTATCACTTTACCCCAGGG
>Ga0209163_1002702_pt1 | contig 14287 bp, 14 predicted proteins | sample MTBAKSrepl2MetaG_FD_187457 | JGI IMG/M metagenome (GOLD analysis project Ga0209163, IMG submission 187457) | Enrichment culture microbial communities om Arthur Kill intertidal strait, New Jersey, USA, that are MTBE-degrading - MTBE-AKS2 (Arthur... | ecosystem: Environmental > Aquatic > Marine >...
CCGGCCGCGCCTTCCGAGATCCGGATCGGGTCATCTCTCTCCTCCCCCATCCGGACTTCCGGCTGGCAGCTGCCATTCAGCACGATGCAGGCCTCAGAATGTCGGAGGCGACTCATGTTCGACCCGACCAGCTCAAAGGCGAGGGAAAGATCGAGGTTCGAGGCAAAGGCGGGAAAATCCGAGTGGCCGAGCTCTCGCGTGATACCTATCAGCAGCTTGTCGCTCGCATGGAACAATCCGGGGAGTTTCGGGTGAGTCGTGACGCTTACAGGAGCGCCGTTGCTCGTGCCTCCGAATCTGCCAATGACAAGGGTAGCCCTCATTCCTTCCGGCATCGGTGGGCGCAGGATCGCCTTCAGGAAAAGCTCTCGGAGGGAAAAACCTGGGAGCGGGCCCTCTCCGAGGTCAGCCGGGAGATCGGCCACGAGCGGGCGGAGATCACGAAACACTATCAGGGCCGGCGCTGAAGGCGCAGCGGGGTGGCGCGTATTAGGTGCCCAGCGCCGGGCGGGAGTGGTGAGTTACAGAGCATTTTTAGCGAGGTTGCTGTCCTCGATATGTGATCAGCGTAGCCCTGGCCTGGAAGTTCGCAAACGCGATTAAACTTGGCCTACGGGTGTTGGCGCGCTGGACGCCGTGGGCTTTGGTCAGGACGCCCTATCCTGTCTCGGCTGCCGGCTCGAGAAGTTCGCCTCTGCGATTAAACGTGAGCCGGTGGATGGGGTGAATCTGTACCCGGGCGGAGCAAACCGCCGCAGCTACAGAATTCCGATCGAAAGGGTGTCAAGATGATCCCCCTCAGGATCGGGCCCTCATGGTGTGAGAGCAGATGAAATAAAAAAACAATGACCTAATTATTCTTCCGAATGGCTGAAATCGCAAGCCTTTTTGGGGACCGTTGGGAGCGCGTCCCCGTTTATCGGTCATTGACCGATAAACGGGGACGCTTGCCGTGCCTCGATTGCAGGCCGGTGGTCTCTGTCTCTCAAAGACAAAATAAAAGATGAAAAAAGACAAAGCATCACCATTCCAAAATTAGTGAAGGAGGATGGAAAAATGAATGACGTGCAACTGGTGGACATGCTGTCGGGGACCACCCCTGACGCCCGGCGACGGCTTCTCAAGTGGTATGCGTCGATGACCGACGAGCAGCGCCTTGTGGTCAAAGCCCACCAGACCAAGCTGATGCGTTTACGCGATAGGCTCAGACAGCATCATGGGATGGACATCCACATGTGGGCCTATGCCATGAGTTTCTTGTCGCTGCGCCAGCTTCAGCACGCCCGGGAGTCCATGGGACGCAAGCGCCGGGTGGATGAGGATTCCTTTGTCCTGCTCGACAAGTATCGCCGGAGCGGGTGGCGCAAGAAACGCCGGGGACGTCAAGCGACAACGCAGGAATTCGTCCGGGCTAATTACTCCGTGTTGAAACAGTGGCGGGAGGCTGGCGCCTCATGGTGGGACATGCCCGATCTGATCAAAGAACATTTCGGCGGCCAGCGGCTCTCGCGAGCGGCCCTCAATAAGGCGTTTCGCCAGGTCGAAAAAGATATGGAAGGCTGGGAGGAGGTCGACTCTGCCAAGATCCGGGATTGGTAATCCGGACCGGCAGTCCGCTCCAATTGAATCATATAGGGAATTCGGCCGGGTGGCCGTTGATGCCGTTGTGGCATTATAGTATCGGCTTAGTCGAGCTTCGACCCTATCACGAGTGTATAAACAATGTTTTTCCTTCCAGATTTTTTAGTTTATCCTTGGGTAGTGAAGCCCGGCTTTCAGTGCCGTTACAATTCACTGCATTAAAACTGTGCACCATACCGAATTGTACCAGTAATCACAGAAAGGCCAGGTGGCATACGTAACCCCTTGCCTCGCCTGCAAAATTTGACAAGCGCCCTGATTTCTCATATTCTGAAGTATGGTGGTGGAAAGGACTTCCAACTACCTGAACACGGGCAAGGATACCAGCGATGAAGCCAAAGAAGCGGTTAATGTACTCCGTCAGGCGCTTACAAACGGGAGGATCGGTGCGCTAGTTGGTAGCACCATTACACCGGTTGGGGGGGGAAACGGGAGTCCCCCGGCGGTCCTTTCCATCCTCACTCTCATACGATCCTTAATTTTTGCAGAAAAAGTGTCACTTGCTTATCAGTTGATAAGGGCAACATGAGATCGCCAATATGAATCCAGTATGATTCCTGATGTATTTATTCTCTTTGTGATAGAGCTTTAATTTCGTAACATAAAGAAGATATACCGAAATTGTACCAGATTAAGGCAAACGAAATGGAAAATGTGACAGAACGTCCGGCCAAAAAAACAGCTGCTAACTTGGATCAATTTGATTGTACGTATCTTTCTGACTCGTTAATCACAGAATTGAACGATGGGGAGTTATTACGTAAGCTGTTCCGTAAGGCACAGTGTAAGCAAAAAGATACAGTCTACTACAGAAAGTTAGGTGATTTGATTGCAAAGCACCTTGAGGATCAGGTGTGGGCCAGGGAAGTTTACCAGATGGCAGAGAAGTTGTGTTTGGAAACGTATGATTATATTCGACTGGGGGATTCAATCGCTAAAAATCTTGGAGAAATAGAGTGGGCAAAAAGGTTGTATTGTAACCCAAGTATAAAATTTGAATGTGTAAATCATGTTACAAGCCTAGCAGAATCAATAACCAAGTATTCAGGCGACAAGGAACTTGCTAAGAAATTTTATCTTGAAGCAGTTCAAGTTTTTGATGGCTGGGAATTAATTGGTTATTATGCTTATGAATCTTTAGCAAACTCTATTATTGAAAATATGAAAGAGGTGGAATGGCTCGCTAATGATCTTTTCAGTAAAGCAAAAGAAAAACGTGACTCTGAAGATATATCTATTGAGTATATTGCTAGCAAATACTTAATAGATAAAAAATCTGCAAAAGAATCATGGCCTAAAGTTATTGAAATATGCAAATCTGGTATTGAGTATAAATATGCACTTGATAGAATATTTGAATTGCTTGGCGCCTCAGACCTTTTAAAGCAAATGTATTTAAAAATATTAGAACTGCCTGATAACAAAGTATTTGGAGGGTATTTGGCTGAGTCTGTAATGAAACATCTAGGCGATAGAGATTTGGCCAGAAACTTTTATGAAAAATCTCTAAAGCTTCGTTTGAATGAATCACTTTATATTTGGTTAGCAGAATCCATAATAACTCATCTTGATGACAAGGCCTGGGCTATAAATCTTTATCAAAAAGCTATGGATGCCCCGTATACAAGCTACACTCCATTGGCAAATTCAATTATAAAATTTCTGAACGACAAAAAATGGGCGAAGGAGCTATACTGTAGGGCACAGGGCAAGTGTGACACATTTGAGCGTAGTGTCAACCTTGCAAATTCAATAGTAACATTTCTCAATGATAAGAAGTGGGCACGGGATGTTTATCATAATGCACTGGATAAATGCGATAATCAGGAAAAATGCACAGAACTTGGCGATACAGTCATGAAATACATCGATGGCCACGTGCTTGCCCGGGACGCTTATATTAAAAGCATAAATGTGAATGCCTCAAAATTTAATGAATCGCGCGGTAAGTCATGGCTAGAAGTAAGAGATGGAGCAATTTATGAGAATGATGTATTGCCTGGCTGGGCCGCTATTCTATATTACATTGAGACTGCTGAGTCCATCATTAAACACTTACACGATAAAGATTTTGCTATAAAGGTGTACTTACTTGCCCAAGATTTATGCGCTAAAGAACCCCGCTCGTACAGATATCTTGCAGCTAGTGTTGTTGAAAATCTGGATGACAAGGAATGGGCGCTTAGGCTGTATCTAAAAGATCAAGATAGCTGCATAACAGACAGCGACTTTGCAGGCCTTGCTGATTCTGTGTATGAGCACCTTAAAGATAAGCATTGGGCTAGGAAATTGTACATCACTTCCTTATCGCAACAAGAAAGTGAGCAATACTCACCAAGGGAGGGGACTATGCAAAAGTTAGCCAACCTCGCTGACAAGGAGTGGGTGAGGGAATTGGTATAATAATATTATGTTTAATGAATTATCTTATGCAGTTTGTTAGACGAAACATAAGCATGATGTATCAATAAATAAAATAGGTAGGGGATATGGGCCTGCTTAGTAATTTATTCAAAACGACATTAGGTGGTGGCTCTGGAATAGATGGCGCTTACAATGCTCATATTGCAGAACTGGTGATAAAAGAACTCAAACCTGACGAAAAGAGAATTATTGCTAACGAAGTAATAGAGATGGGGGTACGCTCCTCCAGAGGCCGCGTCAATGCCGAACAGTTTTGTGATCAATTTAACAGGCACAATCGGCTATGTCAGTTGAACCTAATCGCTTTGGCGTTAGCCAAATTTAATATTCATATTTTGCCAAATGGCAAATGGATGCCAATAAAAAACCCTTTCACCCTGCAAATTAGTCAAGAAGATATTCTAACAAATGCACTCTATCTTTTAAAAAAAGATAGCTTAATTGTAAAAATTGAACCTGGACAAATAGATATAAAAGAATGGTCATCCCCTCCTCCACCTCGAAAAAATCCAATAAATGAAAATGCTGAACTTGTAGGCAAAATAATCGCTGGAATTGAAATTTCTGTAAAAAGTTCGAAACTTGCAAACAATGAAAAGTTTATATTTACTTTGCTTCATTTCGGGATTTGTTATTTAACACATGTTTATTCAAAATTTGATGAAAGTTTTGCTGAAGAATTAAAAGATTTGGGCCTGCGTCTTGTTTTGACAATCAATAAAGAGAAAATTGTTCCTATATCACTCTGTATAGTATATGAAAAAGAATTATCGTATGTGGCAAACGCACTTGATCTTGATCGAGTTGAACATGTACATATGTTGGATATTAATTACGGAGAATTGATGTGTATCTCCCATAGTTTTAGAGCTAACGAATTATGGAATCATTTGCCAGATGCTCTTGGAAATTCTACAAATATGGGCAATCCTCACCTTACATCATTATTATGCAAGTATGTTTACAATAACGAAAGCACCAATTTCATTGAAATACAGCTCGCGTATTTTCAAGTTATAGATAAAATTTTGTCAATAATGAAAGAAGAAAACTGGATTTAGTCTTGTATTAATAACACTGACTATTACCAAAAAAATTCAGTTCCACCCTTGTAACAATTAACAAATTTTGTCTATCTTAATTTGTTTTCTGATTACCACTAAAGTTCAGCTTCGATTTTTTTTGGGGGTCTATCACTCTATGAGTACCCAGACATGCGACATTCTTCTTAAACAACACAAGGAGGTTATCCCATGCCAAAAAACAAGATTCAGTTTCAACGAGGTCTGAGTTTGCATCGTTTTCAACAACTTTACGGCACATCCGAGCAATGCGAAACAGCTCTGTTCAATAAGCGCTGGCCGCATGGCTTTGTCTGTCCCAAATGCAACCATACCGAGTATTACAAGCTGTTCACCAGGCCTTTGTATCAATGCCGGCGCTGTCGCTCTCAAACATCGCTGACCAGCGGTACGATTTTCGATTCCAGCAAATTACCGCTTACCTTCTGGTTTCTGGCCATTTACCTGATAACGCAGTCAAAGGACGGCATTTCCTCACTTAACCTCTCCCGCATGCTTGGTATATCAGCCAATGCCGCATTACGCCTTAAACACAAGCTCCAACAGGTCATGAAAGATCATGATGACCGTTTGCAGCTCACAGGTATTGTCCAAGTGGATGATTCCTACTGGGGCGGCAAAAGGCATGACGGTCAACGAGGTCGAGGCGCTTCCGGCAAAACAGCCTTTCTTGCCGCGGTTTCAACAAATTGTCAGGGCCATCCCATTCATATGCGCCTGAGTAAAGTCCAGGCATTTACCTCTGAAGTCGTCAGCCGCTGGTCATTGCAGCATTTACAACCCGGCACCATTGTTGTCTCCGATGGACTCAATTGCTTTTCTGGTATCGGCCAAGCCGGGTTCCTGCATGAATCGATCGTAACCGGTGGAGGCCCTGCCAGCATGCAAATCAAGGTATTCACCTGGGTCAACACGATGCTTGGCAATGTGAAAAAATCCATCCACGGTACGTATCATTCTATCAGTAGTAAGCATCTTCCTCGGTATCTTGCCGAGTTTTGTTTTCGTTTCAATCGGCGGTTTTATCTTGGCTCTATGGTCGGAGCCTTGGTCAAAGCCGCTGTTAACTCAAAACCCATTCCTCAGCGCATTTTGAAACTGGCTGAGATATGGTGGTAATCAGAATTTGTTTTATGCTTGTTTCATACAGCCTGTTGAATCGTAGAGTAATCTGTTAGGAGATAAGACGATGGGTCTGCTAAATAAACTTTTCGGCAGCAAAAAAAGCTACATGTCAGTACTGATCAACACACAAGATAAAATTTTTAAAATATATGGTGTGGACCAGCCAACAGATGCCCAGAAGACGAAAGCATTGGTTTATCTATGTATAACGGGTTACGCCATTTTAGATGATATGGGAGATGAGTTAGTAATCTATGCACTTGGGCTGCTTGCGGAAGCAAAAAAGTTAACAGAATCCTTGTCAATGCGCGTTGAAGAGCTGTCAAATAATATTGAGGAGCTAGATAAAATTATTGCAAAATTCCCCAGAGAAACTCGTGTAACCGGTGCAGATAAAGTAACTGGTCTCGTAGCATTTGAAGCGTTATATTCTGCCAAGGTCAAAATTTTAATGGCCGATTTTAAGATATATAAAAATGGACCTACTGGAGTAGTTGGCTATGCTCCCTTTGTTGTTGGAGATGGAATATTTGGTGAAGGCAGATCAGTAGACCATTTCCTTGAGCTCTCATTTGAAATGACAATTTTTATGGCGGACCTTTGCGAAGCAATTAAAACCTTTTTGGGAGACTTTAAATAAGTATATTTTCCCTGATGCTCCGTTTGTCAATAAAGAGAACTAAATCAAAGGTTGGGATCACGAAAAAGGTTGGCTTGACCATTAACTTCTTTGGAAACCAATATTTGAGGAGGACTAAATGCGTTTAAATAAGACATTATGCTTTTGTCTTCTGCTTGTGACTTCGATGTTGCTTCTGATTTCACCTGTCGCTCGAGGTGAAGGATATTGGATCGCCGATAGCCATACTGCAAAAATTACCCTTAGCTTTCCTCAAGCTAAAAATCCCAAGGCCCTTGTGACTTTCTATGTAGACTGGGATCCATCTTCGAATTGCGCTGCTACTATCGGCATGATTCCCTGGTTTAATGGAGATTCGCTATCGTTAGGAAAGTATCAAGGATCAGAAAAATCATCCGAAAACATGACCGTAACTGTCAGGGGGCAAAGTTGGAGTAATCAAACCGTGATCGCAACATATTCAAATGCCCTTGATGTAATGTCTTACGCGCAAAAGGACTTATTGGATGCAATGGCATACTCAAACTCAGTTCAATTTAGATTTCTTAATAGTCCCGCTTTTGACGTACCTTTAGAAGGCGCTGGTTCTGCCATTGATGCAGCGAAAAAGAATTGTCGATGAAATGACATTTTAACGTTTTACATCGCACTGGCTTTGCTCCGGCAGAGACTGGTTCTCAGGAGGGCAGTGTAGCATGGGTGGTTTCGCAGTGGCGCAACGGCACTCGCACCGTTCCTGTAGTAGAGCAGTGATTTGGAGGTAATCTGCCATGTATTGTACGCAATGTGGGCAAGAGTTTGGCTCGGGCCACCGTTTTTGCGGTACGTGTGGAACGCCAGTTGATCGGGCAAGCAACGTCCCCCCCGCTCAGACCCTCGCCGCCGCGCCAGGGAGCGCGGGAATTATTCCCGCATTTGGCAGAGCAAAGCTCAAGTGGTGGGGCCACTTGCCTCCGGTCTCTGCCAGTTTTATTCCAGAAGCCTACTCATGGTTATTGAAGGACATCACGCTAACTGTGTTCGAGAACTATTTGACGGTGACTCCCGGTGCTGAGCTCAGAAGTAAGGCTGCTGACATTGCTACTAACTGTGGGATGCCATTCGTGATCCTAGTCGCAGCGTCTGTTCGTGGCATTAAGGACAAGGCAGTTACCGCACTTGGTACGCCTACGGTTGATGCCTTTCAGCAGGCTTTTGCTGCAGGGGAGTTGCTATGGAGCAGAAAAAACGATGCAGAAATTTGGGAGTTCCAGCAAAAGCGGTTTTTAGGGTTGAAAACACCCTCGAAGTACTTATTAAACTGCAGCTTGAACTCGCCTTCAGCAAAGACCCCTTTTCTGTTTCCTCTAGATCGATGTCAAGAAACTTTCTTCGATCCCGTCAACGCTATTGGGTGTTCGATAGTAGTGAAACAGAGCGGCATACGCGAGGATGACCTGGATATAGTGTGTGAAGAGGCTGCCCGAACGTTCCTTGCTTCAAGATGATCAACGGCGCTTTTTGTATAAGTCAAGACTACATCGAAAACTTCCCAGGCTTACAATCCTACCCAATCCAGGGTCCGTGCCGATTTCCCAAGGGGGCGATAGGGGACAAGGGCAGGCCGACGCGTCTGTTTTATTTATTTTTCCTTCAGCCAATATCTCGCGGTTGGCCGATCATCACGCCACATTCTTTTCCTTGTCCACCCCAGATCGAACGATGCAGCTCCTTTCGCTGGTGGGTCTCCCCGAACACGGCCTTGAATTCCTTCATCGTAAAGGCCCGGCGTTTGTCATCATCTGACAAACCCGCATACAACGATTCAAATCTTTTATGCAGAGTCGGCGGTTTGGGGGTTGCGTCTCTGAGCGCCTGAACTGCAGGATTACCTCTGTACGCCTTTTTGCAAGTTCCAATTTTTCTTCAATATTTTTTATGTTTGTATTGTTTCTCAGCGAACGGAACGTTCACTGGACCGCGCTTTGCGGTCCAGTGGAACAGCTTGTTCGATTAATTTTTCTCTCAAATCTTAATATTTGCGGCCCTTTTGATATTGCAATATATCTTCGAGCTTGCCTTGTTCAATCCTTCTATAAACGAAGACGAGGTCCCAATTATCTTTTTCATTTTTTACCTTTTTATAGAATTGAGCGGCGCGACAGGTGCATTGAAATACATACCAGGACCTTCATCGAATCAGCTTGCATGAAGAATGACTAGATTGTTTTTTAATGTCTATAAGGATCGAAAATCTTTCTTGTTTTTGCATATGAATCCTTATAGCAGTAAATCGCGAAGAGTTCTCCTAGTTGGAAACAATCTATCTGGCGAAAAACACTTGCGATAAAACGCACCAATCTGTAGGAATAAAGAAAAGAGTTTGTCTGCTTACATTCAATTCGAACAATATGGTCAGCATAATCATGTAAATTGTTAATCACACAGCCATCCTCTCTTATAAAGTTGACAGTAGCCGGTTGCCTTGCCAGGCACGCTTCGTGTAACCTGTGCAATTTTGGAGTCATGCGAAAGTGTCTTAAGAGAATTTCTTTATTCACTTCTTTTTCCCATCTCGCTAAAGGTTCATTAGCGCTATAAGATCGACCTTGCAATACATCCAAATTATAGTAACGATGATATTTTGCAAAGTCCGAGAGAACCTTTAAAATATTTTTCGTGATTTGATCTTGGAATATTGCTTCATCTACAGGTGTGTCAAAGCTTGAGTTTACTCTACGAACCTCAGTGAGCAATTTACAAAGATCATGACTTAAATTCTTCAGAAACCTATTATCTGGAGGAAAAATATTATTGTTTGATTTATAGTAATCAATCAGCAATATTAACTTTGCGATTCGTTCTAGTCCAATGGTAAGTGAAAAGATCCCGGAGTAGAAATAACCAAATCCACCAAAGTTGTATTTCCGCAACAATGTCAGGCCATCTCCCAACGTTTTGCTTGCGAGCTCGGTTTCCCTTCCAAGTAGTTCAATTTGGTCTGAGATATTTGTCATAAATAATCTGCTATCCAACAGAATAAGAGTTTTTGCGGCTCACCGCCGCCAAAACTCGTGTTGAACTGAACCGCGGGGGCGGCCGATCCTCTTGGGGTTTTATCTACGGATTTTACCGGATGTTTTTCGATAATAGGGGGGAGGACCGGGGAGGTCAAGCACTAACCCGCATTTCTCACAAATATAGTGAAAAAAGGCCGTAAATGTTGTCCTCTCAGAACACCGTTATTCCAGTATTCATGAAAGATTTTGCAAGGGTAGGTAAATCAGAACAAATATGGCGTTATTGTGGCCAGTACAGGTTCAAGGTCCTGCTGGATGATAGGCAGCTGATACGAGAAGCGGAAACCAAATCCGTCGGCACGGAGAACTAGCTTTTCTGATGCATCTTGAAAAATTAAATTAATTCGACTACTTGATGAATAAATACAGAATAGCAACCTGGAATCTTGACCATGCTTCCAATTCTTCCAGATCCGTTGCATTACAAATCGAACAAATCCTCTTGATAAATCCAGATATTATCGTCCTCACAGAAACATGTGAAGACGTCGATTTATCAAAACATGGTTACTGCGGCGCGAAAACACATAAAAATAGCTATGGCAAATATTATTCTGCAATTTGGTCCAAAATGTCAATTGAGACAGTATTCCCAACGTATGACAATATAACTGCCGTATGCACTAAACTTAGAACCGATTCCGGCTGTATTATTATTTACGGAACGATAATCACATATGCAGATGGCAAGGGAATTGACGGCAAATCGAAGCGATGGGAAGAGCATTACAAGGCTATTGAGATTCAAGGGAATGAATGGAATAGACTTATAGAAGCTCATCCTGATTGCGTTTTCCTGGTGGCTGGTGATTTTAACCAAACACGCGATGGTTCAAAGCAGACTTACGGCACAAGATATGGACGCGACCTGATGTCCATTCAACTGAATAAAAATAACCTGGTTTGCCTCACAGAAGATAATTTTGGAGAATTGGGCAAATTAACTCCCGACCCCAAAACTGGCTGGTTTCGAAATAATATCGACCATATTTGTATTTCGAAAAATGATTTTGAGTTGATATCGGCTGATGCTTGGAATCATTTTACAAATGATGGGATTTACATGTCTGACCATAATGGCGTGTTCGTTGATATTGTTCTTCATCCACAAAATAAATAGAACCCTATGAAACTCAATGCAATATTATTCCTTTGCCTAGTATTTTTACCCACAAATATCTATGCCGCCAATCAGCCGGACAACTACTGCGACGACCCTGCCAGTTGGCAGAAATGGCAGCAGCTTCTGGATAAATACCCGACTGATGACAGCATCGCATCCATTTATGCCTTTCGGGTTGGTCTTTGTTCGATGGTCAAATCCGGCCAGATTGAAACGGCAAGGGCAACAAAATTGTTCGAGCAGATGAGAGATGTTATAATCAAGGGCATCGAGGAGGATAAACAGAGAAGAGGGAAGAAATCTGGAATATAGACATGAACCGTATCCTGAAATATGGAAATCAGGTTGAAATTATCCCTTATGACATGGACAAACAACGGCTGGACCAAGAAATACCCTCACACAATAAACAAAGGAACAAATAGAATGGAACTAAATAACAACCAATCTGCGTTGATTCTGACAGAGTCTGAAGATGGGGAAATTACAGTTGACCTGGCTTCATCGGATTTAGACGGTTTGACAGGATCAATATGCCAAGCAATAGCCAAGAAAATAATAGCAGATGAGCAGTTTCAGAATGACCTGATGGATAAGATGGGGGAATAACAATCAACTATGTGTGGTCGTTTCGCTTTAGTAAGCACACCAGAGAAACTGGCGCATCATTTCAACCTCAAGCGGAAGGTGACGATAGAACCCCGTTATAATATTGCCCCTTCTCAACCCGTTGTAATTATCCGAGAAGAAACCACAGGCAACAAGTTATCAGCAGTTCGCTGGGGCTTGATACCCCATTGGGCAAAGGATGAGAAGATCGGCAACAAACTGATTAACGCACGAGCTGAGACAGTCCAGGAAAAACCTTCGTTTCGTGATGCTTTTAAGTCCCGAAGATGTCTAATCCCTGCCACAGGCTTTTTTGAGTGGAAGCATCATGGCAGAATGAAGCAGCCGTATTTCATAAAGATGAAGAATGGTGGTCTGTTTGCTATGGCTGGCGTATGGGAGTCCTGGCGAAGCCCTGACGGCAAGGTTATTGAGTCATGCTCTATCATAACCACCGAGGCGAATGGAATTGTCGGTAAAATCCATGACCGAATGCCAGTTATCATACCCGCACAAAGTTATGGGTTGTGGTTATCTTCTGCGAGTAATGGTCAAAGCTTTCTGGAATATTTAAAGCCGCATTCGCCCTTCACGATGACCTCCTATCCTGTCAGTAGCATGGTAAATCAAGTAAAGAACGAAGGGGAGGTCTGTATCAGGAAGATTGATTATTAACGAAACCGAAGGTTGACCAGGGATTGTTTGCATAGCCATGGCCACAACATCTCCAGACCTGATTTAAGTTCACTTGACCGGATTATCCGGTTCATCCTGCATTTCTTTCAATTCCTGCGGGACAAAATACCGAAACTTTATTTTTTTGCTCAGCCTGGCTGTGAAATCCGAAAAGGCCATTGTTATCTCCATGGCCTCTGCCATGAGTTCTGAGCCTTCCTCGTAGGAGACTCCTCCGGGTTCGCCAAGCCTGGTCTTAAAATTGGCATATGCCTGATCAAACTGACGCAGTACGTTGAACATGGTACTGCCAACCGGGGAGTTGATCTTCAATACCCGAGAGCCCCGTTCGCGGGCCATGCTGATTTTTCGTTCTATAATTTCTTCCCTGGTTGGCTTTTTCCTTTCTTCTCCCATCGTAGGAACTCCCTTTACACTTTGCCGATGATTCGTGCGTTTTGTTTAATTTTAAACCGCCGCCACAGGTCCAGCATGTAAACTGATCCATACGGGAATACAGCGGCTATCAAAATAAATATGGAGCAATGAACGGCTACCGGTATGATGCGAGGTAACATTTCCAGATAACCGAAATAGAATTTTTCTGCGTTAATCCCGAAATGCTGCGCTACCGCCCACACCCGTTCCGGTGTGCTCAGTTCAGACAGCAGGTAATAAAAAACGTATATAAAAAAACTCTTAACGATAAGCAGGCTCGCCCTGCCGACAAACAGGGAATTGATTGCCTTGCGGGTGATATTGCCGACGTAATACCTGCTGATATAACTGCATAACAGGGTATTTATGACAACTGGGAGATATGGAACGGAATTCATGATTATTTTGATCAGCAAATCTGGAGAATTGAGGACAAAGGGCAACAGGTAAAAGGAGAAGACCGGAAAAAGCAGGACGAGGAATAAACCTTCTTTAAATCCGCTTGTTGCGCCAATTCTGAAAAAATCCAGCGCCCCTTCCAGGGTCAGGAATTCTGCAGGGATCTCCTGACCTTGACTCTCGATTACATAAAATTGCTGGATTTCTGAAATACCACTGATAATATTCCTGGGACGTGGAACACCACCGCCACCACCACCTGTGGTAATGATCGTAGCGTTGGGGCTGTAATCACTGTTTTTTTGTCCGCCGGCCATTTTTACTCCTTACCATCCAAGCACGGTTCCACTGACTTGAAATTCTTGAGCAGACCTGTTTTACAATTTTCCATCTCAGCTATGGATCCGAAAGCTTCCGCATGAAAGGGCGTGTAATACCCTTGCATTGTTTTGCCCCCCTTCGTGGTGATTGTAAAATATCCTCCGAAATACAGATCTTTTATCAATTCTCTGGCAATCACTTCATGCTCTACCCGCAGATGATACACCACCGTGAACAAGACCTGGCGCATGGTCAGATCATCAGCCGCCATGGTTGCTATATCCATGGCTTCAGCCTGTTCAGCCTGTTTTCTTGCAACTTCCTCAATGGCTTTGGCCTGAAAATAGACATATCCATCAGGCATGGAAAAGGCCATGAACCGCCTGCCTGAAACTCGGTTAATATAAGGCCTCAGGCTGTCCATAAATGCCTGAGCATCAAACCAGGCGGAAATATCAATCAGGTTGGGGGCATCTGCTTTTTTCTTTATTAAAGATTCCTCTTCACCATAAATATCAGCCTGTGCCTGCCAGGCCGCGCTTGCCTCACTGGCAGATGAGGATTTCTTTGATACAGGTGCCAAAGAAAGAGAAACAGAGGGAGGCTCTTTTGCTTCCCGATCGGCAAGCTGTTCAACAGCATGTTCAAGTTCCTTTTGCCGGGCAAGCTGATCAGCCTTTTTCAGGGTTTTGCCGAGTAATCCCTCTGCCCGTTTATGGTGCAGCTTGATTGCCATGGAGATTTCATCTTT
>Ga0209163_1002704_pt1 | contig 14283 bp, 14 predicted proteins | sample MTBAKSrepl2MetaG_FD_187457 | JGI IMG/M metagenome (GOLD analysis project Ga0209163, IMG submission 187457) | Enrichment culture microbial communities om Arthur Kill intertidal strait, New Jersey, USA, that are MTBE-degrading - MTBE-AKS2 (Arthur... | ecosystem: Environmental > Aquatic > Marine >...
CGGTACCCCAGATTCTCCTGAAGAAATCGCAGCGGCGCCAGAACGCGGCCATCAAGAATGCATAAAGGTGCGTCCAGTGCAACAGCCTGCGCATTGACCATCGCCTCCTTGCTGTCCAGCGTCAGGAGGATCGTGCTTTCCTCATTTGTGGCTGTGATCGTACGGCTGGCTTCATCCCATTCCACCATCAGCCCCATCCCCTCCGACACAGCCCGCAATGGGACATAAGTCCGGCCGTCTATGATCTGCGGTTTCGTCTCCATCGGAATTTCCTGCCCATCCAAAACAATTCGGATATGGTCAGCAGGCAGATTATCCAGGTTTTCAAAGATTACCGGCTCAATCGCTGCCACGGCCGGGTTCGGATGCAGCATCCAAACGAAGGCCAGCGCACCGAAGGCTGCGGCGAATTTTGTTCTTTTCATTCTTTGCTCCTTTAAAAGACGAAATATTTTATAAACATTGTACCATTTGCCATAGAATCTTCAAAAAGGATCCGATGCGCTAGCATATGAGCAAGATCACCTCGGTCTACATCCATATTATGCCACAGGAACATTCTTTCTGGTGAATTTTCTCATCAATGCCGGAATTTAAAACAAAAAAAGACTTCTCACGAAGTCTTTTCGATTGTAAAAATGGTGGGCGGTAATGGACTCGAACCATCGACCCCTACGATGTCAACGTAGTACTCTAAAATCACATTTACATCGGATAAATTTAAAATATTCAATGATATCAAGGCTTTCGCAGACTTCTCATGTCTTTAAAAAAGCATTTCTATATTATGTAGACATCTCATAATTACAAGATTTTCCCATTTCCTCTCTGTAGACAACAATGGCTCCTTTATCATCATTTGAATCCGGAATAAAAGGATTAATTGAAAATGCTATTTCAATATAATCTTTATAAATGAATCCTTTATTTACTATATTTCGAAGAAGAGCTTTTTTTCCTTCATAATCTTGTTTTCCAAACCTCTTTTGCCAATCAAAAAAACTCATTTTATACTCTTTATTTTGTTTCAAAACTAATTCTATCTGCTCCATTCTTTGTACAAGATGTTCTCGCTGAATATTGATATCTTTTAATTCATTTTCATTAACAGTATAGACATTCAAAACCTGTTCGCATGTAAAAACGCTCCTACCAGCGAGTGCCTTTGAAGATTCTCTTAATAACAATGTTAATTCTTGCTTTTTTTCGGCTATCTGATTATCGATCTTTTGTAAGTCATTCATTAAGCTAATTTTAGTATTGTTCAATATGTTTTGAAATTTTTCATCATCATATTTATCGAGAACATCTGAAATATATCTACTAACGCATCGAAGAACGGTGTCTTCAATTTTTTTAATCCCATATGTGGATTTTCCATTACATATTCCCCCATTTAAGAATGATGAGCATCTATATTTATAGTACTTTTCTTTTTTTGTTGTTCCATCTTTTAGTATCCAACTTCTATATGCAGTCATAGTGGTAATCCTCGAGTTACAATAACCGCAATAAAGCAGACCACTTAACAACAATTTCCCGTAGGATACTTTGTTTTGTGGGGCATCAATATCTGTATGCGATTTATTTATTTTATTACTTCTTGATTGAATTAGACAACTATTCTTATCCCATTCATTCTCATCAATTATCACAATCTCTTTTATAATTGGTGATAAGACAGTTTTATGATAATAATTACTAAACATATGGAATTGCCCTTTATAGATAGGGTTGCGAAAGATTCCCATAATCGTTGAGCTTTGCCATTTTCCTCCCTTCCTTGTCTTATAACCTTTTTCATTTAGATGCTTTGCAATCCTACTCGCACCACAATTATATTTCAACGAGAGTTCAAATATCTCTTTAACAACTTGGGCTTCCTCAACATTAACTTTATAATCCAATACACTTCTTCCTTTTGAGTTAAGCCTATTGTTGTTTACTAACATGTAACCAAAGGGAATCATCCCTCCACCTCTATACTTACCACTTTTAGTCGCTTCAATATGGTAATCTGTTACTCTTATCGCATTTTTTATGCTTTCACCTTCATTTTGCCAACATCTGATATATGTAATAAGCTTGTCAGTATGGGTTTCAACTTTTAATTCTCCTTCACAGTAACTTATGACTTTCTTACCTAGTTGGTTCAAATAGCTAATTAATATAGGGGTATCTTCTGCTTTTCTCCCTAGTCTATCTGAATGATATACTGCAAGGATGTCAAATTCATTTTTCTGAGCCAGATAGCGGATCTTTACTATTGCATCTCGCTCATTTTGAGAATTTTTATATCCCGATACTCCAGCTTCAATGAACTCTTCTACAACCTCCCAATTTTCCTGCTGCTTTTCCCAATCATGAAGAATATTTCTTTGGGCAGGTATATCAAGAGTTTCACGGTCGACTTGTCCTTTGGTTGAAACTCTAAAAAGATTAATCACCCTCAGCATTTTATTATTTTGCACCTCACATCCTCCTTATCATCCGATTGATCTAATTCTATCATTTTTGGAGCGCAATTGCTATTTATAGTCTGTCGATTTATAGTATTCTTTTGTTTTATTATAAATACATGGAAATTAAAAAAGCATTCGGTTTGGCTATAAAAAAATATAGAAATGAAAAAGGCATCTCTCAGGAGATGCTCGCTGAATTATGCGGTTTGCACCGCACATATATTGGGCAGATTGAACGTGGGGAAAAAAATGTAACGCTTATCAATATCGAAAAGATATGTTTGGCTCTTGATATCGAAATCTCTACTGTTTTTAATATGATCGGGCATTAATTACATTATTAGAAAGAGAGTGACTTACAGAGCCACTCTCTTTTTTATTTTCACATAATTAATTACCCATCATTATCTTCAGTATCTTCTTCCTGATTCTCACAAAGGGAATACATATGACTAAATTGCCCATATTCAATTGAATTTATATTTTGCACATTAACTGAACAATATTTCCCTAACCTTTCAAATATTGGTTTCATTTGTTCTGATGTTGCTTGAAAGCTCTGTACTATTGGAGTAATCACTTTGCTAAGTTCAATAGAAAAAAGTGTTATGGCTTTCGAAAATGCTTCGACTGATGCTAGAATATTTGTAACATTTCTCTTCGCAAAATCCTTTTCTTCTGTCACTTTAATTGCTTTTACGACAGATACTTTGAATTTTTGTATTAACTCCACACACTGTTCATATTCATTTTTATTTAAAAATTTGCAGTGAGCGATGCTATTTCGGTATTCTTGTATTTCACCAATGATTTCTCTTGCATTAGTATCAGGGATCTTCTCTTTAAAAAACCTATTCCAATCACTTTTAGGAGAAATGTCTTCATAAGCTTTTCTTAGTGTTGCATCAGATAGCTTTGATAAATCAGGATACTTGCATAAAAAAGCATCTTTCCTTTTTGAGTCAATTTCTAACCATTTTTCATCAAATAGCAGACTTTGCATATCTGAGTATTCGAGAGAATAGAAGAAATATTTGATTCGTTCAATATCCTTTTTTCCGCCCTTTGCGCCAATTCTCTTCTTTATTTTATCCTGCAATTCAGTTGCAATAGTTTGTTTATAATATTCTTTTCCAAAATTTAATATATAAATATTGAAAAACAGTTTTCTCAGTGTCCTTTCAAGTTCATTCAGTTTTGGATAAATTTTATTACAATAATATTCAGAAACAGCATCATATGATATTATTATTATATATTCGTCATCAAATTTATTATCCTTACCAAGTAGACGTTCATCGATGTATTCAAGGCATTGAATTGCTTGTCGTTTATACTTATGTTCTACAATCACGTCAAGATATATAACATCAGATACTTCGTATGCTAGAAGATTAATATTAAAACTGACTTCATTGATATATAAGGTAGTAGTTAAGGTTCGTTTAAAATGATTTTCTAGCTTGAGATCACTTGGCTTCATTTCAAATTGCTTTGTTATAATTTCCCATAAACTATCTTTATGAGGTATGCTTTCCTTATGGGTATTTGTGTTGCTTTGTTTTTCTTTTTTCTTCTCATTTCGTATTAAAATGATGTAACTATTTTTTATTAACATAATCAACCACTTTCTAATCTATAATTAGCTAGTCGTATTATACATTCTTAATCTGCAATCTTTTAAGCACCGATATCATTTCTCATCAATGTCAAAATTTCATCAATTAAACTGTTCAATCTGGCAACATTTTCGGCTGTATTGTTTTTCTGAATTTCACCTGGATATAAATATGAAAATCTCGTTACAATCTCTCTCATTCTTTCGACAACTTCATTATCCAAATATAATTCAGCTTTCGAAATCAATTCAGCATTTTTCCTATTTGTATCTTCATAATTATTGTCTAATTCCTTAATGAGTTCCTCATCGAGCAGCATTGCTTTAGTAGTATTTTTCATTAAAAGAAATTCATAATATATTTCTTCTCTTTTCTCTTTAAGCCTTTTCTTTTCTTGCTGCCACAATTGTATGTAATTTGGAATTATACAAATAAGCCCTGTCACCGCTACTAGCAGTACTGCAAACACTCGTTCCCCCAACTAATTTCACACTCCTAATTATAGTATATTTCACATTTGTAAAACGCCTATAAAAAACGCACAAAAATCACCTGTAAATTAAAATCTATTATAACTCGCCAATAATAAAGAATATTATTTTGAATTCATCTTGTAAGCCATTATTGCCACACCTAGAAAACTCGGAATGCCAAGAATAACGTTTTCAAATAATAATCCAACAAGCACTCTATACCAAATTGGATACGCCGAACCAATTACTATGACCGCAATGATTATGGCTAAGATGCTCGTGAAAAGGCTTTTTAACTCACCGGTATACAGACCTACAAGTGTTTCAACGATACAACCAATGCCCGCGATTATGACCAATACAATGCCATTAGTAAAGAATCCATATATTCCAAAACAAGAAAGAATAAGAACCACTAATCCCAGCAACATCTCAATCTACTCCTTTAATTTACTCGGCTTATATTTGTTAATTTCTAGTGCCCCACGCATTTACTACAAGGATCTGTTTTTCCATGGGCAATAGCTTCATCAAGTGTGCCGTTTTCAATTATATTAGAATTGGAAAGAGTGTAACACCAGTCGACAGCGTGATATGAATGACCATTGGGAACCCAATATACATTGTTTTCATCAAATTTTGGATAATCAACTATATCCTGCTGTTCTTCCGTCAGGGTGTCCCAGACAACTTCTCCCTCGGTGTGTTCAAGTTCATCCCAAGGATCAGTTTGTGTTGCCTGAATATTAGCACATCCACTACTCGCCATAAAAAATACAAACAGAATTAGCATCACTATCTTTTTCATATGTGCATATACTCCAATTCATATCTCCATTAAAACCATCTCATCACTTCTTCTTATAGTAAAAGTCGATTTGGGCTGTTAACTTTTTTCTCCCTGTCTTTCCAACTGTAACTTCCCTTACTACAGGATATCCTTTCAAAGTCCAAAACCATTTTTCGTCATCATCATCGTCAGGCTCCGGCCCATATTCCTTTTTGAATGTTAGATCATCAACTAAATCTTGAAGTAACCTACCTATTTGTTTACCATTGGGTAAAAAAACATCAATCGACATTTTACCCCTATTTCTATACTGCAATATTTTTAATACATCTCCTGGTTCGAGCGATGCTATTAGTTTTTGACGTTCTTCATCTGTATCAGCAGTAACCTTTGTTTCAATCTTCTTGTATTCTAAAAGATTTATAGATGCGAACTCCTGATTCATCTCTTTTTGAAGCGTTTCAGATGACTTAAATAAGTTCAATATTTTCATTTTATACCTCCTTGCATATGCCCCTCTAATATTCGTGTCTTTTTATACGAATCCAGATTTAAATATATGCGCCTTGATTAGCATATTCCAGATTTTTTCCAAATGCAAGGTTTTTTGAACATTTTGACATTTAACAAAATAAAAAAAGACTTCTCGCGAAGTCTTAAATCTTAAAAATGGTGGGCAGTACTGGGTTCGAACCAGTGACCCCTACGATGTCAACGTAGTACTCTAACCGGACTGAGCTAACTGCCCATTTTTATATATATGAAATTGTATAGCCTTCTGATTTATTAAGCAATAGCTACGAATTTGGTTATCTCAAACAAAGTGATTTGATATAAACAACATCGTCTGGCACTAACCAACTGAGCTAACCGCCCTAAATCAGACAAGTGTTATTATAACAAATCCGCAGACATTGTCAAGGGAAAAACCTAGGTTTTGGATTTTTTCAATCCCTTTTCGACGTCCAAAATCCGCTTTCCATTTTCTTCCATCCATAAGGGGTTTGCAAAACTGAATCATTCTTGCTATAATATAAAAAACATATAGGAGATCGTGGTGCAGAGGCTGCACTCAGGTACGTGGCACCTGAATACGCAGGTTCGATTCCTGCCTTTCTTCTAAAAAACGCATCCCTTTCAGGATGCGTTATGTTTTTTTAAACCCTTTGTCATCGTCCGGTCATGGTCAGGCGCCGTCAGCTCAGCTCCCGAAGGTCCATCGTTTGAAGATACCGGACCAGCTCGTTGAGCTTGCCTGCATCCTCAGCCGCCTTGGCAATGTCGGGCCGAACCGCTTCTCCCTGCCGGATCAGCAGCGTGCCATCCTCCAGGAACAGGTCTCTTCCGGCCTTTTTGCCTAAGATATATTGATGCCTTAAGGTTTCAGGGCTCAGATCCTCTGAGGCCGGTGCCGTGTCGATCACAGCGGATCCAGCCCCCATGGAATCGGCCTCTTTTTTGGTCTCTACCACCACCAGATTGGGTCGAACGGCCTGTGGCGGTTTCTGAGCTGCGCCGCGGATCATGCTGTTCAGGCCGTTCATCATCCCTTGGAATTGTTCTCTGCATTGCCGAATGCTTTCTTCGATCTGTTGTTGTTTGACATCGTTGGCAATGCTGCGGGCATGGAATTCACGGGTGATATTCTCCCGGTCTTTTTCAGCGGCACTCTTGAAAAAGGCCTCCGTCCGGGCGATTCTTGCTTCAGCCAGCTCAATAAAACGCGGGGCCATCTCAGGAACCGTCAGGACCTTTTCCAGTGTGCTGATTTCATTTTGCAGCTGGTCCCTCTGCCCGGTCAGTTCGCGGATCCTCTGCTGAAGCGTCTGTTTCATCTGTTCATATTCGGTTTCCATTCGGTCAAGGGCCTGGTTGACCTGAACCGGATCAAGGCCTCTGAACACCATTTTGAATCGGGATCCTTCAGCCATTGTCTCTGCCCTCCATCACGCCGTTAAACCCCTGCGTTAATTTTTCAATTGCGGCACATAGCTGGTCCATGGTTTCCCGGACCCGTTCAAGCTCCTGATTTCGCTTTTGAATGGCTTCCATTTTTTGGGCTTCTTCTTGGCTCAGCCGCTGTTCCGTCTCCAGTCCGGTCAAAACCGACTGGCAGTACATATCGGATAACCGTTTCCGAATCTCCTCCAGCTTCTGCCTCTGGGCCGTTTCCGCGGCGCGCAAAGGGGCTGCCTGCTCATTGAGTCTGGCGATCTCTTCCTCCAGCGTTTCCACGCTGCATTCAAGGTTCAGCTTGCCTGCCCCTTGCATGGATCTGAGCCTGTCGATACAGGATTCCACTTCTGCTTCCGAATAGCCGTACAAGGCCTTAGTAAAGCCCAATGAAAGCCCTCCATTCCTCAAATGCCGGATGCGGCGGCGCCGCCCTCCTGCTGTGACTTCAAACAGCCTTTTATGCTATTGTTATTGTAATTGTTTTTCTTTGCAAGTGTCAACAGAATAGGCTATAATATTTTCTTGTAAGCCTGCCGGAAAGCGCAGACCTGCGAATTTATATTTAGGAGTGAGTTTGTTGGAAAATGTGTTAGATGTATTAAAGGAAAGGGGCTACTTGGAGCAAGCGACCCACGAAGATGAAATTCGTGAATTACTGGGAAAGGAGTCCGTGACCTTTTATATTGGCTTCGATCCAACAGCAGACAGCCTTCATGTCGGACATTTTCTGCAGGTCATGGTCATGATGCATATGCAGCGGGCAGGCCATCGCCCCATCGCCATCATCGGCGGCGGCACGGCCATGGTGGGCGACCCTTCCGGCCGGTCGGACATGCGTCAAATGCTGACCATGGAGCAGATCGACCACAATGCGGCTTCATTCAAAAAACAGCTCTCCCGTTTCATTGACTTCGGCGAAGGCAAAGCCCTGATGGTCAACAACGCCGACTGGCTGTTGAATCTGAATTATATCGAATTCCTGCGTAATGTGGGACGCCATTTCTCCGTCAATCGCATGCTGTCCGCGGAATGCTTCAAATCCCGTATGGCTGCCGAAAGCGGGCTCTCCTTCCTGGAATTCAATTATATGCTCATGCAATCCTATGATTTTCTGGAGCTGTACCGCCGGTACAATTGCAAGCTTCAGTTTGGCGGCAACGACCAATGGTCCAACATCATCAATGGCGTAGACCTGATCCGCCGGGCTGACGGCGGTTCCGCCTACGGCATGACCTTCAAGCTGCTGGTCACCAGCGAAGGCAAAAAAATGGGCAAAACCCAATCCGGCGCCGTATGGCTGGATCCGGCCAAGACCTCTCCCTACGACTTCTACCAATACTGGAGAAACATTGACGATCCGGACGTGGAAAACTGTCTGGCACTGCTGACCTTCCTCCCCATGGATGAGGTTCGCCGCCTTGGGGCGCTCAAGGACCAGGCCATCAACGAAGCCAAGGAAGTGCTTGCCTTCGAAGTGACCAAGCTGGTCCATGGCGAAGCCGAGGCGCTGAAAGCCCGCGAAGCCGCGCAAGCCGTGTTTGCCGGTGCCGGCATCAGCGACAACATGCCCACCACCCTGATCGAGGCCGGTCAGCTGGATGCAGGCATCGACGCTGCCACTCTGCTGGTGGAGACTGGCCTGTGCGCCAGCAAAGGCGAGGCCCGCCGGCTGATCCAGCAAAACGGCGTCACCCTCTGGGATACCCCGATCCAAAGCTTTGATCAGGTGATTTCATCGAAAGACCTGAAGGACGGCAGCATGATCCTGAAAAAGGGCAAGAAAACTTACCACAAGGTTCAAGCGAAGTAATCGATCCGCCATCTTTGCCGCTCCCAATGGCTGAGATCGCACTGCAAGGAGACGATCATGGCAAAAACCGCACTGGTATTGGCCGGCGGCGCCGCCCGTGGCGCCTATGAGCTTGGCGTTTGGCGCGGTCTGCGTCAGCTGGGCATCCCGATCCATATGGTCACAGGCACCTCCATCGGCGCGGTCAACGGCGCTTTGATTGCCCAGGAGGATTTCGACAGTGCCCAGCAATTCTGGCGTACGTTGGAGTTCAACAAGCTCTTCAAGCTCCGCTCCCATGGGGATGAGTCCCGTCCGAAGCGGATTCGCAGCTCCTACCTGCAGCTGTCTAAAAATTTCATTACCGAAGGCGGCTCCGATGTCCGGCTGCTGCTGGGCAGCCTGAAGCCGTATCTCAACGAAGAGAAGATTCGCCGGTCTCCCGTCGAATTCGGCTTAGTCACGGTCAGTGTGGATGAAAAAAAAGTCTGCGAATATTTCAGGGAAGACATACCCGACGGACGCATGCTGGACTATATTTTCGCCAGCTGTTCGGTGGGTCCCGCCTTCAAGCCTTATGTGATCGACGGAAAACGCTATGTGGACGGCTGTTATTATGACAACCTTCCGGTTTCCATGGCCATTGCCAAGGGGGCTGATCACGTGATTGCCGTCGACCTGGATGCTTTCGGTGTGGTCCGCAGAAAGGACCTGCGGGCCGCCCGCAGCTTGACCTTGATCCGGAGTCATTGGGATTTAGGGCCCTCCTTCTTTTTCGACGGCGCCCAGTTCAAACGCAATGACCAGCTGGGCTATCTGGATGCGCTGAAGGCCTTTCAACATTATGATGGACAAGCCTATGCCTTTGCGGCCGGATCGGCAGATGCCCTGAAAAAGGATTTCCTTTCGGAAAACCGGAAGCTGCCCTTCATGCAATTCTCCGAAAACCGGTTCCTGTTTCTTAAGGACCGCCGGGCCTCCAGACGTCTGCTGCACCATCTGCAGAAACGTCTGATCAATAAAACGGACATCCGTCACCTGCTCCTGGTTTGGGCTGAGAATGCCGGAGAAATCTTCGAGCTGGATCCCCTTCACGTCTACGACCAGGAGGAATTCAACCAACGCCTCCTGGAGCAGTTTGAGGATTCCCCCTCATTGGAGCTTCCCGGCCATACGGAACTCCCTGGCCTGCCCGGTATCCAATCCGCCTTATCCGGCACCGGCGTCTCCGGTTTTGCCGCCCTTCGACTGCAGCTTGCGCTCTACAAAGCCTCCATCAAGGAGATGTTTACAAAAGAGGCGTCCCACCGGGTCGGCCGGCGCAGCGCCACCAAGTATCTCGTGGATGTCTTTCGTGCCCACGCCCATGAGGACCGGCTGCCAATGCTCTCCAATCTGGCAGCCTTGATGCCCTCCGAGGTCCTTGGCGCCCTGTACATCCTGTGGCTGCAAGATTATCGGGAAAAGCCTGTCTGATCCAAACCTTAAGTCAAAGACCCATGACCGCCGGTCATGGGTCTCTTGTTATGTTCATATCAGAGCGGTTATTGGGCTGTCGATTGGATGCCTGCCTGGATCCGCGCCTTGACGCGATCCGGCCCCATGATCTGCTGGATCTCCCACAGATCCGGTGAATTGCGGCGGCCGCTTAAAGCCACCCTCAGCACCGCGCTCACATCGCCCACATGTCCCTTGAAGGCCTCCGGATTTTTCTTGTAGTCCTTCGGTTTTGCAGCAAAGCCGTGGTCCATGGCCAATTGGCGGACCTTGTCAAACCAGACCTGGGCATCGTCCCCGGCATCATAACCGGCCAGATAATCCTTCAGGAGGGCTTTGCGGTCCTCCGGAGACACATTGTCGGGATATTCATCTTCCATTCGGAAATATTCATCGAAAAAGAACTGGATGAATTCAAAGATCTGGGCTGCATAGATCAGGTCTTTCCGGGGATTTTCACCGCCGCGGCCGATGGCCAGGATCTTCAGCAGATCATCCCGGCGGCCGTCCATGGCCTCCAAAGCCTCCGGTTTATAGGCGCGAGCCCATCCCAGGAGGAAATCACAGACCTCCTCCGCCGTCATGGCGGCCAGAACGTCTTTGCTCACATCAGAGAGTTTGTCCAGGTCAAACAAAGCCCCGGAACTGCCCATCTTGTCGGTGGTAAACCGGAAGCCTTCAATGTCAGCGCCCGGATTGGCCAGCCGCCATTCCTCATAATTCGAGTTCAGTACCGTCAGAAGGTATTCCCGGACCGCCGCCGGATGGTAGCCCAAGCCGCGGTAATAATCCAAGCCCAGTTCCGGGTCCTTCCGTTTGGACAGTTTCCGCTTTGCGCCTGCATCCATCTTCATCAAAACGGTGGTGTGACAAAACACCGGGTGCTCCCAGCCAAGGGTTTTGAAAATTTCCACATGGAATGGCAGGGTGGAAAGCCACTCTTCGCCCCGAAGGATATGTGTGATCCGCATCAGGTGGTCGTCGATCACGTGGGCAAAGTGGTAAGTCGGAATCCCATCCGCTTTGAGAAGCACCACATCCTGATTATTTTCCGGCATAGACAAGGTCCCGCGGATCCCATCCTCGATCGAGAAATATCGGGCCGGATCACCCTGGGAGCGCAGCCGGACCACAAAAGGCGCGCCAAGATCCAACCGATCCCGGATCTCCTGGAGGCTCAGGTCCCGGTGCTTGGCCCATTTGCCATAATAGCCAAAGTTTTCTTTGAGGGCGGCTTGGGCCTCATGGATCTCACTGAGCTCCGCTTCGGTACAAAAGCAGGGATACGCTTGGCCGCGCTGAATCAAAAGCTTGGCAAAGGTCTGGTAGATTTCCGCACGCTGGCGCTGGCGATAAGGTCCGTAACTGCCCTTGTCGCCTTCAACCACGGCGCCTTCGTCGAAATGCACGCCGAAATAATCCAGGGATGAGATAATGGTTTCGACAGCGCCTTCCACCTCGCGCTTATTGTCCGTGTCCTCGATCCTCAGAATAAAGACGCCGCCGCTTTGGTGGGCCAAGCGCTCGTCGGCAAATGCACCGTAAAGATTGCCCAGGTGGATGAATCCGGTGGGGCTGGGGCCCAGCCGAGTGACTTTGGCGCCGGCGGGCAGACTGCGGGGCGGATACATCGCCTCAAATTCCTCGGGGGTTTTGGTGATATGCGGGAACAACAGGTCCGCTAATTTCAGGGTTTCCATCCGGTGTCCTCCTTCATGATCGTCTGACCATATAAAATTAGAATGAAAGCTTCGGCAGCGTTCCATTCTAATCGGTAAAGCATATGGTGACCCGTAGGGGAATCGAACCCCTGAATCCGCCGTGAGAGGGCGGTGTCTTAACCTCTTGACCAACGGGCCGAATCGTCTGTGCGTCCGTTAAAAAACTCACACGTCATATTATAGTTTGTCCTGTCGGGTTTGTCTATGCCTAATTCGCAGAATCTCCACCCGGCCGGCCCTATACGGCTTTATTTTACCAGAAAGAAATATCCCAGGACGGTTGCGCCCAGCAGGATCCTGTAGTACCCGAAGGCCTTGAAGTCATGCTTTCGAATATAGGCCAGCAGAAACTTGATGGCAAATAGGGAAACGATAAACGCCGTCAGGGAGCCCACCGCCAGGACGCCCCACTCCAGGCCGGAAAAGCCGAAGCCGGCTTTGAGGAGCTTGATCAGGCTGGCTCCGAACATGACCGGTATCGCCAGAAAGAAGGAAAATTCAGAGGCAATGTACCGGGAAGCGCCTAAAAACACCGCACCGAGAATGGTCGCGCCCGAGCGGGACGTTCCGGGGATCAGGGCCAGCACCTGAAAAAAGCCGATCCACAGCGCCGTCCGGTAACTCAGGTCATTAAAACTCCGGATCGATGGCTCCCGGTGCCGGCTTTCCAGCCCGATAAAAAGAATACCGTAAAGAATCAGTGTGGTCGCCACCGTGGTGGGATTGTAGAAAAGGGCATCGATCTTGTCGTCAAACAAAATTCCGATTACGCCGGCCGGCAGCACGGCCACGAGGACCTTTGACCATAAGGCATAGGTATCCCGCTTTTGGAGGCGGCTTTTATTGCGGCTGAAGGGATTCAGCTTTTCAAAAAACAGGACCGCCACCGCAAGGATGGAGCCCAGCTGGATCACAACCAAAAAAGTCTCCACAAACTCCTTTGAGAGATTCAGGGGTGCCAACTGATCCAGCAGGATCATATGGCCTGTGCTGCTGATGGGCAGCCATTCGGTGATCCCCTGCACGATTCCGAACAGGACGGCTTTGAGAAATTCCATATTGGCTATAGCCTCCTCATACGTTTGATAGGTGCTTCTCCGGCTATATATTGTATCACAGTTTATTTTCTGCGGATATATAAACCTTTACTTTATGGACGGCATAAGTTGCCTTGGACCAGCCATCATGGTATATTGATATTCGTATCAAATCAAAGCCGGGAGGGCAATGGATTTGCGAAAAAAAAAGAAGGCCCTGAAGGCCGCGTTTCCCCATACCATCCCTGTCCTGCTGGGCTACCTGTTCATCGGGATCGCGTTTGGCATCCTTTTGCGGGATAAGGGGCTAGGCGCCGGATGGGCGGCGCTGATGAGCACGCTGATCTATGCCGGGTCCATGCAGTTTGTCGCCCTGAATTTTTTTGCCGGCGGCTGGAGTCTGGCCAGCATCGCCCTGATGACGCTGATGGTGAATCTTCGCCACATGTTTTACGGGCTGTCGATGCTGGATGCTTTCAAATCTATGGGCAGGAAGAAGCCTTATATGATTTTTTCCCTGACGGACGAAACCTTCTCCTTGCTTTGTTCGGCCCAGCCTCCTGAAGGCGTGGACAAGGACAGCTTTCTCTTCTGTATGGCGTTGCTGGACCATGTGTACTGGATTGCAGGCTCGGTTTTGGGCAGCCTGATCGGCAGCCTGATTCCCTTTGACAGCACCGGCATCGATTTTGCCATGACGGCCCTCTTTGTCGTGATTTTTGTTGAGCAATGGCAGGCCATGCGGAATCATCTGCCGGCCTTGTCCGGCGTGGGGGCGGCATTGCTCTGTCTGAGCCTCTTCGGACCGAACCGCTTTATTCTTCCGACCCTGGTACTGATTGCGGGGCTTCTGGCCCTTTTCCGCAAATCCATGGCGCAGGAGGCTGACGCATCATGATTCCAAACGCTTCAGAGACTCTTTTCATCATTCTGACCTTG
>Ga0209163_1002706_pt1 | contig 14278 bp, 13 predicted proteins | sample MTBAKSrepl2MetaG_FD_187457 | JGI IMG/M metagenome (GOLD analysis project Ga0209163, IMG submission 187457) | Enrichment culture microbial communities om Arthur Kill intertidal strait, New Jersey, USA, that are MTBE-degrading - MTBE-AKS2 (Arthur... | ecosystem: Environmental > Aquatic > Marine >...
ACAGAATCAAGACGAACAACAGGGTATTGCCAAGAAGGTCAGGAGCGCGTAGAATTCCCCGCGGAGTGGCCACCGCACCTCCAACTGAGAGCGGGACAACCTCCCATTTCACTACGGGAAGCTACGTACACAAACCCGGCGAAAGCGGACGAATACTCCGGGAGGTGAAGAAACGGCTCCTGTACTGCCATGGCCTGACCTTCATCGATCCTCTGCCCTATCTCCTCGATTACTTTCGACTTGCACCGTCCAGTGATATGGCACTTGCTCATCTGCCTGCCGCCAGAGAACTGCTCATTGAGTATGCACATCTTGCCCCCCTGATTGAGAATGGCATTGTTCTGCCTGTCTCACCTCCGGTGGAGGGCGGAACGATAGACTTGATGGACATACGACATTTGACCGAACAAGAGGAGTTGTCCTTGCAGGAAAGTCTTCGCGGGGTTGACCCGATCGATGTGCAGGTCCTTGCAAGGGGGATTCTCACGGATCAGGTCAGATTGCGGAAGCTGGAAGACAAAGTAGATCAGGTGCTCCCCAACAGTGTGAGCGTACGGGTCTTCCGCCAGCTTCTGTTCGTCACACAGCAGCGCTTCACATCGAGAGACATCCTGGAACCATTTCAGGTATCCCTATTGGGAAGCGTTCCATCCATCAATCCCGATGCCGTGAGCGTCGCTGACATTGTTCGGATGCGAACGGAGGAGGAGTTGTTTGCCGATTGGCGGATGCTCCTTGATAGAGTACTCAAATGTCTCTATGACACCCAGGGCCAATTCTCGGATCTGGAGCGTGAATTCGCCCACGTGGCCAGAGAACAGGTTCTGGTAGTGGTATACTTTCATTTTGGGTAGGATACTGCCCATGACTACAGCAGAAAAGAGATTTCGATTGTCACGAGAGCCGTCGCGTAGTTTGATATTGGCCCATGAGCGAAGAGAAGCCCATAAGACTTCGAGGCACACAATGGGTCTTCGGTGTTCTCTTGGTTGCCATACCGTTGTTCTGGCAAGTGAGGGAGACTGAGATGGACCCGTTGAATGTAATCGTGATGGGCGGTGGCCTGCTATGGCTATTCGTTACTGCTGTCCGGGAGGACTGGCATCACGCACGGCTGAATCGCATTCGTACAAGTGGGGCATTTCGACTGGTACTTGGCGGAATGATTATTTTTGCCACGGCATGGATGTCGCGCGGTGCATATAGGTCGCCATTCATAGGCCCAGAAGCAAGCGAGAACAAGTATGTTCGGGTCAGCCGAATACCATCGCCCAAGACGGAGTTTGAATATGCAGTCTTGATCGAATTCGGCACAGTGAAAGTGAATTCGGAGGGTTTCGTTGTAAGCGTGAAGCCGGCACAAGAAGAATTCGACCATTGGTACGGACTACCAGGAAGAATGGATCGGCAGACCGAATTTGGAATATACTGGCACGAGATGGATACAGAGAGCAAAACCCTATGGATTAGAATGCCTGACTTCACTATCAGCCCACGCAGAAGTTATTACTTGTGTGTTCTCTCCCACACAGAGCAGGGAATCGAACCGAACGACATAAGCTATTTCGCTGTTGCGGCGAATGAAAAAGCCCTGTTGCCATCCCAAAGGACAAAAATCGGCCATCAATACCAACGCCGCCGATAGACATTGTTGGCGTGGATGACTATAATTTTCGCATGGCCGACAAGAAGAAAAGACAGCCGAAGAAGAAGCCTGACGGACGCGGCAAGCGCCCGCGAGACCCTAACCAGCTTGCCCTGTGGGTCGTCCAGCAGAGCACTTCAGATCCTGCTTCTGGGTCTACCTCGCCCAGTCAAGATCAGCAAAAGTCATCTGGAGAGGAGTCTTCTTGAAGACATGTGCGAACTTCCTTTTGAAGTCCTCCATGTCATGGCATAGCTTCATCACGGCGATTACCCGCTGTATCTGGTCATTGACCTTCTGCCTGCCATGTTGCCTCAACCATTGATGGTGGTTCTGCATAAAGTGCGGATCGGGATTTCGCTCTCTTAATGCCTTACCCACATCTGAGTCTACCGCGTCGTACACGAACATCATCACGTACCTGCCCCAGCGAAGGGGTCTGCTTCTCGGGGAATACCTCACAGACTCCAAGCGAGCCAACTCCAACCAGAACTCCTCGGGAAACATCCGGGCCCATTCCTGCATCTCGTCAGCGATGAATGCCTGTAGCTTCAACTGGAGGGCATTCTTGGCTCGATATTCCTGATAACCTGTGGCCTCATCGATTAGGGCGATGATACCGACCTTAGCACAAGCCCGCAGGATGGCAAACGCCTGCTTTGCGAGCTTTTTCTGGCTACCGCGCAACAAGTCTTGCTCTTCTGCCTGGATGTATTTGTCACATATCTCGACAAGAAGTGTAGCTTCGTAGCCGTTGGCTGCGGTCCCGCCAGGGACATCAAATTCAATGAGGGACCCCGATGTAGTGCCATCCTTCGTGAGGGGATTACGGCCCAAGTATCTTTGTAGATTACCGCTATCCCTGCCGCCACTAATGACGCGGACCATTTCTCGCTGTGTGAGGACGCGACGTCCGTCGCTGAGGACATGACATTCGAGCGTAACGGGCCCGAGGTCCAGATTGCCCTTAAACATGGAATACGGCTTTTCAATAGCCCTTCGGGCGGGCCCGATCTCTGTCTTTTCAGACTCGTTTCTTTCTTTCTCTGGGTGTAAGTCCTTGCCCTGCTTCAACTTACCAGCCTTAGACCATCGGGCCCGAACAGCCTTGCGGCCAATCTCCGATCTCTCTTCCGGGGTCAGGCAATTTGCCCTGGCCTTCCCGCCCTTTGACGCTCCGAGTTTGGATAACTCACGGGCCGCTTCGTTCCCTACTGGTTGTTCTGGTTTCGGTTGTTCAATGTCAGGCATATTGCCTCCTTTCTGCTCGCATTATACCGCGCGTACTTGCCCCAGCAAGAAAATTCTTGCCCGAGCATGGATTTTTGTTGACGTACTTGCACGGGCATGTATAATGCGGATATGAAAAAGCTAAGTGTGCAATCCCGAACGTCGATCCTCAGATGCCTGACTGAGGGCAACAGCATCAATTCGACGGCCCGTATCTGTGGCGTAACCAAAGTCACAGTGCTGCGCCTGCTGGCCGACGTAGGAATGCTCTGCGCCGATCTGCACGACGAGTTTGTGCGGGGCTTGCAATCCAGGCGGATTCAGGTCGATGAAATCTGGTCGTTCGTCGGCTGTAAGGAGAAGAGCCGCAAGGCAGGCAAGGCCGGTGACGGAGACGCCTGGACGTGGGCAGCCCTTGATGCCGATAGCAAGATGATCGTGTCCTACATGGTGGGCCTGCGTGAGCTATCTTATGCCAAAGACTTCATCGACGACATCGCCAGCAGGATCAAGAATCGCGTCCAATTGACCTCGGACGGCTACAAGGTGTATGTGACGGCGGTTCTGGATACGTTCGGAGTCGATGGGATAGACTTCGCCCAACTGCTCAAAATCTACGGGGCCAGCACGGATCGGGCAGGCGAGGCAAGATACAGCCCCTCAGAATGTATCGGCTGTCTGGTCCGTCCCATACTCGGTACACCGGACCCGAAGCATATCAGCACGTCCTACGCGGAGAGAGCGAACCTCACAACCCGCATGGTCTGCCGTCGGTTCACCCGTCTGACAAACGCCTTCTCCAAGAAGTGGCGCAACCACGAGCACGCTATCGCCCTGCACTACTTCGTCTACAACTTCTGCCGTCCGCATATGACGCTTGGGACTACTCCGGCGGTTGCCGCAGGAATCACAGACAGAGTGTGGAAGATCGAAGACCTTGTGGGGATGCTGGTCGCGAGAGAACGCCAGAACAAGTGCCACGGGCGGATCAATCGTGCTGATCGTAGGTAGAATTGAGAGTATACCACTACCCAGGTTCTGTGCTGGAACAATAGGCTCGCCGGGCGAGCACGAGAGTCGTCATTTATGGGCCCGTTGATCAGTTCAATGGACAAAGTAGCTGTTGGCGCAGTCTCTGGCGCGGTTGGAGGGGCCATTACTGGCCTCACCGTTGCGGGGCCGCCGGGCGCTTTGGCCGGCAGTGTCATTGGCGGCGTAGTTGGGGGGATCTCACAACCTACTCTTGAGTCGATTCGGGACATGGCCAGGATACTTGTGAATCGACCGGGCGCGGTCTCATTACGCCACCATTTCCTGGCTTTAGGGATCGATGACAAGGTGTAGATTGCCCACTGTGGCTCTCCAGTGCAGTCTGTCCGCGTCTCTTCACGAGATGATTCTTTTGACATCAGGCTGAGGCCGAGCATAATGGCCGGCTTTGACCGTCACTGATCGTATATGGGGCTTTCTGTGGAGGCTCTTGAACGCATACGCCATAAATCTTGAGAATGTCAGCGTTCTCCGACGAGGGCGGCCTCTCCTGGCTGGTGTTTCCCTGCAGGTCGCGCGGGGAACTTGCTGCGCGGTGCTGGGACCGAACGGCTCCGGCAAGTCCACGCTCGTTTCCGTGCTCAGCGGCTATACGTGGCCCAGTAGCGGCCTCGTCAGTATCGGCGGACAAGTGTTCGGCAAGGTGGACCTCGCCTGCGTGCGGCGCGCAATCGGGTTGATCGAGCCATCGCGCAGCCCGTCGTTCGACGAACCGATGCGCGTACGCGAGGTCGTCGCTACCGGCCTGTTCGGCACGATCCGATTGCCCCTCCACCAGGAGATGGGACCTGACCAGTGGCGGCGAGTAGATACTGAAATCGCGCTGCTCGGGCTCGACGGTTTGCAGGACACTGTCTTCACCCAGCTTTCCACCGGCGAGCAGATGAAGGTGCTTCTGGCCCGGGCGATGGTCGCCGAGGCACGCTTACTGCTACTGGATGAGCCCACGGCTGGCCTGGACATGGGGGCTCGGGCGGCCTGCGTCGGCGTGCTGGAGCAACTGCTGAACCGCCCGCAACACCCGACCGTACTGATAGTCTCGCATCATCTGGATGAGCTGCCGCGGCGGGTGGATCAGGTGGTCCTGCTCAAGGAAGGCCGGGTGTTCGCGGTGGGGGCGCCCGACCAGATGCTGACCGCGGAGCGGCTGAGTCTGCTGTTCGAGTGTCGCGTCGAAGTATTCAGGAATGGTGGGCGCTATGTCGCCGGCGCTCGTTCGGACGACCGGTGACGGGCTTTTGGGGGGCAACGGGACGGTTGTGGCCGCGATAGGGCGAAGGTTTCTGAGACCCGGAGGTTTCTATGTGGGCCGGGAGGCGGTGATTGTGGAGACGCTGGTCGGCTCCTGCGTGACCGTGTGCCTGTACAATTTCAAGGAGCGTTTTGGCGCTATGAACCATTTCCTGAGGGACCGGCCGCAGAACCCGGCCGATCCCAATATCGGACAGTATGGCATCACGTCGACGCAGCATCTCATCGATGCCGTGCTGGAGATCGATCCTGCGCTGACACACTACCGCGCCGGCGTTCTCGGCGGCGCCGCGGTTCTCAAGACGCAGAACGAGGACGGACACATCGGGCAGGGGAATGTGGAGGCGGCGTTGCAGGTCCTGCGCAGGGCGCATATCCGAATCGCGAGGCAGGAAGTGGGGGGAACCCGAGGCCGGCGCGTTCGATTCAATACGCAGACCGGCGAAATCGAGTGCCGTTTTGCCGGGGATATTCCCCGCAAGGGGGCCGTCCGGTGACTGTTTCCACGTCACGCACGCGCGAGAGGCGGACAAGCTCCCTACGCGACCTCCTGGAGCGCGTGTACGCGCGGTATAACCATTGCTCCTTCGTGCCGCCGGACCCGCTGCAATTCGTGTATCGGTACTCCGACCGCCGGGATATGGAGATCGCGGCCTTTCTGGCCTCGGCGCTGGCCTACGGACGAGTCCGCCAGATCGAACGCAGTCTCACGCAACTCTTCGATCGGATGGACAATGCCCCGTGTGCATTCGTGTCGCATCTCGATGGCTCAGGTCGGGCGAAGCTACGCAGCTTCAAACACCGGTTCACCACGGGCGACGACGTCTGCGACCTACTTGGGCTGTTCCGCCGTGTGTTCGAGGAGCATGGCAGCTTGGAAGCGTTCTTCTTGTTGGGCTACCGGGAGGAACATGCGACCGTGCTTCCGGCATTGAGCGCGTTCTGCGACTCGCTCTGCCTGGCGTACGCGGATGGGCACGGACGGACACAGACTCCCACTGGACTGACCTACCTGTTGGCCAGCCCGAGTCGGGGCAGCGCCAGCAAGCGGCTGAATCTGTTCCTGCGGTGGATGGTCCGCGAGGATGAGGTGGACGTGGGTTTATGGCGGTCCGTGGACGCAGCGAAGCTGATCGTGCCGGTGGATGTGCACATGGCGAGGCTGTGCCGCATCCTCGGTTTCCACGACAGCCGGGTGGCTTCTCTGTCCACGGCACTCAGAATCACGGAGGGTTTCGCCCGGATCGAGCCGGGCGATCCCGCCAAGTACGATTTTGCGCTCTCGCGAATTGGAATTCTGGAGGACTGCAACGGCCTGCGGCGGGTACAATGTCGGTCGTGCGAGCTGTGTCGAATCTGTGAAGAACGGGAGAAATGAAGCTTATGGAATCGAAGGACCTGGAAAAGTACTCGTCGGCCGTCACGCTCTCGGACATGGAGCTGTTCGTTTTCCCGGAACTGATCTACAGCCTGGTGCTGGCGAACATCATGAGCCCGATCCTCTGGAAGTGGAGGGGACTCGAATCGTTCGAGAAGCTGGCCGGCAAGAGCAGCTACCGCAAGTTGATGCGCCTGCGTCAGTTCGTCATGGACGAATTCGATTTCAACCTCGACCTGGAAACCTGGGGCCTGACGAATAAGGATACCGAGCTCAAGCGGTTCGAGCGGTACATGTCGCCGCAGCAGATCGGCGCCAGCAATGCCCTCTTCGGCTACGAGGGCGACAAGTACTATTACGATGTGGACATTCGCCGGCACTTCGGGCTCGACAAGTACACCACCGACATCATCCCCTACTGGAAGACCGAGACCGTCGAGGCCATGGACGCCTTCCGCCTCAAGCCGGGCTACGGCAAGGCGGCCGGAGAGTGCGTCTCGCTGGCGACGCTCTATGCCGCGGCCGCCTTCATCGTTTGCGGCGTGCCTCTGGAGGATATCTTTCTGGTCCTGACGCCGTTGCACTCCCAGAACTTCATCGACCTGCAGGACGGCATCCTGACCAACAATCGGCGGCTGGTCACCAAGACCATGTGGTTCAACGGGACGGAGATCTCCAACAAGGCCCAGCGGGCCCTCCGCAACGAGCAGGTGACTGTCGTGGCGCACCACAGCGGGGTCATCCACTGCCTGTACCCCGACGCGACGATCGATCCGAAGGCCTACGAGCACTTCAGAGCCCGCCTGGCGGGCTATCTCTCGACCCGGGTGGACATGACCGTCTTCGCCAGTTTCCTGCGGTCCGCTCACGACTACCAGAAATACTTCCAGATCTGTCGGGATTGCCATGGGCAGCCGCAGTTCATCCGGGCGGAGTTGCTCTACCACTACGAGCACGGCAGTCCCTACAAGATCGGCGACGACACGCACGACAAGCTGCTGGCGGAAGTCTCCGATGAAGATTTTGTGCGCTTCGAGCTTCCCGGCCGGATTCGCTGTGACCGTTTGTGCGAATTCCTCAAGCAGGGGATCGACGTCCGCCGGGCCGACGGCCGCAAGACCCTGCGGGAGTTCATTGAGGGCACGATCCCGAACGCCGACAAGTTCGTCGACGATCTGACCGACTTCGTACACATCGAGGCCAATCTCCCCGAGAGCGACAAGAGCTTCGCCAACGGCGCGGTGATTCAGATCACACCCGGCCAGAGCCGGGAGGAGATCATCGACTACCTGCGTGAGATCCGCGCTCACAACACCACCGCGGATCTTGCGTTCTATGCGTACCGCGACATGGAGTACTGTGATTGGCGGCCCTTCGTGAAGGCGGCCGTCGAGCGGAGTCCGGTCTCGCTCGAGAAGACGCAGACGATGTCGATCGCCGAGGTCTACGACTGGCTCCGCGAGATGCGCGGCGTCTCGATCTACGATCAGAACCGCCTGGCCCAGCCCGACGAGGTCGCCAACTATCTCACCGGCGACGGCCTCGAAAAGGCCATCCTCCTGGCCAATGTCCTGCGGCATCGGAACCCCGAGCGGGAGTTGCACCTGGAGGTGGACCATGGCAGTATCCTATTGCGGGGCGAACAAGACTACGAATTCGTCTCCGCCAAGAGCCTGCAGGGGCAGGTGGATATTACCCCGGACGGCGAGATCGCGGTCATTGCACGGTCCTGCCAGCCCAAGCGGTAGACGCGACCTTCCGCCACACTTGTTGATGGCCTCCGAGATTGCTCGCGTCATTTCACGCAGCAAGAGCGCGACGACCGATCTTCAAGAGGCCGCGCCGCTATCAAGAAGAGAATTCGACCGTCTGACAAGCGAATCCGTGGATCGAACGCCATGGGGCCCAGTTCGGCGGGAAGGGATGAACGCTCACCTGAGTGATGCGGCGATACAAAGTCTGATCGCAGCGCGAAATGCCGAGGGGAAGCCGACATATTTGCTCCGGCAGGAGTACGAGCGACGCCTATCCGAGCGCGGTCTGTAAGATCCAATGATCAGCATGATCGCAAGAACCGACAACCACGCGATGGGACTCATTCGTCTGGTGCGCAGTTGGGTGATAGGCTGATCCTGTCTGTACTTCCATGGATTGACCCGGAAGCCGGCATATGAGAGTTGGAGTTGCCGAGAAGGAATTCAAGCGAGGGCGATGATCGTGGCGGAGGGGAGTCTGTGGGTGACGATCTCGGCGGCGAGGTTGGTCCAACTTTCACAGGCGTCGAGGATCACGCTGTCGGTGCTGACGACAATCGTCTCTATCATGCTCAACTCTGCGTCGGGGCTGATTGTCAGGCGGATCTCCCAGGGCCAGGACCGCGCGCGGGCGAGGTCGCCGAGCAGAGTCTTCAGGCGGCCGCTGTTGGAGACCGGGCTGTCTAAGAGCCACAACGCCTGGGGGATGCGGATCTCCGCGAGGAAACTCCCGATCAGCTCTACGGCGGGAACAGTTTCTTCGACCTTGCGGTAGGTGCCGTGGATGCTGGCGAGGTCGCGGCAGCAGCCGTCGCGGCCTTGGAAGATCAGGCCGCCGCTCAGGGCTGCCTCAAGGGTGATCAGGAGGTTGTAGCCGTCGATGGCGAGGGGTTGGCCTCCCAGGGCCTCGATCGTGACCTGATGCTCCTGCCGGCGCTGCCGTTGCTGGTCGGAGCAGGCGGAGCGCATCACCGCCAGACGCTGGCGCTGCGTGAGGGAGAAGCGGTCGCCGACGAGCTTCAGGGCGCTCTTGTCCGCGTAGCCTTTCGTCAAGAGCAGGGAGAAATCGGCCACGGCCTGCCGCAGCCTGGGCAGCATCTCAGGGGCGAATAGCTCCGCATCGGCCGGATGCGGACCTCGATGTTCTCGCGTATCGGGCACTTTTCTGATTTACTATTCACTATTTACTATTTACTATTTGCCGGCATGCGCCACGCACCGTCGAAGCAGGCGGACCGGGGCGCAACCCAATCGTAAATCGTAAATCGTAAATCGTAAATCGAAATGCCCAGTCATAACTTAGCGCGCATTCAAATCGACGATCTCGACATCCTCGGCTACTCGGTGGCCGGGGAGGAGACGGTGGTCGCCATGCCGCAGCTCGACGTTTGCTTCGACATCGGCAAGGCCCCGGACCAGGTCATCGCGATCAACACCGTCTTGCTCACGCACGGCCACATGGACCACTCGGCCGGTTTCGCCTACTATCTCTCGAACCGCAACTTCAGCGGCATGGCGCCGGGCACGATCGTCGCGCCCGCCAACCTGATCGCGCCGATGCGGGAGATCATCACGTCCTGGGGCTACCTCGACGGCAACAAGATCCCCGCGAAGCTCGTGGGCGTTCGCCCGGGCGACGAGCACCAGATCAAGCCCAACCTCTTCGCGCGAGCCTTTCCCACGAAGCACAGTCCCGGCTCGGTCGGTTTCTGTGTCCTGGAGAAGCGGAAGAAGCTCAAGCCCGAGTACCTCGAACTGACCGGCCCGCAGATCGTCGAGCTCAAGAAGCAGGGCATCCCCATCGACAATCCGGTCGAGATCCCCATCGTCAGCTACCTGGGCGACACGCAATACGTGGACTTCTGCCAGCTCGACTACGTGATGCACAGCAAGATCCTGATCGCCGAGTGCACGTTCTACGAGCTGGATCACGCAGGCCGGGCCGAGGCGGGCCGGCACATGCACATCAAGGAGCTGACGCACCTGCTGACCTGCATGAAGAACGAGCACATCATCATCACGCACACGACGCAGCGGACGCCCATGCAGGAGGTCCGCCGGGTGTTGGAGGAAGCTCTGCCGCCCGAGATCTGGGCCAAGACCACGATCCTGATGGACCGCAAACGACGCGCCCGCTGATTCTGTGACCCGTGACTCGTGTCCCGTGGCCCGCGAGGGGGAAACCCCAAATCTCAAGCACCAAATTCCAAACAAGTCCCAAGCACGAAATCTCAATGACCGAAATGTCGCCGCCCCCCACAGTTCCTGGATTCCTGCTTGGCGCAGGAATGACAGAGTCGGCGTCATTGCATCTCGGTCTTCTGCGGGCCCGCCAAGTGGACAAAGATCAGCAGCGCGCCCAGGAGGACGGGGCCCGCCAGTCGCCATACGAGGTTTCCATAGGACTCCACCTGCATGGTCCGGGCATAGTCCTCAATGGGTGTGGTCCTCGCTACGTACACGACGCCACAAATCCGCGTGACGGTGAATCCCACGGTCTCGACAAGGAGGGCCACAAGAAAGGCGATCCGCACGCGCCGGGTGATCTGTATCCGCGAGGGACTGCCCGGCCGGAAGTACCGGGCGCATAGCCAGACGATGAGGCTCACTCCGCCACAGAACGTGACGATCCGCACGCCGCTGCCAATCAAGACCAGGGTATGCGGGCTCCCGCCTATCGCCTGCGTAATTGCCAGGGAGATCCCGGAGGCGGCGCTGGCAAAATGAACGGCCACCCAATAGGCGAGTACACCCGCGATCATCCAGCAGAGGTGGTTTCTCAGGGGTCTCGACGCGTTCACCTTTGCGAACTCCTCTTCCAGGGTTGCGGTGTCTCCGAGCCGACGGCGCGCGAGGAGAAAGGCCTCTTCGTCGAACAGGCCCGAGGTCTTCAGATGCTCAATCTCTTCCCGCAGGTGGCTTTCCAACTCATGAATGTCCGAGCCGTGCAGCAGTTCCGATCCGGCCAGACTCTCGCGCCACCGCTCGATCCACTTCTCTACGTCGGACATGGTCTGTTCTCCCACAGTCGTTGCAGGGTGTTGTGCACGAGCAGCCACTGGCTCTTGTGTTCGGCGAGGGCCTTCGTGCCGGTTTTCCTGAGTCGATAGTACTTCCGCTGCCGTCCGGTCTCGGCGGTATCCAGGTAGGACGCGATGAGGCCCTGCTCTTCCAGGCGATGCAGGACCGGGTAGAGCATGCCGTCGGTCCACTGCATCTGCCCGCCGGAGAGTTCGCGTACGCGCTTGATGATGGCGTATCCGTAGCTGTCCGCCTCCGCGAGGATAGACAGAATCAGCGGGGTAGCCGACGCCGCAACGAGATCCTTTGAAACAGCCACGATTCATACCTCCACGGCACATTTACTGAGAACTGATATGCATAGTACATCTATGTATATGTCGTGTCAAAGGAAATCCTTTCGAGAGCGATGTTTTCTTGCCTTCGGTCGAGCGAGGCCCTGCAGGATGGTTCGGCAGCAGCTCACTGGTCCGGACCCGGACAATCGCAGTGAGGATGAACCCGTCATATCACCTCTGCGCCGGGGCAGGCGCAAGGGTGGTCGGCGTAGCGGGGATCGTGGATTTCCTGGTAGAACCTCGGGCGCTCATTCGCTGCGACGGACCGACAGATCTCCACCGCGTCCTGACCTCGCACGGGCAGCTCCCGGTCGCGCAGGAGCTTGCCGATCCGCATAGAGACGCAACTCAGGTGGGCGCCGCCCATCGCGTCGCGCATGCGACGGTAGACATCCGCGATGTTTTCCGTGAGTACGTTGCCGAAGGAGACGGGGAGGAAGTCGCAGGGCGTCAACTCCCCCTGCGAGGTGACGTAGGAGTGGAGGATTCCGGCGCAGCAGCCGAACTTGTCCGGACCTTCCGTGTAGGGGAACGAGCTGACTTTCGGCAGACCGAAGAGCCGTCGGTTCGCGTCGAACTGGATGGCGAAGAGTTTCTGGCGGTCCTGGTCGGAAAAGAGCACGTCGTCCGGGGATTGGTTCTCGAGCAGAGAGCCCGCGAGGGCGGGCTGGTGCAGGCGGATCTCGTGCGCCCCGTGCTTGCGGACCAGACGAAACAGGCGAAACAGCGTTTCCCGAGACAGGTCGCTCTTGGAGACGACCGACTGGACGACCGTGTAGAGTCCCGCCTGCCGCGCATGGCGGACGGCGGCGAGGGCCTTCTCGAAGGCCTGCGGGTGGCCGCGAATCTCGTTGTGCTTCTGTTCGTGCGGTGAGTCGAGGCTCACCGCCAGCACGAACAGGCCGCCGCGTTTCAGCGACTGGGCCCGGGCGAGGGACAGCTCCCGGCCGTTGGTGAACAGGATCGTGGTGGAGCGGTCGTCGATCGCGGCGAGAATCCGCTCAAGGTCGTCGCGTAGGAGGGGCTCGCCCCCGGTGATCCCGATGTATGCGGTCCCCAGGTCCTGGAGGGATCGGATGATCTGGATCCACTGTGCGGCAGTCAGGTCCTGGGCGGGCTTGCCGAAGCGGGCGCTACAGTGGGCGCACTTGTAGGTGCATCGCTCCGTCACCGCCAGGTACGTCGAGAGGGGGGCGGTCCGGCGCAGGCGGCTGAGATTCTCCATCAGGTCGCCGCCGGCCTCGTCGCGTGCGGTCCCCTCCAGGAATCGCACGAACGCCCGCGAGGGCAGCGGAGGGACGAAGGAACTGATCAGATACCGACCATGGAATCTGCGAATCCGCTCTCCCCGCGCCAGGGCCAGGAGGGATTTCGTGTAGGCCCGTAGCTCGATGCGTCCATCCGTGCTAAACTGCTGGTGCAACTGGCACAAGAACCGGATGAACCGAGGGTCGAGAAGCATTCGTGTCACGATGGGCACATTCGAGAAAAACATGGTCGTATTCCTTCGTAGGTCAGGCCACCACGCGCCATCGACCCCCTGGCTGGTTGGGGGCATCCGGCATCTCCAACCGTGTTGCTGCACGGAGGCATCCTACCATTCCTTCCGAGGACCGTCCAGATGTCCGGGGCGAAGGGGTGCACCATGACGCGCGTCCTGATCACGGGTGCGGAGGGCTATATCGGGAGCCATCTGGTCCCGATCCTGTGTTCCTGCGATGAAATCCAGGGGATTATCGGCCTGGATGTGCAGAAGGGGCCTTTTCAGCATCCGAAGTATCAGTTCATCCACCGGGATGTGCGCGAGCCCATCGCGGACCTCGTGTCCCGCCACGCCGTCGGGACCATCGTTCACTTAGCCTACGTCGTGGCGCCCATCCATGACGAGCAGCGGATGGAGGAGATCAACCTGCGCGGGGCGGCGAACGTCCTCGACGCATGCGCCGCCGTCTCGGGCGTTCATCTGCTCTACACGAGTTCGACCAGCGTCTACGGCCTGCACGCCGACAACCAGACCCCGTTCACCGAGGACAGTCCGTTACGGCCCAACGAAGACTTCATTTACGTCAAGAACAAAGGGCAGATCGAGGAGATGGTCCGGCGGTTTGCTTCGGATCATCCCGAGGCCTGCGTCACCGTTCTGCGTCCCTGCTTCGTCATGGGGCCGGGCGCCGCGCATCCCCTGGCGCTGCACCTGCAAAAGAGAATCGTCTTCCTGCCCTGGTCTCCGCCGCCTTTCCAGTTCGTGCATGTGCGGGACCTGGCGCAGATCATGCGGCACTTCATTGCTTATCCGCGTAGCGGTGTCTACAATGTGGCCGGCGCGGGTGAGGTCACGTTCGCCGAGATGGTCAAGATGTTAGGCAATTTCCGCTTCCCCACGCACTGGCCCGTGATGTACGCGGTCAACCACTTGGCGTGGCTTCTGCGGCTGTCCTTCATCACCTGCGTACCCAGCCCGGTCCTGAAGATGATCCGACACCCCTGGCAGGCCAGCACCGAGAAACTCCGCGAGGAGACCGGATACGAGTTCGCCTTCGATTCGAGGAGCGCCTTCCAGGACTTTGCGGACACGGTACGCGCCTCCCGCCGTGGAATATGGCCTTGGCAT
>Ga0209163_1002720_pt1 | contig 14193 bp, 15 predicted proteins | sample MTBAKSrepl2MetaG_FD_187457 | JGI IMG/M metagenome (GOLD analysis project Ga0209163, IMG submission 187457) | Enrichment culture microbial communities om Arthur Kill intertidal strait, New Jersey, USA, that are MTBE-degrading - MTBE-AKS2 (Arthur... | ecosystem: Environmental > Aquatic > Marine >...
CCATCGAGGCCACACGGGATCAATAAGCCGGACGCGACACACCGGCAAAAACCCGACGCGCCTTTTAAAACAGATCAGGCCGCCTGGAATCCATCCGCCAGTTCCCGGATTCGGGCGGCCTTTTCTTCCGGGATGGACAACGGCTGATGGGTTTCCAGGATCGAACGGAGCTTTTTTCGGGCGTTTTCCTGAAAGGTCGGCCGGCCGGCCTGGTCCCATGCCTCGAACCCGGCCCGGTTCATGAGTTTGGGCCGCCACTGGGTCTTTGAAAAGTTTTCCAGGGTGTGGCGCTGTCCCAAAAAATGCCCGTTGAACCCCACCTCCCGGATCACGTCCAGGGCCAGTGTCTCCTCATTGACCGGCACACCTTCATGGAACCGTTTGCACTGATCGATCACCTCGTCCAAAAGGACCAGCATTTCCAGGCTTCCGGTCCGGCCGAAATCCATGTATCCCACGTCGTGGTTCAGGTTGGATCCCAGCATAGCGGATAAAAACGTGCACAGCCCCGCCTCGAACACGGCCTGGCCGTCGGGGACGTGGGTGTCGCAGGTCCCGGCGTATCCCCACGTGGGAAGATCGTAGAAACGGCCCATCTCCTGGACCGCCATGTAGGCCAGAAGATATTCCGGTGCATTGTAGGAACTCTGGGCCGTGGCCATATCCATAACCGCGGGCCCCATGCCCATGAGAAAGGGCGCGCCTTTTGTTTTCAGCTGATGAACGACCAGGCCGCAGAAACACTCGGCCAACCCCTGGGCCACGTGGCCCGCGATGGTAATGGGGGCGGTGGCGCCGGCCAGAGGCGCCGGGGAGTAGACCACGGGAATTTTCTTTTCCGCACAGAAGAGCAGCTTTTCAAGACTTTTGACGGGATGTTTCCGCGGACTGGTGGGTTCCGCGTAATGGATGAAATACGGCTTTTCCTGCAGCGCATCCTCTCCCCCCCTGAGGACTCCGGCGATGGCATACATCCCCTGAAGATCCGGAAGGCCTTCCGCGGTACAGACGATGGGTTTTGTGGACGATTCGGCCATGGCCTGAAAGCTTTTCAGATAGGCGTTTGCCGGCGGGATGTCCGAAGGGTGGGCAAAAGACATGATAAAATCGATGTTGGGTAATGCATCGGCCACCCGGGCGGCCCGTCGGACGTCTTCCAGGGTGCTCCGGCGCCGGATCCCGTCCTCGGGATCCAGGGTATAGAGCAGATCCGATCCCAAACCATAGTAGGACCGATCCCCGCCCAGATCCATGGTCAAATCCCCCTTTCGGTCATGGATGCGAATGCGTTTCGGGGCGTTTTGTATTGCCTCCGTGACTTTTTCTTCCGGAATTTTAACGATATTGCCGTCACGAACCGGACAACCGCACTTTTTTAAAAGATTGAGGGCGTCTTCCTGGAAAATCTGCATGCCCGCGTCACGGAGCAGTTCAAGAACCGCTTCGTGAATTTTCTTTTTGCTTTCTTCCGAGAGAAGCCGGAGGGCGGGTCGATTGATAAACTCCATTTTCAAAATCCTTTGTCGATTGCTCCGGGGGGTTCATTCAAGGGCGGGTTCGGGCGGGATTACCCGGCTTTTTTCCAATCCTTCATCCCTTTGAGGGCATCCTCCAGGCCGAGACGGCGCAGGGTGTTTTCCGAGGGGATTCCGTTTTCCTCCCAACCCATGGCCGCATAAAAGTCCCGGACCATGGGTTTGAGCCAGTCCAGACGCCTGGATCCGGCGCCGCCGGCGGAGGGGCTCATCTCAAAAAACATGGACGGCAGGTCATCTTCTCGGGGTTGCATCCCGTGCGTTAGGTTGAACAAGCGTTCCAGGTTCGCCGTGCGTTCCGCGGCTTCAAAAAGATGCTCGGGACGGATGGGATGTTCCGTGAGTGCGGCGGCCAGTGCGGCTTCGTTTTTCAGGTCAAAGGCCCCGATCAGGCTCAGGGCCGGCACCTTGCAGATACCGATGTTGTCGAGGGCGATATTGACGAGCATGGCCCGCCGGATCAACGCCCCTTTTCCGCGGATGGAACGCAGGTCCACGGCCTCGGCCGTGCCCAGTTCGGCCCGGGCCTTCTCCGGGGACCACCCGTATTCCAGAGCGGCATAGAGCTGATTGTAGTCCCCTCCCCGGCTGGAGACGGCATAGCCCAGGGCCGTCCCCATGATATAAAACGGATGATACGCCGAAAGCTCCAGGCCTTTGACGTGGGGGGCGAATCGATCCGCACCCCGGCCGATTTCCGATGCGGCCTTCTTGATGCCCTTTGCCAGGACGGCGGCGAATCCTTTCCTTTGGGCCATCTGGTGCAGCAGGGTCTCCATGGCGGGCACGCTGCCCCAGTGGAGATCGATCCCGCCGGTGTCTTTTCGGGTGAGGATCCCGCGGTCGAAAAGATCCATGGCAAACGCGATGAGGCTGCCGGCGGAAATACTGTCGACGCCGAGCCGGGCGCAAAGGGCGTCCAGGTGGGTCACGGCTGCCGGCTGGGACAGCCCGCACTTGGAACCCAGCGCCACCATGGGTTCGAACTCGGGCCGCACCGCTTCTTCGCCCTGGAAGGGGCCGTCGTGAAAAAAAAGGTCCGCCTTGCAAAGGACCGGGCACCGATGGCATCCCTTGGCGCGGACCCGGTACTTCGCCAGCTGTTTCCCGTCCAGGTCCCGGGCGGCGTCGAATCGATTGGATCTGTAATTGCGTGTGGCCAGAATCCCCATGTCATGAGCCCAATCCACATAGCCGGCCCCGCCGTGGCGGTGAAAATAATCGAAATGGATCGATTTTCGGATCTGTTCGAAATAGTCTTTGATCACAAGGGCCTGCGTTTCGGATAACAAACCGTTTCGTGCGGGCCGGCGGCATACGATGACGGCCTTGACGTTTTTCGCGCCCAGGACCGCACCCATCCCGGTCCGGCCCGCCGCATGGTCCTGGTCCGTCATGAGGCAGGCAAAAGGGACCTGGTGTTCTCCGGCGGGACCGATGGAAAGGATGCTTAAAGACGCCTTCGGGTACCCGGCCTTGATCCGCTCGCGGGTTTCCCGCGTGTCGCATCCCCACAAAGACGCGGCATCCATGAACCGAATATCTTCTTTGTCGATGAAAATGCAGACGGGTTTCGGTGCGCGGCCGCGCAAAATCAGGGTCTGAACCCCCGCCGCGTTCAACCGGCTTCCGAAATACCCCCCCACATTGGAGCTGCCCAGGATGCCGGTCTGGGGGGAAAGGGCATTCACGTGGACCCGGGAAGAAGCCGGCGCCGATGTTCCGGTCAGCAGGCCGCAGGAGATCATGAGGATGTTTTCCGGGCCCAGGGGGTCCGTCCCGGCGGGCAAACGGGAAAAAAGGTGTTCCACGTTGTACCCGCGGCCGCCGAGACACTGCCGGGTCATCGCCTCCGGATACGGGGACACCGTGACGGTTCCCCCGCTCAAATCCACGTCAAGAATGTTTCCAGGATTGATCATGGCCTGTTTTAAAATCGGTTTGGTATCCGTTGAAAAACCCCATTGCATCTAATGAAATCGGCTTGGGGTGTCAAGCCCAAACGCATATACGAAACCGGTTCGCCTTGAAAATGCAAACGTTTCCTGGTATCCGGCGAGTCGGACGTTGAAAGGCATCATCGGGTCTGTTCATGAAAAAAGAAGATCGATATCACCTGGCCGGCTGGGGGCTCTTTTTGGTCTGCGCCCTTTTCTTCATCGCTTCGGGCTGGCGGAATAAAGATATGTTGACTTTGGCGGGCAGCATCCTTTTCTTTGTCGCCTGCATCCTGTTTCTCATCCCCCTTTTATTTTCCGGAAAAAAGAAAGAGTAACATCGACTTTCAAGGATCTTGCATAATTAAAAAAGGGGAAGGGGCTTTGCCTTGAAGCCCGGGACCCGACGGGATACAAGGAACCGGCCATGGACAAAACCCCCGAACAAATGGACGCCCAAACCGCCCGAACGGTTTTGGATCGACACGTCATCAACGGCCGTGGAAGCCGCCATGATGTTCGAAGCCCAGGCCCTGGATCTTTGGCTTCGCTGTCTTTTTATCATCCAAAACCCGGAATGTCAGGGGCTGCTTCATGAACGGGCGGACCAGGAAAAGGCGCACCTGAAGGTGTTGTCCCGTTTCTTGAACCGAGAAAGCCTTTCGGATTCCTAATCCATCCTGATCCGCCCCGAAAAACGCGCGGCGTTGTGTGTTATTCCTCCCCCGGACCGATGAGGGGAAGCTCCTTTTCCACCGTGAAATAGACCAAAAACCGGGCTTCGTCCTTGTCGCTCAAGTACTGGCGCCGGCGGAAAGATTCGATCTTTTCGGGGTCCTGTTCCTCCCGGACTTTTTTCAGGTGCAACCGGAGGCCCTGGTATCCTTTTCCGTCTTCCATGAAAAGATACGCGGCGTTGGGGTTGGACGTCAGGTTGTGATGGGTCAGCCGGTCCCGCATGATGAAGGCAAGGGTACCGTCTTCCATCACGTGCGGCCGTGCATAGACCGCCGCATTGACCTTTCCGCCGGCGTCGGCGGTGGCCAGGACGCCGGTTCCGCGGGTATTTTCAAAATAATTCGGGTTCATGGGGCACCTCTTTCATTCGTCATTTTTCTCAATTTAACAACAGAATCCCGTTCGTCAAACCGATCCTTTTGGGATATGTTGCCAATTTCGCGAAAAGCGCCATTTCACCCCAATAAGATCTTCAATCGCTCCTTTTCATGGGGCTTCGGCCGTATGAAATGATTACTGTTTTGGAGATGGCTATGGGCCGGGATGAAACGCAGGGAGGCAGGAGTTATCGGAACAGGTTGTATTTCAGGATACACCTCAATGCGGAGATGCCGTCTTTCCAGTTGATTTTTTTGCCTTCTTTATAGGTCCGTCCGCTGTAGGAGATACCGACTTCATAAATACGACAACCGAGCTTGGCCACCTTGGCGGTGATCTCGGGCTCGAAACCGAATCGATCCTCCTCAATGGAAACGGATTTGATGATCTCCCGTCGGAATACTTTGTAACAGGTCTCCATGTCCGTGAGGTTGATGTTGGTCAGCATGTTGGAAAGCGTCGTCAATAGCCGGTTTCCCACCATATGCCAATAATAGACCACCCGGTGGGGATCGCCTCCCGAAAACCGCGACCCGAAGACCACGTCCGCACGGCCGTCCAGAATCGGGGCCAGGAGCCGGGGATAATCGTTGGGATCGTATTCGAGGTCCGCATCCTGGACGATGACAATATCCCCGGAGGCGGCCTGGAACCCGCTTCTCAGGGCGGCCCCCTTCCCCCGATTTTGATCATGGTAGATCACCGTTAAAAACGGCTTTCGGGGGGCGATTTCGTTTGCAATTTTTTCACGGGTGCCGTCGCTGGAGCCGTCTTCCACGAGAATGATCTCTTTATCGGGATACGGCGCCGTCTCGACGCGATGGACGAGGGCTTCCACGGTGTTCACTTCGTTGTAACACGGGATGACGACCGATAGTTTCATTTCGTTTTTCACCCTGTTAACCGTTTTTCCGCATCAACGGCGCCTTTGCGATCCTGCCGTAACGCAAGGGGCAATCCCTTTTTCGAAAGATTTTGCCTTGCTAACCCGATCGAATACCCCCTGTCAACCGGACAAATAGAGATCCCGACGCGTCTCAGGCGTCACACCGGCGTTGACACACGCCCCCATAAGGGCTATGTTCCCGCGGTGATATGAACGGGTCAATTCCCCCATCTTCACACCGCGGCTTAGCCTTAGCACCTTCCAAGGGAAAATTTTCCGGCTTCGACGTTTTCGGGGTCCTATTCGTTTTCGTCCTTCTTATGGGTACGAGTTGTTCCACCCTTCCCCGAACGGCCGGCCCGGGGGATTATCCCGAACCCTCCAGGGCATTGGCCCCGGTGCCGTTTTCAAACGCCCAGATCCGGGAGCGGCTCCTGGATCAATTCAATGCCTGGAAAGGCACCGGTTACCGATTGGGCGGAATGTCCCGCAGGGGAATCGACTGTTCCGGATTTGTCTACATCACCTTCCGGGATCGGCTGGGAGTCCGGCTCCCCAGAACTACCGCGCATTTGGCCAGGACCGGAAAACGGATCTCCCGGGCCGCCATGGCTCCCGGAGATCTCGTGTTGTTTAAGACCGGCTGGTACGGCAGGCACGTGGGGATTTACATCGGTGACTTTCGTTTCATCCATGCCTCCAAGTCCGACGGCGTCACGGTATCCAGCCTCCGCAACGGCTACTGGGCCCGCCGGTTTTGGATGGCCCGGCGGGTGGCCCTCCCGGTTTCCCGCGGTGGATGAACGGGGAAAGGGCCCGGAGGCGATAAAGAGGGATTCGAATCTGGGCCGCGTTTCGGCCCGAGGAACCCGAGGACCCGATACCATGAAAAAAGAGATCATCCTGCTGGATCACGGCAGCGGGGGAAAAATGGCCCGCCGCCTCATCTCGGAAACGCTGCTCCCCCGGTTCGCCAACCCGATCCTGGCCCTTCTGGACGACGGCGCGGTCTTCCATCTCCCCGAAGGGCGTGTGGCCTTTTCCACGGACAGCTACGTGGTGGATCCCATTTTTTTCCCCGGGGGAAGCATCGGGGACCTGGCGATCAACGGGACGGTCAATGACCTGGCCATGTGCGGCGCCGTGCCGATGTATCTTTCCGTGGGCCTGATCATCGAAGAAGGGTTTCCCCTTTCGGACTTAAACGCCATCTGCCGGGATATGCAAAACGCCTCCCGGCGGGCCCGGATCACGGTGGTCACGGGCGACACCAAGGTGGTCCCCAAGGGATCGGCGGATAAGATCTTTATCAATACATCCGGAATCGGCGTGATACCCAAACATGTGCACCTTTCGGGACAAAACGCCAAAACCGGGGACCGGATTCTGGTTTCCGGAAGCATCGCCGAACACGGCATGGCCGTGTTGGCCAAGCGGGAAGGGCTCGAATTCGACACCCCGGTGGTCAGCGACACCGCCTGTCTCAACCATCTCGTGGCCCGGATGTTGGCCACCGGAAAAGAAATTCATGCGTTGCGGGACCCCACCCGGGGAGGCGTCGGGACCGCCCTGAACGAAATCGCCCTGGCTTCGAATGTGGGCATCGTGATCCGCGAAGACCGTATTCCGGTCAAGCCCGCGGTGCGCGGGATCTGCAACCTGTTGGGTTTCGATCCCCTGTATGTGGCCAACGAAGGCAGACTCATCGCCTTTGTGCCGGAAAACGCCTGCGACGCGGTCCTTGCCGCCGTGCGGGAGGATCCCCTGGGAAAGGACGCCTGCGTCATCGGCAAGGTGACCGAAGCGCATCCGGGACGGGTGATCCTGGAAACCACCATCGGCGGGAGCCGGTTCGTGGACATGCTCACGGGCGAACAACTCCCCAGGATCTGCTGACCTTGAATCCTTTAAAGCCCCGCGTTCTTCTGATTCTCTGGCTCGTTTCGACTTGGGCGGCTCCGGCTCGGGCCCATGGCGATCCTATTGTCTTTTCCGGAAAGACCATGGGAACGACCTACCAGATCAAGTTCTTTCCCGGACCCGGTTCTGTTCCCCGGGGCCTGGAATCAAAGATCCGGGGATGCCTCGATGAAATCAACCGGAGCATGTCCACTTTTTTGCCGGAAAGTGAGATCAGCCGGTTCAATGCCCTCAAAAAAACCGATACCCCCTTTCCGGTCTCCGGGGATTTTTACCAGGTACTGGAAACCGCCGCATACATTTACCGGATCACCGGCGGCGCCTGGGACGGCACCGTCAAGCCCCTGGTGGATCTGTGGGGCTTCGGCGCACCCGGCGCAAGATACCGCCCCCCTGCGCCGGAAAAGATCCGGGAAGCGCTGAAAACGGTGGGGTTTGACCGCATTCGGCTCTCCGGAAACAAGGCATTGGTGAAAAAAACCGCGGGCGTTACCCTGGACCTGGCCTCCATCGCCAAGGGATACGGCGTGGACCGCCTGGCCGCCGTGTTCCAGGATGCCGGGATCCGGAATTTTCTGGTGGAAATCGGAGGGGAGGTCTATGCGTCGGGACAGAAACCCGGCGGAAACCCGTGGCACATCGGCATCAACGCGCCCCGCCCCGATGCCCCTTTGAACCGGGTGTACAAAGTGGTCCCCCTGAAAGATACGGCCCTTGCCACCAGCGGGGATTACCGGAATTTCTTTGAGCATCAAGGGGTCCGCTATTCCCATGTCATCGATCCGCGGACCGGATATCCGGTCCGAAACGGCGTGGTGAGCGTTTCGGTCCTGGCAAAAACCTGCACCCTGGCCGACGGTCTGGCCACCGCCCTCATGATCCTGGAGCCTGAAAAAGGGCTTGACCTCGTCGATGGGCTCGAATCGGTGGAGTGTTTGATCCTGGTCAATCAAAAGGATTCTTCGTTGAAGGAATTTTTTTCCAAGGGCTTTTATGCGACTGCACCTGATTAGCCTGGGATGCCCCAAAAACCGGGTCGACAGCGAAATCATGCTGGGGCGCCTGGCGGACGGCGGCGTACACATTACGCCGGACCCCGCAGAGGCCGACGTCATCGTGGTCAACACCTGCAGTTTCATCGAATCGGCCGTGGAGGAATCCATCGACACGATCCTGGAAGCGGCCCGTTTCAAGGAAAGCGGCCGGTGCCGGCGCCTCGTGGTGGCCGGGTGTCTCCCCCAGCGGTTCCGGGAAGACCTGGTCCGCGCGCTTCCCGAAGTGGACGCCTTCCTGGGAACCGGCGCCTATGAAGAGATTGTCGCCGCCGTTACCGACACCCGGGATGTTTCCTGGTGCCAGCTCCCGGATCCCGACCTGCGACCGGCCATGGGGGTGCAGGACCACCGGGTGCGCACCGCCGACCATCTGGCCTATATCAAGATCGCGGAAGGGTGCAACCGGCGCTGCACCTATTGTATCATCCCCCGCCTCCGGGGGCGGCAAAAGAGCCGTCCCATGGCGTCGATCCGGGAGGAAGCCGAATTTCTCATCTCCACCGGGGTGAAGGAACTGGTCCTGGTGGCCCAGGAGACCACGGCCTACGGGGCCGATCTTTCACCCGGCGCATCCCTGGACACTCTCCTGAACGCCCTGGCCCGGTTGCCCGGAGATTTTTGGATCCGGTTTTTGTACGGTCACCCGGAAAGCGTCACCGAATCCCTGATGGAAACCGTGGCCCGGCACCCCAAACTGGTCCCCTATTTCGACATCCCCATCCAGCACGCCAGCGACCGGATCCTTAAAAAGATGGGGCGGTCTTATTCCCTGAACCGCCTGTACCGCCTCATCGAAAAGATCCGCAGCATCACCCCCGACGCCGCCCTGCGGACCACCTTTCTGGTGGGATTTCCCGGGGAAACAAACGAGGACTTTCAACGGTTATGCCGCTTTGTCCAAGACATCCGGTTCGATCATGCGGGGGTTTTTATCTATTCCGATGCAACAGACGTCCCGTCGTTCGGTCTCAAAGGCCGGGTGCCCAAATCCACGGCAAAAAAAAGACAAAAAAAGCTCATGGAACTGCAGGCCGCTCTTTCCTTTCAAAACAATCAAGGCTATATGAATCAGGTGCACCGGGTGCTCCTGGAAAAAAGGGAAAGGCAAAGCCGTTTTTCAGGCCGCACCGCTTTCCAGGCGCCCGAGATCGACGGCATCACCCGGGTGAAGGGGCGCGGCCTTGCCCCCGGGACGTTTGCGGATGCCCGGATCACCGACACCGACACGTATGACCTCGCGGGAGAAGCCGTGTGACAAGCCTTAAAAAACGCATACTGGACCGGGTTTCGGCGGACTTGATGGAAATTGAAACGGCCATTTCTCAAAACCTGAATCCCCATCTGGAACTGGTCTCCCGGGTGGCCCGGCACATCCTGTTTTCCGGGGGGAAACGCCTAAGACCCCTTTTGATGCTTCTTTCCGCCCGGATCTGCGGGTACGCCAAACCGGACGCCGTCGCCTTTTCCGCCATTTTCGAATATCTCCACGCCGCCACCCTGCTCCATGACGACCTTGTGGACGGCGCCATCCTGAGGCGCGGACAAACAGCGGCCCATCATCTCTGGGGGAGTCCCACGGCGGTTTTGACGGGAGATTTCCTCCTGGCGCGCTCGTTGAGCCTGGCCGCCCGGACCGAACGCCCCCACATCATCCACACCATCGCCGGGATCACCGAGGCCATGTCCCAGGGCGAAATCCACCAGCTCGCCCTCAAAGGCAACCCCGAGATCACCGAGGCCGACTACATGGAGGTGATCCACCGAAAGACGGCGGTCCTTTTCGAAGGGGCCTGCCGTTCCGGGGCGCTCCTGGCGGATGCCCCCGATGCCGCCGTCTCCGCCCTGGGCCGATACGGCAGCGATCTCGGCCTTGCCTTTCAAATGGCCGACGATCTTTTGGATTACACCTCGGACACCCGCGTCCTCGGAAAAACCGTGGGCGCCGATCTGAAGGAAGGGAAACTGACGCTCCCGATCATTTACGCTCTGGCCAACACCGAAAACGAAAAAAACACCTTCATCCGCGGGCTGCTCGGCCGCGCCGATTTTTCTGTTCAAGACTTTGAAAATCTGATAGAAATCCTCCATGAAAGCGGCGGGATCGACTATACCCTGAAGCGCGCGAAAGACCGGGTGGAAAGCGCCAAAGAAGCGGTTCACCGATTTCCGGAATCGCCCACCCGGCACCTGCTGACGGATATCGCCGACTACGCCCTTGCCCGAAAACTGTAAAGGCATTCCCATGAAAAAGGCGGTTTTCCCACATGTTCCATGGCGACCCGTCATGATTTTTTCCGGTACCCGGCGTCGGATCTGGCCTTTCGCGGCATCGGTCTTTTCGGCGCTGGTCCTTTTCTTTCTTCCCGCGGCCCATGCCAAGCCGCCGCAGCCTTCTTCTTCCAATACGTTCCAGGTGATCGGAAACGGCCCCGTGCTCAAAGGGGATATTTCCGCGGCCCGGAATGCGGCGGTGGCCGACAGCCTCAGCGCCGCCGTGGATGCGGCGGTCATGACCATTTTACCCCGGGATGCCCTGGTCCGGAATTTCAAAACCATTGGGGAAACGCTTGCCGGCAAATCCGATCAATTCATCCAGGAATACAAAATCCTCACCGAATCCGTGGTTGGATCGGAGTATCGGGTCTTCATCGAAGCGGTGGTCTGGACGGACCGGATCCAGGAACACCTGTTCAAGGCCGGAATTATGGAAGCCCGCCGGGATCTTCCCACGGTGCTCCTCCTTTTTACAGGGATGCCTTCTCCGGAAGCGGCGTTGCCCATGGAAGAAGCGGACACATCCGCCCCCCCGGCACCGCCCTCCGGGGAATCCGGGGTTTTCGAAGCCCTGACGGCAAAGGGCTATACGGTGCTGCGTCCCGTCCCAGCGGACCCGGAACCTTTCGGGACACCCCGCTTTCAGGACACGGCCCGAACGGATGAAGACGCCCTGGAAATGGGAAAACAGATGCATGCCGACGTGGTGGTCCTTGGAAAGGGCGTCATGGAACAAAAGCCCCGGTTTTCGACGGAACCGGGGTACCGCCCCGAAGGCATGATCCTCCTGAGGGCCTTGAAAATCGATACCGGGGAAACGATCGCCGAAGTCCCCCAGCGTTTTATCCTCCCGGAGGCGGAAGGAGCGGAAACGACAGCGGCGTTTTATACGGCGGCACGCCTTGCCGGAAAAACACTTTCCGATGAAATCGCCCGGAACTGGATCCTGGAGACGGAGTCGGTCGCCACCGTTATGCTTTCCGTCCGCGGTACCCGGCGCCTGGGGAATTTCGTTGCGTTTCGACGGACGCTGGCGGCACTTCCGGGGGTGAAAAAAATGCAGATGGAAGAGATCCTCGCGGACGAGGCCGTCATCCGTGTGGAATTTGAAGGAAAGGCGCCCGCCCTGGCGGACGCTCTTGCCCAAACCGAGTTCGAAACCTTCGAGGTGCTCATCCTCGAAACGGCGCCGGATCGGATCCTTCTGGCCCTTTCCCATCGCGAATCGGATACGGAAATGACCCCTTCGGAGACCCGGTAGCGCCGTGGTCATCAGCATCCCCAATATCCTGACCGTCATCCGAATTCTGTTGACGCCGCTGTTCGTGATCCTGCTCCTCAAGGATATGGACACCTATGCCCTGTTGATCTTCGCTCTTGCCGGCATCAGCGACGGGCTCGACGGATTCATCGCCCGGTATACCAATCAGCAAACGACCCTGGGGGCCTATCTCGATCCATTGGCCGACAAGCTTCTGTTGATCAGCGCGTACATCTGCCTGGCCGTGATGCGGGTCATTCCCGGATGGCTCGCCGTCCTGGTCATCAGCCGGGATGTCATCATCCTGGTGGGGTTCGCCGTCTTTTTCATCACCGGCGTGACCGTTCACGTCAAGCCGAGCCTGGTCAGCAAGCTCACCACGGTTTCCCAGCTTTCCACCATCTTTTACAGCCTCCTCAAACCCCGGTTCGGCGGCGCCTTTGCCCTGAACTGGGCCCTGATCTGGATCACCGCCGCCCTGACCATCATTTCGGGGCTCCATTACATCTATCTCGGGCTGATCACGCTGCAAAACGGCTCCAAGCCGGCACGCGCTAAAAATTAAGGCGCCGGCGTGCCGGGGAATAAATCTTCTTGAAAAGGGTATCGGTCCTTGTTAAAATCTTAAATCAGGATGGTGGGTGTAGCTCAGTTGGCAGAGCACCGGGTTGTGGCCCCGGTTGTCGTGGGTTCAAGTCCCATCACTCACCCCATTTTGGATTCAAAGCCTCCCGAGACGGAATCGGGAGGCTTCTTCGTGCGCCCGTAGCTCAGCTGGACAGAGCGCCGGACTTCGAATCCGTAGGCCGCAGGTTCGAATCCTGCCGGGCGTACCAGTAAAATCAAGGGGTTACAGTCATTTGGCTGTAGCCCTTTTTTCATCTGAGAGGGACTTTGAGAGGGAATTTCCAGAAACCTGCTCAAAAATGTTGATGGCCTCCCTTTCAGAACAGCCGATGCTATGCAGGTAAATCTCGGTGGTTGTCCTGTTTTCATGCCCGAGGATTCGTTGGATTGCGCCAATAGGCACGTTGGAGTTTTCCATCAGTGAGGCACCGGCATGGCGCAACGCATGGAACCTGAAGTACCGGACGCCTGCCTTTTTGCACAGCGTCTTCATAAACCTCTTGCGTTCATGGTAAGGCCCGATAACTTTTTGCCGGGTCTTGCTTGAAGTGTATTCATGCCAAAAGACCCAAAGTATGCCCTTTTTCCTCTGTCGGAACCTTCGGTGCAGAATGTTATATAGCCGCAGCGTCATCGGAACCTTCCTGGGGGTGAGATGGCCGCCCTTCTTTTTCCTAGTGTACAGTGTCACGGTCTTGGCTGCAAAATCCACATCATCCCAGGTTAGGCTGTTGACTTCGCTCATCCTGCCCATGGTGTCCCAAATCGTCCAGAGGTACTCTTTTGTTTCAGCGTCTGCCGCATCAATCACCTTATTGATATCTTCCAGCGGCGGGACATACTTGACTTTTTTTTCAACCGGCAGAAACTCGATTCCGATTGTCGAGTTATCACAGAGCCAACCTTTCTTGATGCCGAAGTTGAAAAGAGCTCTCAAGTAGCGAATTTCCTTGTTTGCGGTATCGTTGGAGACTTTTCGGCGTTTGAGTACGAATTTCTCAATGTCATCTCGTGAGATCTCGTTACAGGTTTTATCTTTCCATTGCCTCGCCCACCTCTTGGCAAGGTACTTGGTCTCTCTGTAATGGGATTCAGAGTTGTATGCCTGGAGATGGTCAAGCCGTCTGTTCAGCAATGTCAAGAAGGCCGTGTCTGTTGGCTCTACCGGTTCCGGTATCGGGTTGTTTAGTTCCTTTAGTTTGTCTGCCTCTGCCTCTTTTGCCTCTCTCTTGGTTCTGTAGTAGTTGCTTTGAAACCTCCTTTTCCTGAATTTGAAATCGTACTTCCATCCTCTGCCTTCTTCGAAAAATACACTCATAGAGGTCCTCCTTACTCGGAAATCTGACTGACCCCCTGAGCTTCCTTCCGCCCAGTATGTCCTGGTTTTTATAAACCCAGGACACCGAAACCTTAAGGTACTGGGCTACTTCCTTGGGAGTCATTATATCAGAGGATCTATGACCACAAATAACGGTTGGCATTTATATTGCTACGATGCATATAAAGCCGTCAAACGCTCGGGAAGATCCGGTAGCCGGATAAGCTTCTTCATTTCCGGGATGATTTTTTGCTGATTCTTTTG
>Ga0209163_1002727_pt1 | contig 14155 bp, 17 predicted proteins | sample MTBAKSrepl2MetaG_FD_187457 | JGI IMG/M metagenome (GOLD analysis project Ga0209163, IMG submission 187457) | Enrichment culture microbial communities om Arthur Kill intertidal strait, New Jersey, USA, that are MTBE-degrading - MTBE-AKS2 (Arthur... | ecosystem: Environmental > Aquatic > Marine >...
CAGGCTGCCATTCTCAAGGCGTTCGGCTACAAAGTAGTCGATGGGGTCTTACAGAAAATCTCCCGTTAACGTGCTGTTATTCTGTTATATTATTGACCAGAAAGGAGGTTAGCGGTTAAACTCCTGTCCAATAATTTTTTTCGCCCGATGGGTGGGGTCTTACTGCCATACCGGTATATCATTCATCGTTGTGGTATTTTTATTCGGTGGTGTGCATTTATGGACGTCCTTCACTCCTCAATGGGCACACTTTATAACTAATTTTTTAATCCTCAAAAAAGGAGTGGCCACTAACGAAAAAAAAGCGTATGTTAGAATTAGAACTGCGAAATAAATTTTATTTTATTCTATAAATTAATGCCGGTAACCAATACACCATTACGATATCCTGGTGGCAAGTCATCCCTAAGTTTATTTTTGGCCCAAGTTATTGAGCTTAATGGCCTTTTAGGGGGGACTTATGTTGAACCGTATGGGGGTGGTGCTGGCGCAGCGATAAACCTCCTTTTTCATGGAATTGTCAACCAGATAGTTATAAATGATTATGATCCAGCCGTTTATGCTTTTTGGTTTTCAGTGCTAAATAATACTGACGATTTCGTTTCCAAAATTTCCTCAGTCCCTCTCACCATAAATGAATGGCACAATCAAAAAAATATTCTCAAAACACATGTCCGTCGTAATTTATTTGAAGTTGGTTTTGCTGCTTTTTATCTCAACCGTTGCAATCGTTCAGGCATCCTGATGGCTGGGCCTATAGGTGGCCAACGCCAGATAGGTACTTACAAAATAGATGCTCGTTTTCATCGGGAGAATCTTATAAAAAAGATTAGAAGAATCGAGCTGTACAAGGAGAAAATAAGTGTCTACAACTTAGATGCAATTGATCTTCTGCAGGAAATTGTCCCAAGCATTGATGGGCCAAAATTGATCTACCTTGATCCTCCCTACTATAAAAAAGGTCCCGAGCTATATTTGAATGCCTACGAGCATGATGACCATGAGAATTTAGCCTGGGCGCTTGGCAAGATGTCAAGTTCAGATTTCTGGGTGTTGACCTATGATGACGCCCAAGAGATCCGTGTTCTCTACCAAGACTGCATCACCTCGACATATACCTTGAATTACTCTGCTGCTCGGTCAAAACAGGGCTGTGAGCTTTTAATTTCCCCTCCCTGGTTGATGTTGCCCGACAAGATTGAGACCAAATTCGCCCTGGCTTAATCTTCCTCAAGTATCATCTCGATAAGCGGTTCGATTTGGGACCAGAAATTACGCAAACCATCTGTCGTCGGCCGTCCATAATCGCCATGGACGTAATCGTTCAATGTTTCAATATGTACGAATGATTCGTTGTCTTTGGCCACGAAGCGTCGAAATTTTTTACAAATCGTATCGTTTTCAAACCAGTCGGCATGGCGGCTATGTAGGTTATTGATACGCTTAGTCAACCCGATGGTATGTCCGTTTTGGTCTAATGTTTCACTCATTGCTCCGTTGATTTCATATAGCCGTTGGACTGCTAAGTCTAGAATCGTCCTGATTAACAGGGCGCTAGCATTGGGATAAGCTCCTACAGACATTTTTTGTCCTTCTATTATAAGCTCGTTTAGCTTTAGTAAGCCCGTATTGAACACTGAGGTATCTGCGATCAGTTTTTCAACTCGTTTGCGAGGTTTTGGTTTGCGGGGTTCCTGCTTTTCCGGCTCAGATTCAATTTGCTCTGCCTCAAAGGTATTTTTCTCTTTTCTACCTGATGTAATTTCTTGAAAAATGCCTGACAAATATTTTCTGCGATCATCGACATCGTTTCTTGCTGTTATTGTCTCGCCTGCAATGTCTTTGAACATCCTTAAAATGATTTGCAGAAACTCATCTTTCGGAATCTCGTACTGCAGTGCGGCACCATTTACCTGAAGCCCTGTTTTCTTGATAAAACTGCTTGTTTCCATAAATCTGGTTAGGGTTGATGTCTGAAATTTCTCTGAGAGATATTTGTCTCTTATGTCATCTTCTATATCAGCCTCACGAACCATTTCCCTAACAAGCATTGTAATCGCAGCAGTACGCACTTCGGATATTGGCACGGAATAGCGATCTGCGATTTCTTCGTATGATACCCCCCTGAGAACATCCCCGGCCAAAAAACGCATTTTCATAATACGCTGCCAAGGTGAAGTCATCTCTGACCCGTGCCTAGCAATGAGTATAGGTAAGACCGCATCTCTAGAAGGAGCAATGTACATTGGCAACTTTTTCCACTGATTTACGTCTATATTTTCAGCCAAACGGGTGTATGTATGTTTTTTGCGAGGTGGTGCCAAATCAGGATTGCGCAAAAGCTTTAGGGCCGTGATTCGCCGATTTCCCTCCACCACAACGAAGTTTTTTCCTTCTTTTGCAGCTATGGGGAACTCGTTTATAAAAAAACCGTTTTTGGCAATGCTTTTTGCGATATCCAAAATTTTGAACTCTTCAATCAAATAATAGATTATAGACCGCTGGGATTCATCAAGCATATCTTCCGGAAGGCGCGGGTTTTGCTTGTCCAGCCGTATAGAATCGACCGATAATTTGCGAAGTTCCCATTGAGAATAGTCGATCATTTAACAATTCCCCTGTAGTTTTGTAACCCTATTTACATAGTCGAAACCATCTGTGTAGCTATTCTGTCAATCATTGACAAATTCTTCCATGCAATTGTATGCAAGATAATTCATTCCAACTTTCCTTTTCCGAGGTTTATCATATCTGTAAAAACTATCGGTCATAGCAACAAGAGCAGAGACTGGACTCTTTTTTTGCAATTCAATTAATTGTGATTTTGTGGACTTAATATTGAAAATACCACCAAGTGCAAGCGAAGTAATGCCGAGGGTAACAACCGATGCAGAAGGAATATTCAATAAATTTCCAAGAGTTACAGGGGCTGATAAACCCATAAAGGAAACACCAAACCAACCTTTGGCCTTTATTACATCAGCACTATTTTCATATTCTTTTTTTGCTATTATTAATTCATTTATCTTGGTGGTTATAGCATCCTCTCTTACTACTGGGTCATCTAACTTTTGTAATTCACAGTAGAGATTGTATATAGTCTCACGAAATCTTTTAATTTCATCCTTTCTTTTAGCCCTAAATCTTAAAATATCACTGCATGGTATCTCACTTATGTTAAGTGGAACAATATTGCTTACTATTAAACTAAATAGAGCAAAAGGGTCATCACTATATTCATTATTTTGTTCATATAAAGGTACATATCCCTCTACACTTCCATTTAAGTTGTAATAGCTTATAGCTGTCCAAGGAGCCCAATCGTCCGTAATAAGGTTAAGTTGATTCTTTTTGGCAATTTCATTTGCCAAGTAAAGCATAAAGTGGGATGCTAATTCTATAGGCACATAATGCCAGTCATCTTTTTTTTCATAGCCGAGTGAGTTAAATAATTTTTTAACTTGTTCATCAATTTTAGCTTCATGGATTCGTGAAAGAGTATCTTCCACCTGTTCTTCATCGTCACATTTGAAAGAAGCGGCACTCCATGAAGACTTGTCATTAATAAAATTCTCAGATGCTGAAACTGAGTATCTAGATGGGTCAATCATTCTACCAATTGCAGGATCCTCAAGTAAAGGCTGTATTTCTTCTGGGTCATTTGGAATTACATTATCTGGAACTATGCGGTAAATATTTTCATAGAACAAAGCCATTCCCTTAACCCAGTCTGGATTAAGAAAATTAATGTAAGGATAGTAAAGAGCATTATTTATCATCATGATTCCTTGTATTACTTTATATCTTATAAGCTTTGCCTTTAGATGAACCTAATCAGATAGGTAATTTCATAATGTATGTTTAAAGGTGACTGGACCGCCTTTCGATTCGTACTGTCCACCCTCAGCCTTCAGCTTGTAGTTGGTCGTTACACCTCCGTTCTGCTATTGATGTCCAACCATCGTCAAATCCCCAACTAAGCCATGCGAGGTAATTATCAGCCAGAACTTCAGCGGAACTTATTACATCATTTGCCTCCTCGCGAGATACTGTAGTTCCATGGACAGCCGCGTTGCAAACACTTAATACTTTCATGGCCAATTGCATCTGATCGCTGGTAATTGCACCTGAATCGTATAGTTTGCGCATCAGTCTCTTCCCTGACATCATTTCATTAATTGCCACATTAAAACCCTTAGCTACGTTTCTGGCCAGAATGTCGATTTCGATTCGTAAACCAGCGAGCGCGACATTGGGATCAACCTCAGCAAGTTCCTTGTAATATGACATATCAAGCCCACTGGGCGAGGGTTTCATGCCGAGTTGGATAAGACGTACATTTGCTTCTGTTAGAGGGATTGAAGGTCCCCGTTTCCTTTCTGGCGGTTCGGGTGTTTCCTGCACCTTGGCAGAAAGAGCTTTCACCTCTTTTATTTCTTGATCAAGATCTACGGCAACTCCACCAGGGAGTTCAGCATGACGAATTCTGTTAAACAACGCAACCAGCTGGCTCCGGAAGACAAGACAAATTACAGTAACAACGGTTGGCCAGATCAGGACACGAATATACTCAAGGATAAGATTGGCAATTTCCATCGACGAAATTACTCAGATTTTACGAACGTGCTGGAGAGCACAACAATCTGGTTCCGACCTCATCAATACACCTTGATCTTCTGCACGACCTTGCCCACGATCTTGAACTTGACGCCGGTCATGTCCATGACGGGATACTGAGTGTTCAACGGTTTCAAGTAGACACGGTCGGCGTCCCGGACAAACTGCTTGAAGGTGGCCTCGCCATTCTGTGAGTCAGTTTCGATCTTGGCGACGACGTAGCTGCCGTTCTCCGGCTGCTTGTCCGGATCGACAATTGCCAGCGATTTCAGGTCATCCATGTGATTTCTTCTTTGTGCAGCTAACATCGCGTTCACAGAAAACTTTGAAGCGTAGTGAAAAAGATTTCCTGTGGAACGATTTGTTATAATTCACTCTTAATCATTTTCGAAGTGTTTCCAAATTCTCACAACCTCATCACGTATTGGTGCAAAGAAATATTTGTTGCCCATTAGAACAAGACACTCTTCTTGTGGATCGAGCAACTTAAATACTCGATTTATCGGATTATCAGCTTCAATATGACTCCTTATTTGAGAAATCGGGAAAAACATACCTGATATTTTTTCGATCAAATAAACATCAAGTTTTTCGTCAAAGTGTTCCCAAGCATTTCTTAAATCCCTGTTATAAAGAGGGGAACTTTCATCAAGCTCGTATTTTTTTCTAAGGAATTCACCTCTTTTTTGTTTGAGCTTTAGCAATTGAGGTTTGTTCTTTGGGCCACGAGGAGAAGGCCAAAAATACCTTGATAGCGCTGCGGCATGGCCGACAGCCTCTTGAATTACGCTTACTAAATAGTCGGGCTCTGCATTTTGTTTAAATGCTTCTTCGTAATGCAAGAATGCGTAAATACATCTTTCAGCAGAATAACGGATTGAGAGTTGATAAAATATCAGAGCATGTGGTTGCATTCCATCCAGTTCATCTGCAACCAATTTTGCCCTTCTTTCTAATTCATCTCTATCAGGATTAAGTAATGACATTTTGCATCGAGATTATAACAAGTTGATAAATAGTTCTAATAACTACTCTATGTCGCATGCACGGCAACGAGTCTTGAGGCTATTAGGCTGTATCTAGTCTGATATCATTCATTATCAACTGGATATCAAGAAACCTGATAACTTTCAATGTTCAAAATTTCTGTTCATCTTGCTCAATATTTCCACTATATCATGATTCCAGCATAATCCAAAGAAGCATGGAAAACCACTGACAGCATTTGTCTTTGTAGTGAAATACTTCATCGAGATTGATCGTAAATATACGGCTAAAATAACGGAAATCATCGTGCAAATCGGGAAGCGCAGGTTTTTCAAGTGAGATGGATAAGAAATTCTTGCCGGAAACAGGTCAACCTGTTATTTTCACGCAACCTTCCTGGCTGTTTACCAACTACGGAAATGATTCTCAAAGCGTAGACAAATGTAGACAAGCCAAACTCGCAAACCGCGCGCCCTCGTAGCTCAGGGGATAGAGCACAGGATTCCTAATCCTGGTGTCGCAGGTTCGATTCCTGCCGGGGGCACCACCGTTTCTTATTACTTGATTATTTCATTACTCCAAAGCTTTTGCAGAAAGATACGCCACGGCATAATTCTTATGCCGCTATGAAGACGTTCCTCTTTCTCGTTACATATGACAATGGCATCCCTGGGAGCGTACAGTTCAATAAAGGATTTCATGGGCCGGAGTGCTCGTTTATCAACCATAGATGTGCCTTTTACCTCAACGGCCACCTCTCCACCGCCTAGAACAAAATCTACCTCTTGACCGGATTTTGTCCGCCAGAAATTGATATCATAATCGAGTTCATGGTATGAGCTGTGAGCCAGCATCTCAAGGTAGATGAAATGCTCAAAAGCATTGCCAAATAACTCGCTTTTCTCCTCGGCAATAGTTCGTTTGCAGATGGCACCCGCGACCCCGGGATCAAAAAGATAAAACTTAGGGGCCTTGCTGATGACCTGGCGCTCTTGTCTTTTCTTGAAAGGTTGGACAAAGGTTCCAAGCAGGGTATCCTCCAGGATCTGGTAGTACTCCTTGACGGTCTTGGAGGAAACTCCACATTCACGGGCGATATTGGCATAATTAACCAATGAACCGTGGGTATACCCCATGGCTTCGAAAAATCTGGAAAAGGCAGGGATGTTACGGGTCAGGCCTTCGTGAAACACTTCCTCTTTCAGGTAATCCTGGACATAACCACGCAATGATCTTTTGTATTTGTTCTGCTGGTAATGGGCCGGAATCATGCCGCGATTCAGTGCCCTGAGCAAGTCCAGGTTCTCAACTTCTTTTGAGACCAGCGGAAACAGCTCAAAACGCCAGGCCCGACCACCAAGTAGATTGGCTTGCCCTTTTTTCAGTTTTCTGGCGGAAGAACCACATAAGATGAAATTAATCCTTTTATTTTCGATAAGCCAGTGCACCTCATCTAACACTTGGGGGACTTTCTGCACCTCGTCGATAATTACCGGATGTTGCCGTGCTTCATCCTCACGGGCCATCAAGCGCTCTCTGAGAAAGAAAGGAGCTTTTGTAAATTCCATAAAAGTATCAGTTTGGAGGAAATCTATGAAAATACTTTGCGGAAACTGATCTCTCAACAGGGTTGTCTTGCCGACTTTCCTCGGTCCCCATAAAAAAGCTGATTGATTGGGGGGCAGATCAATTTTGAGCAGTCGCCTTAATTTATCCATTTCGGATCATACTCCATTTTAGTTGAACTTGATTGAAGTATAGTTTTTTTTAGGAAAGCAATCTCTTGTGACAAATATCAAAAATGATGTCAAATACCTATTTCGTGTGAGAACGGTAACAGACAAGGATGGGAATATTATTGCCGCAAAATATGGAAAAATAAATGGTGAAATAAATGTCTGGCCGGGAAAGATAAAATTTTTCTACTATTTCAACCCCGACGGCACCCGGAATCTGGAAGAGGAGATCCCAAGAGGAATCTTTTCACCATGAAATGAACACCAATGCACCAGGAGGTCCCGGTGACATTCTTTGCTGAGATGTTCAACCTTCTTTTTATGCCTGGTTATCGAACATTCCGGTAAGAAGGGGCCCGGCCACCGACTATTTTATATGTGTCCCTGAGGCTTCACAGGGACAGTAATCCGGAACGTGACCCCTTTATCATTGTTTTCAGTGACATGAATCGAACCGCCGTGGGCATCGATAATTTTTTTGACTATTGGCAGGCCGAGACCTGTGCCTTCTTTTTTTGTCGTCACAAAGGGGGTAAAAATATCGTCAAACAGGTCTTTGGGAATTCCGCTGCCGCTATCGGCAATTTCGACGATGATGTCAGCCCCCAGGTGTTGATTTCTCATGATCACCTCGCTTCCTTTGGGACTGGCCTCCAAGGCATTATTCACCAGGTTGAGCAAGGCCTGGTGCAGCCGGTTTTTATCGTATTCAGCAACCGGCATGTTTTCCTGCAGCTCCGTTTTGATCGTTACTCCATGGCGCGCGGCCTTCTCTCCGGAAATCATGACGATTTCTTCCAGGAGATGATTGATCATCCCCTGTTGGTACTGGAGGGTCAGAGGTTTGGCAAAAGCCAGCATGTCGCCGACCAGGACTTCAAGCCTCTGAACCTGTTCAAAGGTAAAGTCGAGTTTTCTGGCAAGGTTATCGTCGGCAATCTTCCGCTTCACCTGCTGGATAAAGCCGCCTATGGCCATAAGTGGCGTCTTCATATCATGGGCGATGCAGGAGATGGCCTTCCCCATGGCGGCAAGGCTTTCCGTTTCACGCAGTTGTTGTTGCCGTCGTAGTTCCCGTTCGCGCAGAAGACCTAAAAACAGCCCGAAAATATTGAATATTATGATCTGGGTTACATTGCCGAAATTATGACCGCTGATCCCTTCGGGAAGGGCAAGGACATAGGGCAAATACAGAAAGGTGACAAAAAGGGAGGAGCCGACTCCGCCGTAGACGCCGAACCAGAATCCGCCGAGAAAAATGGGCAGGAAGTACATCTCGCGGAAAAGGATGTGAATTGTAATATGAAGGTGATCGGTCCGGTAATGAAGAACAGTGATCCCAATGACCAGCAGGGCGATGGCCGAAATCTTGGCCGTTTTATTTTTTGTCGATGATATCATCGGAGCAATCAGAAGGACATGATCGCCGAACGGGAATTTGGGGAGAGAAAAAAGATGATTGTGTCTCAAGAACGGATATCTTTTTTCATCTGCTCGTATTCTTCCTTACTTATCTCACCTTTGGCATATCTTTCCCTGAGTATTTCTTCAGCCCTGTTGCCTGTTTTTTCATTTGGCCTTCTTTTTGACAGCAGCTTAACGAAAAAGAAGATCAACAAAATGACAACAACCCAGAACAGTATCATGAAGATCCATGCGAAGCCGTGGCCCATTCCGTATCCGTACTCCCCAAACCAGTGCATCATAAGTTTCTCCCTGTTCAACAAGATGCAGTTGATGTCCTGTTCTGCAGGACAAGTCCTGCAAGGTTGGATTTATTTTACTAAAAAACAATAAGAAATCACACCGTCAGTTTATCTTTATTCCTTGCAGTTTCAGGGCATTGCCGACCACAAGACGAAAAAAAGACATGATTGAACCATTACTCCCGGTTATCTTCTGCGATACGCATAATCGTGCTGTCTTTTTCATTTGACAATCTTCAAAAATCGCGCGTTGATTGCCACAATTACCGTGCTCAAGGCCATGAGCACGGCGCCTGCCGCCGGAGTCAGAAGAATGCCGAAGTTGTACAGCACGCCCGCGGCCAGAGGAATGGCAACAATGTTATAGCCGGTCGCCCAGGCCAGGTTCTGCACCATTTTGCGATAGGTCGCCCGTGAAAGGCTCAGGATCGCCATGGCATCGAGAGGGTTGCTCTGTACGAGAATGATGTCCGCCGTCTCCACGGCCACGTCGGTGCCGGCACCGATGGCAATTCCCACATCGGCCTGGGCCAGGGCCGGGGCATCATTGACTCCGTCTCCGGTCATCGCGACAATGAGTCCCCGGGACTGAATTTCTTTTACTTTCTCTGCCTTCTGCTGGGGCAGGACCTCGGCAAAGTATTCGTCCAGCCCGATTTCATCCGAAACCCATTTGGCCACGAGCTTATTGTCGCCCGTCAGCATCATGCAGCGGATGCCCATTTCTTTCAGCCGCGAGATCGCCTCCCTGGATTCCGGTCTGATGATGTCGGCCAGGGCAACCGCCCCTTTCAGTTCCCCGTCCACCAGGACGAAAATCACTGTCTTGCCCTGGGAACTGAGTTGGGCTATTCGTTCATCGTTCAACCGGATCTGGTTTTCTCTCAGGTAACCGGGACTGACGACCTTGATGTCCCTGCCGTCAACTTTGCCTTCAGCTCCCTTTCCAGGAATAGCCTTGAAGTCCGTCACGGGCAGCTTTTCCTTTGATGAGGATACGATCCCTTGGGCGATGGGGTGTTCGGAGTGGGATTCAACTGATGCGGCATACTTCAACAATTCGGCTTCATCGATATCTGCAAAGCTGATTGTGTCGGTAACCCCGAATTTTCCCTGAGTCAGCGTGCCGGTTTTGTCGAAAATTATTGCCTGGATATTCCGTGCTCTCTCAAAAGCCGCGCGGTTTCTGATCAACAGACCATTGCCGGCGGCCAGAGCGGTGGAAACGGCAACAACGAGGGGAACTGCCAGCCCTAAGGCATGCGGGCACGCAATCACCATGACGGTGACCATGCGTTCGAGTGAAAAGGCCAGATCCATCCGCATGACAGCCAGCCAGACAAGTATGGTGACGGACCCGCCGCCAAGCGCCACAATCGTCAACCAGAGGGCGGCCCGGTTTGCCAGGTCCTGAGTTTTGGATTTGCTTTCCTGGGCCTGCCGCACAAGCTCAATCACTTGGGAGAGAAAGGATTCTTTTCCGGTCTTTCGGACCACCACCGTAATCGAACCCTCGCCATTGATGGAACCTCCGATGACTTTTTCCCCGACCTGTTTGGCGACCGGCTTGGATTCCCCCGTAAGCATCGCTTCGTTAACGGATGTAAGACCGTCCACCACCTCTCCGTCCACCGGGACTTTTTCTCCAGGTTTTATAAGGACCCTGTCGCCTGCATCAAGCTCATCCAGGGCAACGTCTTGTGTGCTGCCGTCGGGCATGACTTTGTGGGCTTCGGAAGGCATGAGCATTGCCAACTCTTCGAGCGCACGCGAGGCGCCCATGATGGATTTCATCTCGATCCAATGGCCCAGCAGCATGATGTCGATCAAAGTGGCCAGCTCCCAGAAAAGCAACTTGCCCGCCAATCCGAAGACGACAATGCTGCTGTAGACATAGGCCGTGGTGATCGCAACGGCGATCAGGGTCATCATGGCCGGCTGTTTCTCGGCCAGCTCTTCAAAGATGCCTTTGAGAAAGGGCCAGCCGCCGTAAAAGAAAACCACCGATGAAAGCGCCCAGAGGACATAACCCTCGCCGGGAAACCTGAGCGCTTCCCGGAGTCCCAGAAAGGACTGAATCATGGGAGACAGAAAGAGTATCGGAACGGTGATGATCAGAGCGATCCAGAATCGCTTGCGAAAATCCGCCACCATGTGCTCGTGATGCGCTCCATGGCCGCCGGCATGCCTGCCATGTCCTTCATGGCGGACAGCCCCGTGTCGTTCGTGCCCTTTGTGGTCCATCCCGCCATGGGTATCATGGATATGCCGGCCCTCTTGTCGAGATATGCCTCCGCTCTGGCCGTGGGCTCCGTGTCCTTGGCCATCCTTATTTGTCATGATTCAGCCTCCCTTTGCATGTATCAGCCAATCCAGCCTCAAGTGCGTGCGCCCGGTTAACCTGCCTGCCGAGTCCAAAATCAGAGATGCCGGCGAAGCATCCGGAGTTAATGAGGCATGCGCAGATGTTGCCATTCATGGGTAACATGGCAGAGCCGGCACTGCCGGATCTCCCTTTCGACCTCCGCGGGTGGAATTTCCGGGTGGATCGCGATGATCCCCATGCGGAATTCCTCATAGTCATGGGACTGAGGCGCCTGATGACACTTGTCACAATTGCCCCTCTCTTCGGGCGGATGATGAAATCCGGTGATCGCCCATTCGTTGATGCCGTGACAATCCCTGCAATTTTCACCAAATAGCGCTGCATGAGGATCAAAATGACAATCGTCACACCCCAGTTCCGGGTGCAGGAGGGTATGGTCCATCCGGGAGATCTGCTTGACCGGGACATGTTCCTTGTGGCAAAAAAGACAGTTCCGTTCCGCCACATGGAAACGGATCTCGGGCCTCAGGGCCGACAGGCTGGCAAATTCATGGCAGTTCAGGCACATATCATCGCCGACCCCCCGCCATGGAGTATGGCAGTCGTTGCAGATCGCGGTCTCACGGTGCATCGGGCTCAACTGCCCGGGTTGCGCGGCCTGCTCATTGGTAAAAAGCCAGGCGGAAAAAAGGATGAGCAGCAGCCCCATCACGATATGAATCACTTTCATGGCAGCCACCTGAGGCCATAATACACCGCGGACAGGACGTGGACTGAAATCATTGCCAACAGGAGCGCAGTCAGATAAATATGGACCTTCAGCCACTTGTCAAAGAGTGCCTTGGTTTTGGCGAAACCCTCTATGGCATATTCGGTCTCCACGATCGAACGGGCCAGTGCCACCAGTTCGTCACAGTGGGCCGTTATGACGGGATCCAGGGCAGCGTCTTCTTCATCGACATTTTCCCATGACCCTTCCAGTTCCAGAATCCTGGCGCAGGTCGCCTTATCGATTTGCGATTTTTTAACCTGCAGCTCCTTGTGCATTTCGGCAACATCCCTTTTTTGATTTTTCAGGGAACGGCTGATTTTGCCGAGAAGAAAACGGGCACCCAGACCGCTTAAGACAATGGTCACCATGGCCAGGAAGGCCAGGGTTCCGTTCAGACTGGCATAGGTGTGACCGGAATGAATGATGATCAGGGACGCTCCGGTCAGGCCGGCAATGACATGGTGATTGAGAGGATTCTGTTTGCCTTTCTTGCCCAGTACACGTTTGCGGAAAGAATAAACGAGGGTGTAGCCGATGAGGAGCGTGCCGGCAAGGCCGATCAGGTTTCCCGGCAGGGTGCCGCTGAAGGAGGGCACGGGTATCAATAAAAATCCGGCCAGCAGCCCCAGAAACAGGATGGTCAGGAGGAAGATGACTGTTCTGGCGTTCAGATCCATCAGGCCTCCAGGACAATGTCGCTTTGCGGCACCGCTACACAAGCCAGGATGAAACCTGCCTTTTTGTCGTCGTCTTCCAGCCCGTCTTCGGTCTCCATGTCAACCGTGCCGGACAGCAGTTTTATCTTGCAGGTGCCGCAGAAGCCCTGCCGGCATTCATACTCCAGGTCGATCCCGTTTTCCTCGGCAAGTTCGAGTATGCTCTCAAATCGATTATCCCATTCCACCGTCTTTTTCGACCTCTGGAATTCAACCTTGTGGCCCATTTCATTCCTCCTTCAGCAAGGTTGTAAGGATTTCCCTGGTCCGCCTGTTCCTGAGATACATCGCGAACAGGGAGACGATGAAAAAGAGAATTAAAAAAACCATGGTGATGAAATGCATCCAGGACATCCCCCAGATGCCTTCCTCATGCTCCGTATATTTCGGATCGATCCGCATCTCATTTTTAAACCACTGGATATCAGGGTCGGACATCTCCCCGGCCCATGCAATTTGATTCAAAATGTCGGGCGATATCATATCCTGCGGAAAAGCCGGGATATACCCGCTGTTCACCAACAGGAGATAAAAAAACAGGATGAAAGTGATAGACGGCCGGCAGCTCTTTTTTTCCGGGGATATGTGACGCATTTCCATGGGTTCTCCCTGTCACCGGTTAAAAATTCCATGCAGAAAGGCATGCTCATCTCAAATCAAGCAATAATTATACCAGGAGCCGGATAAGGAAATAACAGATGCTGGCATATATTCTGCAGGATAGTTGTCATGACCGATCGGGAATCGAACAGTCCTGCCCCGGGCTCATTATGAACGATCCAGCCGAGAATGATGTGACCCGGGGAGGTGATCATTTCCCGCGGGTATCCGGGACAATGCGGACGAACAGGAGAAATTTCAAATGAACCATACCATGAAGATGCTCATTGGATGCCTGGTGCCGTTGCTGGCAATTTTTCTGCTGCCGTATTTCGGTATCAATGAAGGATGGGGAGTGTTCCTTTTTATCGTGGTGATGTTCGCTTGCCATCTGCTGATGATGGGCGGCCATGGCCACGATGGGCATGATAATCCGAAAAATACAGGAGAGACTCATGGACATCATTAGTATCAAAAGACTGGGATTTGCCCTGGGAGCAAGCACTGCCCTGCTTTATCTCGGCTGTGCATTTGTAATGATGACCGTGCCGCCCGATGCTGCGGTCAGTTTTTTTAACAGCATTACCCACGGCGTTGACTGGGGACCGATCATGCGCTGGGATATGCCCTGGTGGGAAATGGTGGTGGGAGTTCTGCAGGTCTTCATCCTTGGCTGGCTCTTCGGGGCATTGATC
>Ga0209163_1002730_pt1 | contig 14151 bp, 12 predicted proteins | sample MTBAKSrepl2MetaG_FD_187457 | JGI IMG/M metagenome (GOLD analysis project Ga0209163, IMG submission 187457) | Enrichment culture microbial communities om Arthur Kill intertidal strait, New Jersey, USA, that are MTBE-degrading - MTBE-AKS2 (Arthur... | ecosystem: Environmental > Aquatic > Marine >...
CCAACGATAAGCGAAGCATAGGCTCGGTTCTTTCAGGTGTCCTATCATGCGTAGTGCCAACACATTTTTTGTGCGTCGTATTGACCCGGAATCGTTCAATTATTTTTTTTCAACTGTAGAAGATGAGTTTAAAGTGGTTCAGGGGAGGCCTGACAGGCTCCCCCGGGCAGGTAGGTCGGCCAGGTCCTTTCACTTTCTCAAGAAAATCTACCAAGAGGAGGACATATGCGAGGCTCCAGCAAATGGCAGATCCAGGAGGTCTATAAGGTTTCCGGTATAGACCGGATCGGCCAACCACGTCACGCAGCCAAGGAGGAGGCCTGGGCCGCGGGTGCCAGGTCCTCCACCGAGGTGGCCCGGAAGACCGGAATTCACTCCTTCCGGACCAAGGAGGCGTATCTCAAGGTCTGGCGGCAGTGTCTCGATCACGCAAAATCCATGTTCCGGGTCGGAGACATCGAAAAGCTGACCGGTGAACATGTTTCTTCGTTTCTTCGTTCGCGGATCGACGAAGACGTGGGGCGTCAGACCTATGGGCAGGCCGCAAGCGCTCTGGGGAAGCTTGAGGACGCCCTGCGTTCCTATGCCGAAGCTAAAGACACTGGGCTGAGCTACGATTTCCGCTCCGCGATCCTGCAGGTCAGCCCGGAAGCAAAGGGGCTTGCCTCGATGGTTCCCGGCCGCGCCTTCCGGGATCCGGATCGGGTCATCTCTCTCCTCCCCCATCCGGACTTCCGGCTGGCAGCTGCCATTCAGCATGATAGCGGCCTCAGAATGTCGGAGGCAACCCATGTTCGACCCGACCAGCTCAAAGGCGAGGGAAAGATCGAGGTTCGAGGCAAAGGCGGGAGAATCCGAGTGGCCGAGCTCTCTCGCCATACCTATCAGCAGCTTGTCGCTCGCATGGAACAATCCGGGGAGTTCCGGGTGAGCCGCGATGCTTACAGGAGCGCCGTTGCTCGTGCCTCCGAAGCTGCCAATGACAAGGGGAGCCCTCATTCCTTCCGGCATCGGTGGGCGCAGGATCGCCTTCAGGAAAAGCTCTCGGAGGGAAAAACCTGGGAGCGGGCCCTCTCCGAGGTCAGCCGGGAGATCGGCCACGAGCGGGCGGAGATCACGAAACATTACCAGGGTCGGCGCTGAAGGCGCTGCGGGGTGGCGCGTATTAGGTGCCCCGCGCCGGGCGGGAGTGGTGAGTTACAGAGCATTTTTAGCGAGGTTGCTATCCTCTATATATGGTCAGCGTAGCCCTGGCCTGGAAGTTCGCAAACGCGATTAAACTTGGCCTACGGGTGTTGGCGCGCTGGACGCCGTGGGCTTTGGTCAGGACGCCCTATCCTGTCTCGGCTGCCGGCTCAAGAAGTTCGCCTCTGCGATTAAACGTGAGCCGGTGGATGGGGTGAATCTGTATCCGGGCGGAGCAAACCGTCGCAGCTACAGAATTCCGATCGAAAGGGTGTCGAGATGATCCCCCTCAGGATCGGGCTCTCATGGTGTGAGAGCAGATGAAATAAAAAAACAATGACCTGATTATTCTTCCGAACGGCTGAAATCGCAAGCATTTTTTGGGACCGTTGGGAGCGCGTCCCCGTTTATCGGTCAATGACCGATAAACGGGGACGCTTGCCGTGCCTCGATTGCAGGCCGGTAGTCTCTGTCTCTCAAAGACGAAAAAAAAGATAAAAAAAAGACAAGGCATCACCATTCCAAAATCAGTGAAGGAGGATGAAAAAATGAATGACGTGCAACTGGTGGACATGCTGTCGGGGACCACCCCCGACACCCGGAGGCGGCTTCTCAAGTGGTATGCGTCGATGACCGACGAGCAGCGCCTTGTGGTCAAGGCCCATCAGACCAAGCTGATGCGTTTACGCGATAGGCACAGACAGCATCATGGGATGGACATCCACATGTGGGCCTATGCCATGAGTTTCTTGTCGCTGCGCCAGCTTCAGCACGCCCGGGAGTCCATGGGACGCAAGCGTCGGGTAGATGAGGACTCTCTTGTCCTGCTCGACAAGTATCGCCGGAGCGGGTGGCGCAAGAAACGCCGGGGACGTCAAGCGACAACGCAGGAATTCGTCCGGGCCAATTACTCCGTGTTGAAGCAGTGGCGGGAAGCTGGCGTCTCATGGTGGGACATGCCCGATCTGATCAAAGAGCATTTCGGCGGCCGGCGGCTCTCGCGGGCGGCCCTCAATAAGGCGTTTCGCCAGGTCGAAAAAGATATGGAAGGCTGGGAGGAGGTCGATTATGCCAAGATCCGGGATTGGTGATCCTGAGATAAAAATTATGAATGAGCGTCTGTTGGTTTCAGGTATACGGTAAAAAAGGAGAGGTGGCCCCGGTTGTTCGGACAGGTTGGCGGCATAAATAAGGTGGATTTTCTTCATGGTTAAGCCGCCAGTTTCATATCCCGGCCGGCGTAGCCTGGCCGGCACTTTTTATAATATGCTTCATCTGGGGTCCGGTCGTCAAGTTGAGAATGGGGGCGTTTTCTGTTGTAAAAGTTAATCCACCACGTCATTCAGAAATGTTTGATTGATGATTTGGCACTAATTTGTCCTTTGTTCGCTGATCCAAAAGGATTAATTCATAATTATCTAAAATTTCTGACCCTGTATTTTCATTTTTGATTCTCAAAATACATGCAAAACGAGATGCAACTAAAGGTCCACCTAAAAAATAGGCGACTGCAGATGTCTCATTTGTAAATTCAGCCGAGAAATGTATAATTTGCCCTTTTTTAATTTCTATATCTATTGGTACAGGTGTAGTCCAATTTTTATCAAAATCATCAACATTACATTTTATTGTATATTTTCCAGGATATAGATCAGCAGCAATTACCTCGTCCTTGTCCCCGCTATTGCCTATTATCCCAATTTCTTGGTCATTTATGAAAACATGAAATAATTTTATTGAAAATTTACTATTTTTATCTTTGCTAAAAAATATCCTCCCCTCATCTGCAAAAAATGCATTGTTTTCAACTATATTTTGGTCTGGGAATGGGGCTTGTGGATTATCTAATTTAGGGGCACATCCTGGTAGAACAATTAAAACTAAAAAGAACAAAAATAAAACCCTCATGATTCACTCCATAAATAATATATTCACATTTACAAAATCCTTCATGATACCCTATTTTCATATCATGCGTATCCTTGATTTAATTTACAATATTATTAAGGCACCGACTATTTTTTTAATAATTCATAGAAATATTGGGTTGTGGTCGCAGAACATCTGCAATTTGAACATACACATATAATAACGAAATTGGTGCTGGCAACCTTACGAACGTTGAAGGTCGAAAACGCCATCTTACAACTTCTTGCTCGAGCTTGAAGTTGTTAGGCTTCATCCCAATCATATGGGTGCTTGCTCATGCGTTGCCTCTCTACCAGCCTCTTGATGGAGAATTACAACAAATTCATTAAGATTGATCTCCGCCTCAGAAGCGGCACTTTTTAGACTTGGCCATGGAACTCTGGGAACGGCAAACAGAAGAAGAACAAGCACTCGGTAACCTTTTTCCTTCATAAGCTTGAGATTCATGAGGTCTTTAATCAAATGCTTTTTATCAAGCCGGCACTCGACTTCAACGACGACAGTGTTGTCTTCATGACGCCCTGGAGTGTGGAAAATAAAATCAGGGTTTGGTTTTTTTCCGTCTAAAAAGTCGGGGTTTCCGCGTTTGTCTGGTTCGGCTGTGAGTGTAAGATCACTGCCATTCAGGGCGATACGGAGCTGATGATAAAGCTCGTAGCAATAGACTCGTTCCCGTTTTATTGGACGATCTTTACCCGCCACGGGAAGCAAAAAATAGTTGGTGCTGATCCGACTGGTCGCAGTTTTCAGTGCATGCAATATTGTCATATATTCTGATGCATTATCGAGTAATTCAAATAGATGGTTCTGCCTTAATGTAGTAAACTATCGTTTAACGCACACACCATACAATCGACCAGATTCTTTCAAACATTTCGCTCCAATACCACAGTCGGTGTTGAACTGACATGTGTCGCCCACAGACTCGGTAATATCGAGAGGATCTTTGTAAGGAGCACTATCATTATGATTGCCGGGATTCATGCCTCCAAGGCATATACCCTCTAACCTGCCTGCTTCTTTGACACATCTGCTTCCAATATCGCAATCTGTGTTAAACTGACAGGCCATGGCTGAATCATAAGACAGGATTGCAATTAAAACAGCTAATAGTTTTACAATATTCAAGATAATCTCCTTTAGTGAAAGTGAAAATGAGGTCTAACGCATATCTTCTTGCAATAAGTAAAAATATATTTAAATGTTAAACATATTTTACATATAGAATTATGTCATAATTCTTGTTAATTATAAATTCATAATCACAAATATGATAAAATATCAGGCAGCTTTTACAAGCTCAATTTGTTTTTTCGCGATATCTTGAATAAGTAAAAATGCAAATATGCATGAAAGAAACATAGTTAAAGAAGAACCAATTGAGATAACAGTTAGCTCTTTTAACCATTCAAGAGTTTGCTCTGTATGTAATGACCTTATGGCTGATCTAAATTCATAATTTCCAACAATCGCAGCAATTATAAACGCGGTCCACCATATCCAGAGTAAATTACTTCCTTCTTGTTTTTTCCATTCTGCGGGATTGCTACTTACCTTGTAGATTTCTTTCATTACCTGGTATGGCCGAAATAAATTAAAAATAGGAATAAAGTACCACCAAAAAGACCAACTTGGCGTGAAACGCATATCTTTTGCCCCAAAACCATGGCAGTTGTTATTGGCTCTATAGACCCACATTAAGAATGATATTGCGGTAATTATATATGCGATTAAGTATATTTTTCCCGCCAGAGCAACTCGTTTATCATTTTGCTCGGCAGCGTCGATGCTTATAAAATCAGAATTGATCAACTTTAACTGTTGCCAGTCAAAATATATGGAAATGACGGCAACACTCGCTAAAATCCATAACATGATTGACAAAAACGTCGTTAGTCCTTCAGGATTATGGGTGTAAGTAAAATTACTCTCTTTCTTTTCCTGATTGACTAAAGGCGGTTTTTCAATTTGTTGAGACGCGGGTTTATTTGTTTCCCGATTCTCTGGAAGGGGCTTTACTTCGTCCTTTAAAACTGCAAATTGAGCAAAAGGCTCTGGATCTCCACACGTTGGGCAAGCCTTGCTCCATACTGAGATTTTTTCTTCACAAATCTGGCAAACTTGAGTGGTTGACACCTTGCAGTTCGGGCATTTTACCGCTTGGTCTGAAATCTGCTGATTGCATGATGGGCAGGAGAGCAGCTTCCTTGGAAAAGTTTTTTTTTCTTCGGCATGTGCAACATGATTGCCACAGTTCTCGCAGTATGACATTGAGGGTGAGAGTCTTGATCCGCATTTAGGGCACTTGTTTATTGTTTGCTCCGTAGTTACTGGAGCAAAAGGATTTGGGTCTCCACATTGAGGGCAAACTTGACTATCAGTCGTAATCTCATTTTTGCATAAACAACATTTTTCCTTTAATTTTAATTCGCAATTAGGGCAACTTGCTGCCCGTTTTGAGACCTCAGATGAACAACTTGGGCAGATTATTAAATTGGTGTTACGTCCTTCTTCCATTTTTTTGTTCTTCTGCTCCAGCATTTAAAAGTTTAATTAAAAAAATCCATATATCCTATTTGCATGCCCATGGACTATTACTACAAAGCATATCCAATAACTCTTGAGCATTTTCGTTTCCGTTGCGAGCAGCTTTCAGCAACCATTCATATGCCATGATTTTATTCTGTTCCAGCCCTTCAGTGCCGTAATAGAAAAGGCCAAGCATCAATTGAGCTTTGGCATGATCCTGTTCGGCAGCTTTCTTGCACCATGCGATGGCTTCCTGAAAATTCTGCTCTACCCCATATGCATATTTGTACGCAACGCAAAGATTATACTGAGCATCGGGATTATTCTGTTCAGCAGCTTTCTTAAACCATTTAAAGGCTTCTTGATCATTCTGATCTATTCCCTGAGTAAAATAGTCAGCTAGGATTATCTGAGCACCTTCATTTCCCTGTTCGGCTGCTTTCTTTAACCATTTAACGGCTTCCTGTTTATTCTGCCCTACTCCAAGACCATCAAAGTACATAATACCAATACCTGCCTGAGCATCAGCATCTCCCTGTTCGGCAGCTTTCTTAAACCATTTAAAAGCTTCCTGGTGACTCTGTACTATTCCTTCTCCACTATTGTACATATAGCCTAGTTTCACTTGAGAATGGACATGTCCCTGTTCGGCTGCTTTCTTTAACCACTTAAAGGCTTCCTGGTAGTTCTGCTCTACACCTTCACCGTTATGGTACATTGAGCCAAGCATATACTGTGCATCGGCATGTTCCTGTTCGGCAGCTTTCTTGTACCATTTCATTGCTTCTTGGTAATTCTGAGCTACCCCTTCACCAACACTGTACGCCATGCCAATAAACCACTGAGCATTGGCATTTCCCTGTTCGGCTAATGGAATAATTATATCTAATGGAAGAACATTTTCACTCGAGGCCTCTATATCGCTTTTTGAACTATATTCTGTTAAATTGTTTTCGGTAGCTTCATTTATGGAACTATTATCGTGTTGTTGGATATTTTGGTTATCTTGCTTTCGTAATATATCGGCAACACCACCATATGTATTAGAGGCACTGAAAAAAATAATTACCCCAAACAACAAAACACTATTCACAAAAATATTTTTCATCCTTTCTCCCGTTGTCAGATTCCTTGTCCTGCACAATTAAATCAAAACTGATTCAAATTATATAATGAGATTGATAGTTACGAAAGGTGTCTTACGGTTGAATCCTTGAATACACACCTTCGACCAGGCATTCTTCATCTTCAACGCATAGAGTGCCGTAGCCACTGCGCTGATCAATAAAATTGCTTCTTTGGCCAAAGCGAGGCTAAGACAAGTACTTGTTTTGATATAGATTCCTTGACCCCATATTTTGTACCAATTATCATCCTCTCGATTGATAGTTACAGAGTATTTTCCAGCCGCCTGTTCACTGGCACCATAGATAGCTTTAACGTCTCATTTACCGCCAGAATCGGTAAATATTATCTCTCCGGTATAACCCCACATTTTCAAGAGAACTTTCAGAATAGACGTATTCATGAAAAAGGGGACATCCTATACCCCCCAACAGAGCGTCCCCCCCAAGGAGTACTCTCCATTACATTGATTCCCTATATAAAGCTTCTACTCCCTTTAGGTGACTTACTCTGTTCATATACTCCAGAGCATGCGCTCTGAAATCAGTTTGGACTAGCTTTTCCAGTAATCCCTTCAAACAATCTTGATAATCATAGCTTGGGTTGTAATTTTCCAACACAACTCCAAGGATTTCGCTCACCGGGCCGGGGCTTGCTTCGACCAACCGAGCCAGCTCTTCTATGAAATCATCAGCGTTATGATTAACGCTGACGTAGGGAGCCACCGCTAATAGCAGCGGCCTTGTTCTTTCACCGATTTCTTCTAGGAAACAACTAAGCTGACTGAGAGATGAAAAAAGGGTTGCTGGTGGCGCAGAAAAACCAACCGCCAGTTCAATACTCCACTCCAAAAAATCGAGGATAAGGCTGACTTGATCCTCTGATAGGCCCTGATCCCTGACCGACCAGAAGAAATGGCTAATGGTATTTAGGTCCTCGATTTTATCTTCAGATCGGAACGAGGAAAAACGAGGAGAGTCAAGAACCTCATCTCCCCATAGATAAGCAAGAGCGACCCGCTCTACAATGCGTTCACGCACTTGATCAGCTTCTAGGTTAAAATCTAAAGCACGATCAATTATCCCCCCCGATACAAGCAACTGATATGAGTCTTTTGTTGCTGACGCATAAGTAAGACCTGATATAGCGCACCTGAAATTCTCCTGTTGTTCAGCCGGAAAAATCTTGTCAACCTCCGCATGCAACCAATCTTTATCCAGGTAGCTTAGGTTGACAAGATATGCCCCCGCCAAAGTGGAAAAATCATAATTGGTTCCTTCCTGGCACATCCCAAGCTCTTTTCCGAAGATTGGCATTAGCTCTGCCCACGCGGCAGCATGATCCCCTTGGTCCTTATCCTGCACACGGCATGCTCTCAGTGCATGACTAAAAAGAGCCTCAAGGGTCTTCCCTCTGGAAGAGTTGATTGCGTGTGACATTGCATCACGGCCAGAGTCATCCTCAACTTCTAAGTTATCCAGAAGAGCTTTTATGAGTTCCAGTGACCTTGGAAGAAGTTCAGGAGCGTATGACTTTTCATCATCTCGGATTCCTGAGCGAAGGAATTCTGCAATCTCTGGAGGAATCCAGTCACGCGTAGGAGTTAAGTCGCGCTCTCCCTCAACAGATTCGCGCCAAAATTCAGAATCAAAAATCAGATTTTCAAAAAAGCCGATCAACTGTTCCCAAGCGTAGTCCCAATCAAAGGAAACCTTGTCGTAATCACCACCACCCCATAGAGTCTTGAATCCATTTATTACACCATACTGGTAGGAACGTTTTGCGTCCAGAAACTGGGATAGTATTTTCAGAAACAATTCAGGCTGATTTACAACCGCATTTTCAAGGACAGTAACGAGGGCTTTTTCACTCGGGCCCCTCCACGCGTCCCCCTGTTCAAATTCGTTCAGTTTTTTGATTAAGCTTCCACCTTCGGCAAAGGCAAGCAATTCATCGACTTCGTAAGGTGAGGGGCCTGGTCCCCATCCAGTTTCCATATAGTAATGAAAATCTGGATGATCAGGTACTCGGCCTATACCTTCCTCTTGATTCAACTCGGCAAACCACTCGTCAGCAGGCTGGAACCCCTTGCCTTTAATAGCCGACAGCCAATTTCTCTGGATATATCGACGATAACCTTCAGGGTCGTCGTCTATTTCCGGTAACGGTAGATCACGTATTGCGGTGACTGTTGCCTCTTTGTCCCCTTCTGTAAATACTCCAAAGCGCCTATTGAGCAATTGGTACATCTCATGGATATATCGCGAATCAAACAAGTCGGGACCAACGATTTCTCCGTAAAGGGCTTCCAATTCATCCCACCGCTCTCCAAGGAGATATATCCCAATACGGCGAATAATCTCCTGATGATTCCCCAGCATTTCAGCAACGAAGACTCTGGCTCTTTCCGGATCAGTTGAAATCCATGAGAGTAAAATATCCCTCAACCCCTCAACCAGACAGTTCTCTGCTTCATGCCATGAACGGTTTTGCTCATGTTCTTCAATGGCTGGACGCCGCATATAACTTGGCAAAGCATCTCCATCAAATGCTTCCTTAATGCGATTAACAAACAATGACGATGCTAATCGTCCAACTTTGCGGCCAAGAGGCTCAGCATATTTTTCGATTATTCCTTTCAGGAAATATCCATCAACGACGGTTGCCAAATCTTTATTCCTCCGCCGGCGAGGGACATCATCCCCCTTGATTAGGGCAGTACAGTGCCCCAAAACAGTACATGCCGTTTCCCAATCTTCTTGGGTTTCACTCTCCAAAAGATTGGCAATCAACCCTTTGCTAAGTTCTGAGCCAACAAGGCTTCGATCAAATTTTCCGTCAAGCCATCCAGGAATGAGATCAATGTCTTTCCCTTGCAAAACCCCTCTTGGGACAAGACCAATAATCTCCGCAAAAATTCGATAAGTATGATAATTATCCCGAATCTCCCCCTCATCCCTGAAGCGACTTACCCCTCGAACAACCCCCATCACCTTTTCGGCGAGTTCAGCATCCTCTCGTTCGCCAGAAAGCTTTGCCAAATGCAAAAGGTAATCAAGGGGAGGCCAATAAGGAATGTGAACATACCCAGGCTCATCTGCGGGGACAGGCCCCGGAGCTTTATCCGGAGCGAAAAGTCCAGCGGCATTGATGGCATCGAAAAAATCTTCTGCGCCAGGCTTGGAAATTATCAGTTGAAATCCGCGCTGCGCATGCTCATCGCTCTTTGTCATTAATTCGACCAGCGACTCTTGGTTTGCTGTGAGCTCAGCCATTACGCAATCTCTCCATTTCCAAAAACTCCTGGAGTTGTTCCAAATTCTTCGCCGGGATTTTACGGGCAAAATCCTCCAGAACTTCTATCAATTGATCCCAGTCTTTTTGATCTCGAAGGAACGGGATTAACTGTATGCCGCATTCATGCAAATAGTATCGTTTGAGGCTCCGCATGAGTTCGTACTCGTGCGAGAAGAACCCCTGCAACAAGTAATGTTTTGCTTCCCTCTGATCTTCTCCGGTCCTATGGCGAGTCTTAAGAATTACGTATTCAAGAATCTCCAATTCTTCAAGCCCATAGCCGACGAATAGTACTGTCTTGTACTCAAAAAGATCCTCTAGGAAAGTAAGAACCCGGTTCTCTTTTCCCTCCTCCCCAGTAAGACGATCATTGGCATAATGCCTGACATAGTGCTGAGTTGTCAGAACCATATTGTCAGGATCTGCTAAAGCTCCATGAAGATGTATTACTGTGTTGTCCCGGTTCAAATTTGCTGCGGTGAAATCCTGGACTTGATATTTCGATTCTCGTTTCCTGCCAAATTTCACCCGACTCGCATCTACCGTTTTGCCAGGCAGCAGTTCTGGAATATTGATCTCCTTATCTAGCCACTCGTCATAGTTGGTTGTTACAAAAGTTTTCCCCATAGCCGACAAACTGCCATAAAGCCTCATGCCTTTTTTGTTGTTCAAGTTTCCGTCGGGATGGATCAACTCTTTAAATTCTATGGAGGTTTTATGCTCTTCTTGTAAACCAACAGCAATTGCAAGCTTTACACGAGCATTTAGGTGTCGGATCTGATCCAGCTGGCTATGGGTAAACTTGCCTTTATCAACAAAAAAGCTAAGCGCGGCATCGGCAAAACCATTCCAGTCAGGGCAACCTGCAAGGCGAGAAGCACCAGCCCCTACAAAAGGAATTAAAGTGCCCCTTCTGGCAGCTTCAATCAATCCCGGAGGGATGCTCGGTATAGGACGAATTTCATCGCTCACGAAACTACCCCCCGATACTTCTTGAAATTCTCAGCCTGCTCAAAAATCAGGTGATAGGTGGTGAGGTGATAAGCAATCGCTTATTTCGGGCGAGCTAAAAAAAAGAGCCGCGCCCCAAGTTTCCACCTTCTTCTGCTTTTATAGGCCATTTTCCGTCACAAAATCAAGCCATTTTGGTATGCGCACTGGCCGGTATTCTGAAATGTCGATAATTTCTATGCCGGGAGCTATCTCTACCGCTTCCTTCCCCTTCTCTTGTTCGCGCTTCTTCCGGTCGCCCCGCATAAGGTTGGAATACCAGCCATAATAACGCACCAACTGAAACGACCGGAGTCTCCTTTCAGTCGCTTACCTGCTCCGGAATATGCTGCGTAATGGCCGCGATAAAATCAAGGGCTTTGAATACCTCGAAATTCTTCTTATTCTTGTCATGCGACATCTTTGACCGGTAGATGAAACCCGGCCGGTCTCCTGCTGATAGGAAACTTTTTTCCGGGAAAAAGGATTCCGGATAATATATCGAAGTCTCCCTCTGCTCGCTTATCTGCGCCAGCGCCTCCTGTCCCTTTGTATCATCACACGCGATGCGGACCTGGTTGTGGACACTGAAACCCGAGGTATGCTGCCACTGCAATATCATCCGGATAGCAAAATTCTAGTGACATAATAAAAAATTCGCTTGCGTTTAAAATTCAGGTCACCCCTTTTATACTTTTACAAGATAAATTCTGCGAAATAGCTTGGTCCGATCCCTATGAGACATCATCGCATCTCAAAAGCCAGTCGATTACATTCACAACTTCTATCGTCATCCCTTGCCATTGAATGGTTTCGCTCCGGTCCATGGTAAGCACCAGGCAGGGCAGGTCTTCTCCCAGCTCTTCAGCGGCAGTTTTCAAAGCCGTGCATTCTCGTTTTTTGGTCTGCTCACCGGCAATGGAATAGCTGACCTGAATTAATTGACGCACTGTTTTGCCTTCTTTGACAAGAAAATCAACCTCATAATCATTTTTGGTCTTGTAATAATAGATTTCCTTTCCACGGCGCAGCAGATCAAGGAAAATGATATTTTCCAGGTTTTGCCCCTGCCGCGAACCAACCTGAAATGAGACTCGGTTGGCCAGACCGGTGTCGATGGAGTAAAATTTCCGAACATTTGCCAACTGTTTTTTCACAGACCAGGAAAAACGGTGGAGTTGGAATATCAGATATGCTTCCTCCAAAAATCCACAGAAATCTTTGGCTTTTTCGTAGGAGAGGCCAAAAGTATTCTTCAACTTGTTGGTTGAATTGAGTGAACCTGTATTGGCCAGCAGAAATGAGGCCATTTCTTCAAGTGTCCTGTAGTTGGTCAGGTTGTGACGGGCAACAATATCCCTGAGGAGAATGGAGTCGAAATAACTGGATAAAAGGTCTTGCCGGGATTCATCGTCCGGCAGTTCGACCATCTTTGGGAAACCGCCTTGATCCATAAAAGTTCGAAAGGCCCGGTTGAGTTCCGTTTTTCTGCTGACCCGTTCCGCCTTGGAAGTAACGGTTATGCCGATGAAATCAAGAAATTCCTGAAAGCTTAAAGGGAAAACCTCAATATCGAGATAACGGCCCGAAAGAGCGGTCCCGATTTCCCGACTCAGCAGGGATGAGCAGGAACCCGTTACATAAAGATGAGCCGACTTGGTGGCATATTCCTTGAGCAGCCATTTCTCCCAGGCCGGTATATTTTGCACCTCATCGAAAAAGAAAAAAGGCTTGTCTTTGGGCGCCACAAATTCAAGGTAGGTTTCCTTGATTTGTTCCATCAGCTCCAGATTGAGATGATTAATAAACCGAGGATCCTCGAAGTTGACATAAAGAATTCTGTTCATGTCATGCCCTTCAGCCACGAGCCGTTTCATTTCATTGATGAGAAGGGTTGACTTGCCGGAGCGGCGAACGCCCTTGAGAATCAGAATTTCCCCAGCCTTGGCCTTTCTCATGATTTGCATTTCATAGGCTGGCCGGTGAACTGTTTCCGGCAAGGGACTGTTCCAATAATTCCAAGATGTAAGAGCCTCAAAAATTTCTTCCTTGCTGAGCATTGCTTTTCCCCCGTCTATTTTCTGTGTCCCAGCTGAACAGTTTTCACTCTGCCCCCAATAGTACCGCTTTCCAAATTCAGGTCCCACAAGGCAATTTCTTATTGTTATCAAACTTTACGATACAATTAAAGAAAAATCTCTCAAATTTTTGATATATTTTCCTGCAAATCTATTATAATTACATCGCGGTGTTCCTCTCCCTCTTGCCTAAAAGTTTACATAAAGTTGCAAAAAACGTTTCTTTGTGTATATTTAATACATGCAACCTCTCAAGCAATTGACATTGATTCTGGAGAATACAGCGGACCAGGAACATTATCTGTTCTCCCTGCGCGATTTGCGTGCCGCCCTGCCGGAACAGAAAATGAGCGCATTCAAAAGCCTGATCGCGCGCGCGGAAAAAAGCGGGTTGCTTCGGCGGGTCTGTCGGGGACTTTACCTGTATCCGAAGGTGGAATACCCGGCAGGGCAACTTCTCTACCATGCGGCGGCCCGCCTGCGGGCAAATGAATTCAATTACCTGAGCCTGGAATCCGTACTAAGCGATGCAGGAATCATCTCACAGGTCCCCATGAACTGGATCACCGTGATGTCTTCCGGTCGGAGCAATATTTTTGATTGTGGCACCTTCGGCCATATCGAATTCATCCATACCAAAAAATCTCCGGCACAGCTGGCCCCGTACTTAACGTATGATCCGCGCTGCCATCTGTGGCGAGCTTCCGTCGACCAGGCCCTGCGGGATATGAAGCTGGCGCGGCGGGACCTGTCCCTCGTGGACTGGGAGGCGGCGCGTGAGCCTGTTTGACAATCTGGTCAACGAGGCCTTGCGCAATCAGGGCGAGTTGGCGCCGCTGCGCGCCGTGGTGGAGAAAGAACTCCTGCACCACGATATCCTGCGGGAAATGAACGAGGCCGGTCTGCTTAACGCCCTGACCTTTATCGACGGCACCTGCCTGCGCGCCTGTTACGGATCCAACAGGTTGAGCGAAGATCTCGACTTTACCGGCGGCAGAGAATTTACGCGCGAATCACT
>Ga0209163_1002738_pt1 | contig 14131 bp, 15 predicted proteins | sample MTBAKSrepl2MetaG_FD_187457 | JGI IMG/M metagenome (GOLD analysis project Ga0209163, IMG submission 187457) | Enrichment culture microbial communities om Arthur Kill intertidal strait, New Jersey, USA, that are MTBE-degrading - MTBE-AKS2 (Arthur... | ecosystem: Environmental > Aquatic > Marine >...
AGAAAAAGGGACCCCGGTTTGACCTGGGTCCCGAAGTTCCTTTGGTCGGGGCGAGAGGATTTGAACCTCCGACCTCATGGTCCCGAACCATGCGCGCTAACCAGACTGCGCTACGCCCCGGATGCCAGCGAATTTTAACACCCTTGGCAGGCATCGTCAATCGAGAGGGTTTGTGCAAACTTGCGCTTGCTCTGGGCCTTCTGTATACTTAATCTGACCGTGGACGGGGGTGTTTTTCCGTCTATATCGATCAAGGGGGGATTCTTTTGCGGTGGCTCAAGACGTACGCGGAAAAGTGCATCAACTGCGGCAAATGCATGGAAGTCTGTTCCAAGACCTACTTCAAGGAAGAGAACCCGGCTCTTTCCCGTGTCGTGATAACGGATCCGGGAGCAGGCCGGAACATCAGCGTCTGCAACCAGTGCGGGGCCTGCATGGCCGTCTGCCCGACCGAAGCCCTTTACAGGGATAAGAACGGCGTCGTCCAGGTCGACAAGTCCAAGTGCACGTCCTGCCTGATGTGCGTGGGTTACTGCCCCACGGGGAACATGCTCTATGCAGCCTCGAAGCAGACCGAACCCTTCAAGTGCGTGGCTTGCGGACTTTGCGCAAAGGTCTGCCCCACTCAAGCCCTCGAGCTCGGCAAGAGCGAGTAAGGATCGAAAAGGAGGCCTGTGCTTCTGATGGATAAGATGAAAGTTCTGGCAGAGTGGTCCTATACCCCTGCAAAAATCGACAAGGGTTACACGCGCAAGACCCTGTACGTCAACGTTGGCGAACCGCGCATGGAGATTCGGGATGTCACCCAGGACATGATCGACACGTTCACCGGTGGCCGCGGATTCGATCTCAAGCTCCTCTGGGATGCCGTCAAGGACACCACGAAGTGGAACGATCCCGAAAACGAAATCGTCATTTCCGGCGGCCCGCTTTGCGGAATCACCCAGTATCCCGGCGCCGGCAAGTCCTACGCAGCCTTCATTTCGCCCCTCTCGGGACAAACTTACGACAGCAATTCGGGCGGATATTGGGGCCCGTTGACGAAGTTCTCCGGCTTTGATGCCGTGGAAATCCAGGGCAAGGCCGACAAGGACGTTATCCTCTACATCAACGGCGACGAGGGCAAGATCCAGATCCTCGAGTCGAACCAGCCCGACATCAACGCCTATACCATCACGGAGAACCTGCACGAGTACTTTGCGACCAGCGAAGCGGACAAACGAAGCATCTCCGTGGTTTCCGCAGGCAAGGCCGCCGAAACTTCCTATTACGGCTGCATGAACATGAGCTTCTACGACCCGCGGCGTAAGGTCACGAGGCTGAAGCAGGCCGGTCGTGGCGGCGGCGGTTCCATCATGCGCGACAAGAAAATCGCGGCCATGGTGGTCAAGTTTTCCAAGATGGGCGGCAACGAAAACAACGCAGTCGACCTCGACACGCTCCAGAAGGTCGGAGTGAAGCTGCACAAGGAAATCCACGACCTCGACGATTCACAGTGCAAGATGCGCAAGATCGGCACGGCACACCTGAACGAGATCATGGACGAGTACAACCTTCTGCCGACGAACAACTACAAGTTCGGCCAGAATACCGCCGAGATCGCCAAGATTCACTCCAGCGAGTACGAAAAGCTCTTCACCCAGGGTATGCCCGACGGCTGCTGGTACGGCTGCTCGATGGCCTGCGCCAAGGCGGTTGACGGATTTACCATCAAGACCGGCCCCTGCAAGGGACAGAAGGTCACCGTCGATGGTCCCGAATACGAGACGGTCGCTTCGCTGGGATCCAATATCGGCGTCTACGATCCCCTCTGGACGATCGAGGCGAACTTCTACGCAGACCACTACGGAGTCGACACGATCTCGCTCGGCACCGGCATCGCCTTTGTCTGCGAATGCTTCGAGCTGGGCCTGATCAACAAGACCGACACGAACGGCCTCGACCTGAACTTCGGCATGAAGGACGACATCATGGAACTGATTCACCGCATGGCAGTCGGGACCGATGAGTTCGCGGCCATCGTCGCCAAGGGGATCCGTTACATGAAGAAGGCCTTCGCCGAGAAGTACAAAGCCGACGCGGCGAAGATGGAAGCGATCGGGATGGAAGGCCAGGGCGTCGAAACATCCGAGTACGTCCCGAAAGAATCCATCGCCCAGTGGGGCGGCTACTACCTGACGTTGAAGGGCCCCCAGCACGACGAGGCCTGGCTGATCTTCATGGACATGGTCAACAAGCAGCTCCCGACCTACGAAGACAAGGCCGAGGCGCTTCACTATTTCCCCAACTTCCGTACGTGGTTCTCTCTCGTCGGCCTTTGCAAGCTCCCCTGGAACGACGTCGAGCCCGCCAACAACCGTATCGTCAATCCGCCGAAGGAAGCCGCCAAGGTTCCGGAGCATGTCCAGAACTACGTCGACATCTTCAACGCGGTAACCGGCAAGGCCATCAAGAAGGAAGACATCATCACGATGTCCGAGAAGGTCTACAACTTCCAGAGGGTTTTCCAGGTCCGCATGAAGCAGGGCAACGCCTTCCACAACATTCCGCTTCGTGCCCTCGGCCCCGTGTTTGCCGACGAATGGGATGCCCGCAAGGACTACTATGACGGGAAGCTCAAGGAAATCGGCGTGGAGCCTGCCGGTCTTTCCACCGAGACGAAAATCCAGAAGCTGCAGGAATACCGGCTCGGCATGTGGGATGGCCTGAAGACGGCCGTTTACAAGCGCCGCGGCTGGAACAAGAAGGGCATCCCGACCGTGGAGACCCTGAAGCGGCTCGGCATTGATTACCCCGAAGTCGTTGCAGTTGTCGAGAAATATTCAAAACCGGAGGACGTGATCGCATAAATGATCACCGTCAACGGAGAACCGCTTGACTGGCATCCTGGCATGACGGTGCAGGATGTATTGGACGCCCGTAAATACACCTTTCGCATGATCGGGGTGTGGGTAAACGACAAACCCGTAGCCAAGGGTGAATTCGGGACCTTCGTGGTGCCTGATTCCGCGGTCGTCCAGGCGATACACATGGTCAGCGGAGGCTAGCAGGATTTTTTTAGGGAAAAAAGGTGGGGAGCCAAACGGCCCCCCACCTTTTTTTAACTTCGCGTTCCCGTTTTTCAGTTTTCCTTTTTTTCTTCTCCCCGGTTTTTCTGGCCGGCGTTTGAACCCCGGTGTTCGTTCTTCCAGTTCAACGGGGCCACGACACCCGGATCCTTTCGTATCGGGATCTCGACCCATCCCCAGGGACTGAGCAGGATGACGCGCAACGCTATCCCCTGCTCCGAAAGGGCCCGGACATGCGGCAGGTAGCGAACGACGTCTTCGGCCAGCCAGCTGTCGCAAATCAGCCAAACACGCCTGCACAGCCCTCGCGCGAAAAGGGTTGCGTGATCGACAGCCATTCGCATCCCCTCGTCGAAATCCATCGGGCCCAGGCAAAGGACCACGGCATCACGGTTCTTGGGCATTTTCCCGAAATTCGGAAGGAGATCGGCAAAAGGCTCAACCCAGGAAAGCCGTGAAAGAATCGAGTCCGGGTCTCCCGAGAAGCGTCTCTCGTCATAGCCGTATAGAAATTCTTCGTCCGAATACAGGGGACCCTCGCCCTTCAGGGCGCACACCATCCATGACTGGATCTCCTGGACAAGCTGGACAAGAGCAGGCGGAAAATCTTCACCTGTCATCGCCCTGAGAACTTCACCGACGGTCATCGAGCCTTCTTCCCTTCTCGACTCTTCGTCCATCCCGGGTCACCCCCCTCCTGCAGGAAATTCCTACCGGCAGAGAATACCACAAACGGAGCCGTTTTTTTACCCCTGAAATCCGCTATAATTCTGTGGTAACGAGATTCCCCGCAAGGGAGGGCAAACCCATTGAAACCGTTTCTCCTCAAAGCCGTTTCGACACAGGTTCTTCTGATCGACATGCAGGAAAAGCTTTTCCCGGCAATCCATGACACCGAGCACCTCCTGAAACAGTCCCAATTCCTTCTTTCGTCCTGCTCAATCCTGGGTGTCCCCGTCAAGTACACCGAACATTACCCGAAAGGGCTTGGAGCGACGTTAACCGATTTGGCCCCCTGCATCCCGCAGGGAAGTGCCCGTTTCGAGAAAATCCATTTCTCCTGCTGGGCCGAACCCGGATTCAACACCTTTTTCCACAGGGAAGGCCGATCCCAGGTCGTGCTTGCAGGGATAGAAGCCCACATTTGCGTCCTTTCGACCGCAATGGAACTTCTCAACGTCGGTTATGACGTGGTTGTTGCCTCCGACGCAATCGGCAGCCGAAACCCGGCCAACAGGGATATGGCGATGGACACTCTCCTCCACGCAGGGGCCGCTGTCCTTCCTGTCGAGTCCATCGTCTACCAGATGCTGGAAAAGGCGGGAACCCCGGCTTTCAAGCAAATCCTTGCCGCCATCAAATAGAAAGGGGCCATCCTGATGCCAATCGACCGAATCCGTGCCATGGAGCTTCATCGACGAGCGAAAGGAAAAATCAAGATTTACCCCACAATCAACATCGTAAGCGAAGAAGATCTTTCCCTGGCTTACATACCCGGGAGCGTTGGCCCCTGCCAGGCAATACAGGAAGACTCGGAGGCCAGTTACGACCTGACGGGGCGCGGGAACAGGATCGCTGTTATCACTGACGGCAGCGCTGTTCTGGGTCTTGGGGATATCGGGCCCGAGGCTGCGCTTCCCGTAATGGAAGGCAAATGCCTTCTTTTCAAGCTTTTCGGAGATGTCAACGCCCTGCCGATCTGTCTCGACAGCAGGAAACCGGAAGACATCATCCACACGGCCGAATTGATGGCGCCAGGACTTGGCGGTTTCAACATCGAGGACATCTCCAGCCCGAACACCTTCACTGTCGTGAAAGAACTCCAGAAGAAGGTCTCTATCCCCGTCCTCTGTGACGACCAGCACGGGACGGCTGTCACAATGCTGGCAGCCCTATGGAACGCACTCGAAGTCGTCGGGAAGCAGATCGAAAAAGTCTCGATCGTCATTTCCGGGGCGGGAGCGGCGGGTCTCGCCGTCGCCGACCTTTTCATGAAGGCCGGCGCGACTGGAATCACCCTGTTGAACAGCGCAGGGATTCTTTCTCCCGACAACCCTCAAATGAATCACATCCAGGTGGACTTTTCCACTCGCACGAACCCGGAAGGTCGAACCGGGGGCCTACCTGAAGCCATCAGGGGTGCGGATGTTTTCATCGGCCTGTCCAAGGGTGGATTGCTGGCTTCCGACTGGATCAAAACCATGGCACCCAATCCAATCGTTTTCGCCCAGGCGCTCCCGGAACCGGAGATTTCCCCGGAAGCCGCCCTTGCGGCCGGAGCCGCGGTTGTGGCTTCCGGTCTTTACGATTTCCCGAACGTCATTTCCAATCTCCAGTCAACGCCGGGCATCATGCGCGGTGCCCTCGATGTGAGAGCCGCGTCCCTGAACGACGCCATTTTCCTTTCTGCCGCGAGAGCTTTAGCAAGCGTCGTCGACCGGCGAACGCTTACTCCCCAGCACATCATGCCCGACCTTTTCTGCGACGAGGTTGTTCCGAAAGTCGCGGAAGCTGTCGCGCAAACTGCCATTGCGGAAGGACTTGCCGCTCACCCGCTACCAAAGGGACAGGTCTATACGGATACCTGGGAAAGGCTTTTCGGAGGAAGGGCCTCTCGCCTTTAGGCCCTGCCCCGTCTGAAAAACTTGGAAGGGAGCCTCTTCAGAGGCTCCCTTTATTTTTTTGCGACAAGTTGTTTTTCGTACTCGATCAGTCCCGATTTCAGGCCGACACCCGATGGGCCGCCGTATCCCCTCATTCTTCCGTCTTTCCCTATCACCCTGTGGCAAGGAAGAAACAGGGCCCATGGGTTCGACCGCATGATAGAGCCCACGGCTCTCGCTCCGCCCGGTATCCCTGCTCGAACGGCAACTTCTCCATAAGAGAGGGTTTCCCCGAAAGGAATTCCGAGCACGATGTCCCAAACGCCCGCGGTCGTCATAGAAACCTTCTTTTCGGTACAAAGCCGTGGTTCGAATGATTTCCCGTTCCAGAACTGCCCCCAGGCTTTTTCCAGCCATGCGGGAGCCGGTCCGTTGCCCGTCTGGGGAAACGATCCCCCAAGTGCGGATTCCAGCTTGAAAAGGCCCGTCTTTCCCCAAAGGGCCGCCCACTTCCCCATGGGCGAAAGCAGCAGTGCCCACTGCTTTTCTTCCCCGGGGCTGACCACGATCCATTTCATTTTCAGATAACCCCCTTCGCCTTGAGGACGAATACGGCTGTACCGGCGATTGTCACGTAAACGGAGTGCCGTTCGCTGTTCCATAAGCGTGACGGTTCGAACGGACCCTTCAGGCGATCCCACCCCGGCATTTTCAACGGCAGGAGCCGTGGAGTCGTGGCCAGGTAATCCAGGTATTTGTTACCAAAACGTTCCTTGAGGAAAGCCTCTTCGTGGGGGATGATCAAAAAACCGTATAAAAGCACAAAAGCTCCGCAAAACACGGGGATCGCCAGGAGGCCTGACATGAGGCTCCACCCCAGGCCGATCATGCCGTTTCCAAGGTACAATGGGTTCCTGACCAGCCCGAAGGGGCCCCAGGTCACAAGGACCGCTGCATTGACGGTTTCCCTGCGATATCCCTCTATGGAACCCGCAGCCCAGAAACGAAGCCCCTGTCCGAGGAGAACGACAAGGAATCCCGCCGTCAGGAACCCTTCGCCAGGCTTGCCCAACATCAGCACGAGAAGGGCCAATGCCGTCCATATCCCTCCGCGCATCCGGAAAACCCAGCTTCGGAGATCATCAAGCTTCATTTTCTTCCCTTTTCGCTTCGTCGAGGATTTGCTCGGCCATACCCCAGCCAAGGAAGCGAAGCGCGACGATGGCTCCCAACCCGATGGCAAGGTATTCGGTGAAGAATCGCCAGCCGATCGCCATGACACCCGCCAGGTTAAGGGGTATCAAGTAGCTGAAGATGGTGGCTCCGCCCGCTTCGGCAAAACCGCTGGCCCCGGGTGTTGGGACAAAATACATGACGAAGTTGAAAAGGGCCTGTATGAGGATGGCCTGCCCATACCTAATCGGTAAGCCCACAGCTTTCACCAGCGTGGGAAGGACGCTCCAGAGGCAGAAAAGCTGTCCAAAGGACAGAGCGATTCCGGTAATGAAGAAGCTGAAACCGGTGGTGAAGAAAAGCCTGAAATTCTCCGTATAATTGTCGATTTCCCTGTTGAGGCGCCGGACGACCATTAGAACCATCATGGGCTTCACTATCCCGATCCTTTTCAGGAGCAGGGTGATGATCTTACCCAATTTTTTGACCCTCTCCGGATAGATGAGGCTCAACGAAACCAGGACCCAGGTCAGGAGGACGAAAGCGGCAACATAGTAAAATACCCCGGTGACGAAAGAACTCCCGGAAAGGATATCCGGCGCAAAGATCAGTGTCATGGCAACGACGCAACCGACGATGAAAAGGGTGACGAGCGTTCGTGTCAAGGTGATGGCGACTCCCTTGCCTACCGCTACTCCGTTGCGGTAAAGGACATAAATCTGGAAAGGGCCTCCCCCTCCCTGCATGGGAGTGATCGCCGAGCCGAAATAGTTTAGCCAGGAAAGGCAGATTGAAAGCCGGAACCCAACCCTTTCCCCTGCAGCACGGGCAAAGGACATGAACCTGAGCGCGTCAAACACCCAGGATAGAACGACAAGACCGAGGGCTTGCAGAAGAATGGACTTTTTCGCGGAAAATATGAATCGAAGCGTTTCCTTGTCCACTGTGAAAAAAAGGACCAGTCCGACGGAAAGCAGGGTTATTCCGAGGAAAAGTGCGATGCCTTTACGTAGACTCAAGCCTCGGCTCCTCCTTTGGCGGGGAAAGTTGCAAAGGGCTTTCTTCTCCGGAGGACCTCGTTTTGCCCTCGGCGCAAGCGTAGCCACTCTACCATAACAATTGCGGTTTACCGCTGTATTGGTCCGAAAAAAGGAACCCCTTCCCGGGATTCGCTCTAAATGAGGCCAATACGGTCCGGGCCCTGTTGGGGAAGACCAAGCTTCCAGGCAAGAACGGCAGCCTGGGTCCTATCCTTGACATCCAGTTTCTTGAGGAGGTGGCTGATGTGGTTCTTGACCGTTTTCTCGGAGAGGACCATCATATTGGCAATTTCCGCGTTGCAGAACCCCTGTGAAACCCAGTAGAGGACTTCCTTCTCTTTCGGAGTCAATTCCATGAGGAGGGACATTTCGTCCCGTCTCGGGTTTATGCCGCTGCTGCAAGTGTTCTTTAGCTTGGGATCGACGTACCGGTCACCCCTGGCGACGGTTCGTATGGCACAGAGAAGTTCGAAAAAATTGGAATCCGGAAGGATGAAGCCCTGTATCCCCAGGGAAACGAGGCTGGAAATGCGCTCCTCGTTCTCTTCTCCAGTAATCGCAAGATACCTCATTGACCTGCACGCACCCGCAAGCTCACCGATGACCCCCTTCAGGTCGAGGTTCGGCATGGCTGCATTGAAAAGGAGAAGGTCTGCTGGTTTTTGCCTGGCGATCCGAAGAAGTTCGGGGCCGTCAGAGGCATCCCCAAGGATTTTCAGGTCGGATTCGTGCTCAAGAGAGTGTCGCAGGCTGTCCCTTACAAGACGGTGACGTTCAGCCACGAGCATGGTGATCTTTTGCATGAAGGGGCACCTCCGTACTGGGTCTTGGGTCCTATTATAGACGATGGAGGCCGCATGAATGAAAATTCCCGAGATCAGCAGGAACACCCGGAGAAAAATAGGGGAAGCGATCCACGATTTTTCCCTCATCAAGGAAAACGACCGCATAATGGTGGGCTTGTCCGGGGGAAAAGACAGCCTGCTCCTGCTGGCAGCACTCAAGGGGCTACAATCGAGGAGTCCCGTCCGCTTCGGCCTTGAAGCCTGCACGATCGACCCCACCGAAGGAAAAGTCAACCTGGACCTATTGGCGGATTTTTGCACATCGCTCGATATCCCTTACAGGATCGTTCCGGTCCCGATTTTCCGATTGATCGAAGAAAGAGAGGAAAAGTCCCCCTGCAGCTATTGCGCCAACATGCGCAGGGGCGCATTGAGTTCCTTTTCCCGCGACAGTAACTGCACCACCCTGTGTCTCGGCCATCACCTGGACGATGTCGTTGAAACCACCCTGCTGAACCTTTTTTTCTCGGGCCGGTTTCATTGCTTTTCACCCATGACCTGGCAGGACCGAACTGAAGTCAAGGTCATTCGTCCTCTTGTTTATCTCGAGGAATCCCAAATCACCCTTGAATCCGACCGCCTCGGATTCCCCCTGGTCGACTTCCGCTGCCCCTTTGCTGCGGAAAGCCGGAGGGTGTGGGTCAAGTCACAAGTCGCTGCACTGTCTGGATCCGCCGGTGAGTTGAAATCCAATGTCCTGCACGCCTTGAAGTCCAGTGCAGACCCCGACAACGGCTGGCATTTCAATCTTTGATCATCTGGCCCCTTCCGGTTGCTGCCGTTTTCATCTAGAATTCCTCTTAGAGAGGCGAGAAACGCGACAAAGACGGGAACATCCGAGAGGAGAGAATCCATGGGCTTCGATTCCAGCACGATTGATCGCTATTTTGCCTGGGACCCGCAGCAAGACGACGAATACAGGGGAAATATCACCGGAACCGGCACGATCGGCGGCAAAGGCCGATCCCTCCTTTTCGCCATGCGCAAGTTGAGGGAAAGCGGCGACCCTCTTTTCGAGAAAGTTGAAATTACCCCAAGCACTTTCTTCGGCATCGGGGTTTTCCATGATTTTCTATCCAGTGTTCCTCGCCTGGACTCGCTTTTAAGCGCTCGTGACCCGGATTTGCTTGAGAATGCCTTCCTTTCGACCCCCCTTCCCGATTACGCCGTCAAAACCGTCGAAAAATATCTTTCCACGATGACGGACCCGGTTGTCGTCAGAAGCAGTTCCCGCCTGGAAGATTCCCTAAAGCACTCTTTTGCGGGGAAGTACATGTCCACGTTCCTCATAAACGGAGCCGACCAGACCATGTCGGAACGGGTCGATGCGGTTGTCGAGCAAATGAAGAGAATTTATGCGCGAACCTATTTCCCCACCGCAGGCAGCTACCGCAAAAAACACGGCCTCCCCGAAGACGAGATGGGATTGATCCTGATGAGAATGGCCGGCAAGTGGCGCGGAAAATATTTCTACCCCGCGATGGCCGGCGTGGGATTTTCACGGAATTACAGGCGATGGACAACTCGCATCAAGGCTGAGGACGGTGTGTTGCGCATCGTATTCGGCTTGGGGACACTCAGCACTAAAAGAGGTTACGCGCGCACCTTTTCCCTCTCCAATCCCATGCTTCGGCCGGAAGGCCTTAACCCCTTCAATATCATGCGCCACTCCCAGGAGGCTTTCCAGGCCGTCGGCCTCGAGGAGAAACAGCTTTTGACCTTGAACATCACTCGATCCTGGAAAGACATCATCCCTCACGTCCCCAACTTCCGCCTTTATGCCCAGATATACAACCCCGACAACTTCGGAGGTTATTTCACCTATATCGGCAGCTTTCCCTCTTTCCAGAGCGATTCGTCGAAGATTTGCTTTTCCTTTGAGGATTTCCCCTGCCGCCATAAACCTTTCTTCGATATCATGCGGCGTTTGCTGCCTTTCCTCGAAGAGGCGATGGGTGTCCCTGCCGACCTTGAATTCGCATACGAACCGGTGGACCAGAAACTGCAGCTGCTTCAGTGCCGTCCTCTCTGGAAGGGCGAAGCCTCCGGAACAGGAACAAAGCCTGATCTAGAAGGGCGCAAAATCCTCTTCCGGGCCGACAGGATGGTGACAAACGGCTACGCTGAGGGCATCCCCTACCTTGTTTACGTCGACCACCGCGTTTACGCCCTCACCAGCCAATTCTACGAGATTGCTCGTGCCCTTGGGTCAATCAACGCCAAGCTCGAGGGGAAACACTTCATTCTCGCCGCCCCGGGGCGTGTCGGGTCCAGCAATCCGCAGCTCGGGGTTCCCGTAAAGTACAACGAGCTCACGAACTGTCGCTGCATCGTCGAGATAGGCATCCCGAAGATGGGGTTCATGCCGGAACTTTCCTACGGAACCCATTTCTTTTCCGACCTCGAAGTCGACGACGTTCTTTACATGCCCGTTTACGACGGGGAAAGAAACAACGTCTTCGATGAACCCGCACTTGACGACAGCCCCTACGAACTTGGTCCCCACCCCGCCATCCGGATATACCGGGGCAGTTTTTCGGTCTATACCAGCGGAGACGACAACGAAGGCATCGTCGTCCAGGATGCCATGTATCCCCACATTTGAAACAAGATAAAGAAAGAGGGGCCCGGCCAGAAGGCCGGGCCCCTCTTTCTTTATCTTTGGTCCATTTTTACCTCAAAAGCCCGGACACGACAAAATCAATTGCATCGTCAGTCGAGAGCCCTTTTGCCATGAGTCCCTGTATCTTGTCATCCGCAATCCTTCCAATTGCCGCCTCATGCGTGACTTCCGCCTCCGGGTGGGATGCCTGGACGACCGGGGAAGCTACGGCTTTTGCCTCTCCCTGGACGACCTCCGTGCAATCCACGTGTCCCCGCGCCCCGGGAGCCGCCCCGTCCACAAGGCCGAGGAACTTCCCCTGGCTTTTATCCTTCAGGACGACCCTCGCCTTTATCAACGCCGAACTTTCCGGGCCCGTCAACCTGACGATGTCGCGAACCTGGCAGAAATCATCGTATTTACCGTACACTTTCGACGTGATTTCGACACGGCTTCTTTTCCCGAAGGCTTCCACGTCAATGTCGATCTCGAGGTTTCCCACGCGTCCTTCCACGAGCGTGAAATCCCCCCGGTAGATCGCTCCCTCGTCGATTCTAACCCGGCTTACGGGGCGAACGTCAATGCGCCCCTCAGGCCCGTGAACATGGACTTCCCTATAGCTGAAACTCGAGAAGGGGCCAAGGTGGATCTCCCCCTCCATGGCGTGTAGGAAGTCGATGGCGTTCGGGAAAATGCAATGAGCCTGAAACTCCGCGGAGGCCCGCTCTTCAAGCCGGATTCGGCTCTTGATGACCTGCCTTCCAGACGTGGCGAGGTGCCCGAAACAAAGATGAACAGGCTTTGGAACGGTCACCCCGGCTTCAACCGTGATGTTGGCATCTATGCCGTCTTCGGTTTCGGTCGCCTCGATCAGGACTCCCGGCAAGGCGTGGGATGCCAGGATGTGGTTCCCGTGAACCACAACGTAAATCGCCTCTTCGGAACCGAAGGAACCTTCGATCCCCCCCGTCCGTTCCGCGATGGAAACAAGTGTCTTGTACTCCTCCGTCACATTAAGCATGGCTTGCGGCCACCTCCCCGGTCCTGTCGGGTTCAAGCTCGAGGCACGGCTCGCACTGCGAGAGGAAGTACCTCTTCACGGCTTCGGCGCTTCCCTCAAGGATCATCTTGCCGGCGCACATCAGGTAGGAACGGTCGCAGGCCGCGGCAACGTCTTCCCTGTGGGTGATGATCAGGACGCTGCTGCCTCCCGTGGCAAGGATCTTGAACAATCCCATGACCTCGCCAAGCGCGAGAAGATCAACTCCCGAATCAGGTTCGTCAAGGATCGCGAGCCTGGGTTTCATCAGGTAAATCGAGGACAGCTCGATACGCTTTCGCTCTCCACCGGAAAGCCCCTTGTCGACAAGCCGGTCCAGGTACAGGGGTTCCATCTGGACCAGGTGGAGGGCTTCCGCCAAACTCTCTTCGTTGGCCGAAGGGTTGGAGAGCCGTAGGTAGTCCCGGACGGGTATCCCTTCGTAACGGGCCGGATGCTGCCATGCGAGGGTGATGCCGGCCCGGGCCCGGTCGGTGACGTTCCAGTCCGTGATGTCCTGCCCGTCAAACCAGATGCGCCCTTTTGCAGGGGCATACTGGGGAAGCCCCATGATCGCATACGCGAGGCTCGACTTCCCCGCTCCGTTTCGTCCAAGGACGCCGCATATCTCACCCGGACGCACCTGCATTGAAACCCCCCTGAGGATGGGGTTCCCTTCACGCTCCACCTCTACCCCTTTAACGAAAAGCAACTGCGGTTCCAACAAAACCCTCACCTCTTCCAATTCATTCGTGCCTCTTCAAACCCCCCAAATGCAGGGATTTAACCAGGGCGTAAACCGTTTCAAGCCTTGCCAGTGTCTCGCCGTTTTCCCTAGCCTGGTCGACCAGCGTCCCCACAATGGCATCCACTTCCGTTTTACGCTTATTTTCAACGTCCTGGAGCATGGATGTCCTATTGTTAGCCGTTTTCCCCAGGACCGTTCGCACCAGAAGCCACATTGGCTCGGTTTCGACCGCCTCACCCGCCAGGTGTGCCGCCCTTACCCCCTCTTCAACCAGTTTTCTCATCAGAGCGACGGCTTCGGGCGATTCAAGTATCTGGCCATTTTTGAGGCGGGTCAGGGCTGAAACCGTGTTGACCGAAGCGTTTAGGATGACCTTTTCCCAGAGGGCCCTCCTGGGGTCCCTTTCAAGCCTGGTCTCGATCCCCGCTTTTTGCATGAGGGCTTCGATGCGGGACAGATCCTCTCCTGCTTTCCATGGACCGAATCGGACCAGTCCGTCTCCACCCCAGGCGATTCTTCCCGGACCAATTCTATGGGCTCCATAGGTGCAGGTGCCCGCCGCCACGTGTTCCTCCCCTATCACTCTTGCCAGGGTTTCCGCATTTCCCAGGCCATTCTGGAGAGTGAGGACGACAACCTCACGGAGCACGTGCCCCTTGAGGGCGGTCGCCGCATCTTCAGTCTGGTAAGCCTTGACAAGGACAAGAACCAGGTCGGCCGGTGGGAGATCATCCAGGCGGGATTCCACCATGCAGTTTACCTTTTCGGCTTTCCCATCCCTGTCTATGAATGTTATTCCTTCGTCACGAATGGCGTCGAACTGCTTTCCGGGCCTCTGGCAGACGCCGACATCGATCCCGGCGCGAACCAGCTTGAAAGCCAGGAGACTCCCAAGTGCCCCGCAGCCGACGATCGTCACTTTCATTTCAGGTCCTCTAGAAGTTCGGGATCCATCTTGAAGGAATGCTCACCGGAGGGAAACCCGCCCGTCTTGACTTCGGCAACATAACGCG
>Ga0209163_1002739_pt1 | contig 14129 bp, 12 predicted proteins | sample MTBAKSrepl2MetaG_FD_187457 | JGI IMG/M metagenome (GOLD analysis project Ga0209163, IMG submission 187457) | Enrichment culture microbial communities om Arthur Kill intertidal strait, New Jersey, USA, that are MTBE-degrading - MTBE-AKS2 (Arthur... | ecosystem: Environmental > Aquatic > Marine >...
TGTGGCCCTGGCGCAGAAACCCCTCAGCGAGTATAAAAACGCTTATAAAAACGAGATCATCAAAGGGCTCATCGACCGCATCCATCCCGGACTTTCCTACAACCCGGCCCTCTGTATTCCCGAATCACGCTTCATGGCCAGCGGCCTTTTCCTCAGAACACCGGACCGCTATCGGGGAGAAGACATGGTCTCGGGGATGGTGGGGAAGACACAGCTCAACTTCTCAGAGATCAGGGCCCAGTACAAGACAGAGACCACAGACAGCAAAGGGAACAGGCACACCCAGTGGCACGATATCTTCCGGGGGATCTTCATCATCGCTGATTTCAACAAACCCTTCAAGACCAGGACTCTGGTCCTTCCCGATACAGCCGAAAAGATCTTCGGATCGCTCTTCGGCAACACCCTTCAGAAGTGGAACAAGGGGAGGGGGGACCTCATCAAGCTGGAAAATGTCGATTTTGAAAAGGAGTTTGTGGTTTACGGACAGGATCAGGTGGAATCCCGCTATATCCTGACTCCCGATCTCATGGAGCGGATCCTGAACTTCCGTCACAAGACAGGGAAGCCCGTGCATATCTCCTTTCTGGACAACAGCATGTTTGTGGCACTGACCCAGACAAAGGACCTCTTTGAACCCTCCATGGGACACTCTCTTCTGGATACGGCTCCGCTGGAATCCTACTATGAGATCCTGAAACTGGTCATCGGGATTGTGGAGGATTTCAACCTGAACACACGGATCTGGGGCAAAGAGTAACGTTCTCTGCATCAGGCGCATACCTTTCTAAATCCTTGACTTTACCCACCCTGTATTTACAATAAGGGCATAATCAGCGAGGTGATATTATGCAGAATGTTTATGATACGCTTAAAGCACGGGGTTTTATTGAGAATGTAACCGATGATGACGCTGTCAAAGCGCTTTTAAACGAGCCCCGGGTCTGTTATACCGGATTCGACCCCACGGGGGATTCGCTTCACGTGGGACATCTCCTCCCCATCATGGCGCTCATGCATATGGAGCGCACCGGGCATAAACCCATTGCCCTTTTAGGCGGGGGAACCGCCATGATCGGGGATCCCAGCGGCAAGACGGAAATGCGTCAGATGATCACCGCTGAGACAATCGAAGCCAACAAAGAGGCCATGAAGCGTCAGATAGGACATTACCTGGACCTTGAAGGGCAAAAGAGCCTGGTGCTGGATAATGCCCGATGGCTCCTTCCCCTCAACTATATTGAATTTCTGCGTGAGATCGGCCGCCATTTCAGCGTCAACCGGATGCTGGCCGCCGAAGCTTATAAACAGCGCCTGGAACGGGGACTCTCGTTTATCGAGTTCAACTACCAGATCCTTCAGGCCTTCGATTTTCTCACCCTCTACCGCTCTCACGGCTGTCTGCTTCAGATGGGAGGAAACGACCAGTGGGGGAATATCCTCGCCGGAGAAGACCTTGTCCGGCGTCTTGAAGGAAAAGAGGTCCATGCCTTTACCTATCCTCTTCTCACCACAGCTGACGGGAAAAAGATGGGCAAGACCGAAAAAGGGGCTGTCTGGCTCTCTGCAGAAAAGCTCTCTCCCTACGAGTACTTCCAGTTCTGGCGTAATGTGGAAGACAGTCAGGTCATCAAACTGCTGAAACTTTTCACTTTCCTTCCTCTGGAAGAGATCGCAGAGATGGAAGAGTGGACAGATTCCAGGATCAACGATGCCAAAGAGCGCCTGGCCTATGAAGCGACTGTGATCACCCACGGAGAAGAGGAAGCCCGTAAAGCCCTTGAAGCCACAAAGGCTGTCTTTGCCGGGGCCGGAGCCAGCAGCGAAGCTCTGCCCGGAACAGAGATCTCAGAAGAGGATTTGAGAGTGCTCAACTGGGATGCGGCCTCGTTTCTCGCAGAACTCGGCTTTTCACCCTCCAAATCAGAAGCCAAAAGACTCATCAAACAGGGAGGCGTGAGTTTCAACGGTGAGAAGGTCAATGATTTTGCCATGACTGTGACAGAAGCCTGTTTTGACGAAAACAAAGAGTGCCTAATCAAGATGGGGAAGAAGACCTTTTTCAAGGTAGTCCTGACGTAAGGAGGAGGATGACTCGCCGGAAGGTGACCTATATCATCGGGCACAGGAACCCGGATACCGATTCTGTGGTTTCGGCCATGGCCTATGCCGTCTTCAAGAGCCGGACAGAAGAGGGGGTTTTTCTCCCGGCCAGGGCGGGAAAGCTCAATCCTCAGACAGAGTATATTTTGAATAAACTGGGCCTCCCGGCTCCGGAATTCATTAACGATCTTATCCCCAAAGTGGAATTTTATATGACGGCTCCGGCGGATACCCTGGGAGATGACACCTCTCTCTGGGAAGCTTTGCAGGAGCTTGAAAAGACCGGGCACAAGATGCTTCCGGTGGTGGGTTCCGACGGCGCCTATAAGGGAGCTCTCCATTACAATGCCTTTGCACGGAACATGATGCAGTATATTTCTCCTGAACGGATCAAAAAGATCCCCACAAGCCTGCAATATCTGGCTGAGGCGCTTCAAGCGGAGGTGGTCCTGAAAAGCGAGAAGGAGGAACTCTTCGAGTCCCGTATGCTTGTAGCCGCCATGGAGAAGGAAGCTTTTCGCACTTTTCTGGATAAGGATAAGGCGGATGAGGCCGTGGTCATCGTAGGAAACCGCCGTGATATCCAGGCCCTCTCCATCGAAAGAGGGGTGCGGATCCTCATCATTACCGGCGGAAAGGCGCTGGACGCTGACCTGATAGACGAAGCAAGGAAAAACAGGGTGTCGATCCTTGTCTCTCCTTACGGGACGGCCCGGACCTCATGGCTGGCCATGTATTCCTCTCCTGTGGAGCAGGCTGCCGACTATTCTCTGGAACCGGTGAAAATGCGCGACCCCATCCGGAAGATCAAGGAGCGCCTCAACAGGTCTGTCTCCCGCTGTCTGCCCGTAGTGGACGAAAAAAACCGCCTCATCGGAGTCCTGTCCCAGGGAGATATTCTCAGAGAACCCCATATCGAACTTATTCTTGTAGACCATAATGAATCAGGCCAGGCCGTGGAGGGAGCAGAGCACTACCGGATCCGTGAGATCATCGACCATCACCGCCTGGGCAATATGCATACAGACGACCCGATTACCTTTATCAACAGGCCTGTAGGGGCCACAGCCACATTGATCGCGTCGCGGTTCTTTCAGGGCCATATCACCCTTGACGGGAAGACCGCCGGTTTGCTGCTGGCCGGGATCCTCTCGGACACGGTCATCCTCCAGTCCGCCACCACCACTCAAGAAGACCGCACGGCCGCTGCAGCCCTGGCAGAGATCAGCGGCCTCTCTGTGGAAGCCTTCGGACAGGAGATCATGAAGGCCTCTTCGCGCCTGGAGGGACGCAGCTGTGACGAGATTCTCGATGCTGATCTCAAACATTACCAGGCGGGGGAGATCCGCTTTTCAGTGAGCCAGGTGGAAGTGATATCCACGCCTAGTCTTCTCCGGAGAAAAGAGGAGATGCAGCACCGGCTGGAAGAACGCCGCCGCCGGGACGGCCTGCTGTTCAATGCTCTTATGGTCACCGATATCGTCGCCCTGAACAGCTACCTTATCATTGCCGGTGATCCGCTCCTCACAGACAAGATCGGCTACCCTTATGCCGAAGAAGGCGTCTATTCTCTCAAGGGGATCCTGTCACGTAAAAAACAGCTGGTCCCTTACCTTATGGAACTGGTTAAAAAATATGGATAAAAAAGACCGTCTTCTTCTCCTTCACATCCTCATCCCCGGCGCTCTTCATTGGCGGTACGGGGAGTATGCTTACGGCCTTGTGACGTTTGGTTCTGTCCTGGGAGGGACCTGGATCATGGTGAAGAAGTTTACCGCTTTGCTGCCGAGGATCATACATGTCTCCCCGGAAAATGCTGCAGCCCTTCTGCCGCCGCTTCTTCTGCTGGCGGGAATCGCTGCTGTTATCAACCTGATTCTGGCCTTATCAGTCTATCATATTACACAAAAGATAAAAACGGAGGTGACCTGATGTTGTTGTATAACGGGACCATCGTGACCATGGACGAAGAGAAGAATATCTATTCTCCCGGAGCCCTTCTCATCAAAGAGGGGAAGATCGCAGATGTGGGGGATGAGAAGACACTTAAAGAGATGTACCCCAAAGAACCCATGCGGGACCTGGAGGGGAAGATCGTCATGCCCGGGCTTATCAATGCCCATACCCATACACCCATGGTGCTTTTCAGGGGGCTGGCCGATGACCTGCCTCTGGATAAATGGCTCGGCGACTACATCTGGCCCATGGAAAACAAGATGATCACCCCCGATTTTATACGACGGGGCGGCCTTCTGGGGATCCTGGAGATGATCGCCTCGGGGACCACAACCTTTAATGACATGTACTTTTTTCAGGATGTCCTGGCTCACGCCGTGAAAGAGAGCGGAATGCGGGCTCTCCTGGGACAGGGGCTCATCGATTTTCCCACTCCTGAAGCCAGGACACCCCAGGAGGGGATCGAAAAACTCACAGCCCTGGCGGAAAAGTGGGAAGAAGACGATCAGGTGCGGATCTCCATCTGCGCCCATGCCCCCTACACCTGCTCATCCGATCTGTTGAAGAAAGCCTATCATCTTTCGGAAAAGCATCACGTGCCGTTTCACATCCACGTGGCTGAGACCAGAAAAGAGGCGGACCTCATCAAAGAGAAGAAAAAAGAGGAGAGCATCGTCGGATACCTGGACCGGATGGGGGTGCTGGACTCCCATGTGGTGGCGGCCCACTGCGTCTGGATCAGTGAAGAGGATATGGACATCTTCCATCACCGGAAAGTCAAGGTCGCGCACAATCCCACGAGCAACCTGAAGCTGGGAAGCGGAACGGCGCCTCTCCATCTCATGCTGAAACACGGCCTCACCGTGGCCCTGGGAACAGACGGCGCTGCCAGCAATAACAGTTTGGACCTCTTCCGGGAGATCCGCCTGGCGGCCCTGCTGTCCAAAGGCCTTCAGGAAGACCCTGAACTCGTCCCGGCCTATGAAGCCCTGGAGATGGCCACCATCAACGGGGCCCGCGCCCTGGGGATGGACGACATCACGGGAAGCCTGGAGATGGGGAAATTCGCCGATTTTATCGTCATCGACACCTCCGCTCCGGCCATGCGTCCCCTTTACCATCCCGTCTCCCATCTGGCCTACACGGCAGGCCGGGAACAGGTGGAAGAGGTCTACGCATCGGGCAGGCTTCTCTACCGTAAAGGAGAGTATTTCACTCTGGATGCCGAAAAGATCCTTGCTGAGGCGGAGAGCGCAGCCGAAAGGATCCGAAAAGAAAGCAGGCCATGAGAAAAAGCCTTCTTCTCCTTTTATTTATCCTGACGGCCACAACCGTATGGGCTGAGGCCCCGGGGCGGGTGATCTCAGTCGCCCCGTCTCTCACCGACCTTGTCCAGGCTCTTCATGCAGAAGATCACCTGGTGGGGATCAGTGACTTTTGCGTCTGGGAATCAGGCCTCCCTGAACCTCCGCGGATCGGAAAGACGCTGGCTCCTTCCAAGGAGGAGATCCTGCGTTTGAAACCCGATATGGTCCTTGTCTATCAGGAGCAGCAGGGGCTCATCACATTTCTCAGAGAGGCCGGGATTCCGTATCTGGCTTTTTCCCATGAGACCATGGGTGACATCTATGACAGTCTCTATCGGCTGGGGGAGCTCTTCGGCCGGGAGGCCGAGGCCGCAGATCAAGTCCGTGAGATCGGAAGTCTTCTGCTGAGGCTTGAACGGAATACAGCCGTCCCGGATTCTCCCCCCCGTGTCCTTCTCATCGTGGGACGGGAGCCGGGCTCGTTAAAAAATATCTATGCCGTGGGGCACGGTGACTTTCTCAGTGAACTCCTGGAGAATCTGGGAGCAGAGAATGCCTATGAGGGCCCCCTGGCCTATCCCCGCTTCAGCGTTGAGGGGATCGCCGCCATGGATCCCGATCTGATCATTGAGATCCTTCCCGACCTGGTACGTGCCGTGGGAGCCGATGCCCTTAAAAAAGACTGGCAGAAGGGAGCTCCCTTTCTGAAAGCCGTACGTAACGGCAAAGTCCGGGAGGTGCCCGCAGACTTGAGAGTGGAGCCGTCCACTGCGGTGGTCCCCCTGGCCCAGACTTTGAAGGATATGATCTATGCTGATTGAGGCGCGTTCCCTCTCTGTGGAGATCAATACTGTCCCCATCCTCAAAGAGGTGGACCTTGCCGTGGCTGAACCCGGCCTGCTGGCCGTGGTGGGGCCCAACGGATCGGGGAAGACCACCCTGTTGCGCGCCCTCACGGGGATCCTTCCGTCACAATCTGAGACCCTTTCTTTGTGCGGTGAAGCTGTGGAGGGGGCCCCACGAAAGCGCATTGCCGCTCTTGTGAGTTATATCCCCCAGATCAAGGAGACGCTGCCCGCTCTGGAAGTACGTCATTTTCTTCTCTTTTCACGTTTTCCAAAGAAGAGTTTTCTCTCTTCCTACGGACGGGAGGATTACCGGATCATTGATGAGACTGCCGGACTTTTAGACTGCCGTGAGCTTCTCTCCCGGACCCTGGATACCCTCAGCGGGGGTGAACTCCAGCGTGTCATGATTGCCTCGGCCCTGGTCCAGGAGACTCCTCTCATCATGCTGGACGAGCCCACAGCTTTTCTGGATCCCAATCACAGGATCGAGATCTTCGGACTTCTCCGCAGGATCCAGAAGGAAGCGGGGAAGACTATTCTTCTGGTGACTCATTTTATCGAATATGCGTTGAACTATGCCCGGCGCATTGTCGCTCTGAAAGAGGGGCGCCTTCTCTTTGACGGAGAGCCGGATGAGATGGCCCGCCAAGGAGTCATCGATGCTCTTTATGAGATGCATTTCAATGTCATGCATCATGATAAACGCTATTTTGTCTATCCGGCCGAGGAGAAAAGATGAAACATAAAGGTTTGCTTATAGGGTCTCTCCTGCTGCTCTTCTCCTTGCTGGCTCTTTTCGCCCTGGCTGGTGGGCGCTTTCTTTCTCTTGCTGCTTTCTGGACTCCCGGGCACAGCCAATGGGCGCTTCTCTGGGGACTGCGCATCCCCCGTGTCCTTGCGGCTTTTCTTGTGGGAGGGATCCTGGCTTCAGGGGGGCTCATCTTTCAATCCATCTTTAAAAATGACCTGGCTTCCCCCTTTACACTGGGCATCGCATCAGGAGCCTCATGCGGGGCGCTTCTGGGGCTTACCATCAAAATGATCTTTCCCGGAGCCACGGCTCTCTTTGCCTTTGGCGGAGCCCTTATCTCTGTCCTTCTGGTTTTGGCCGTAGCCTCCCGGGTGCCCCACGGCTCAGTCTCCACGATTCTTCTGGCCGGAATCGCCGTGAACTTTTTCTTCGGTGCAGTGATCCTTTTCCTCCAGTATCTCTCTTCTGCGGGAGACCTGGCACTTTCCCTGCGATGGATGATGGGAGGGATCGACATCTACGGATTTCATGACCTGCTCATCCTTCTGCCTTTCTATGCAGGGATCGCCGTCATGACTTTCCTCTTTGCCGGACATCTGGATATCCTGAGGTTAGGGGAGGAGCTGGCTTTAGGGAAAGGCGTTTCCGTGAAGAAGACACGTACATGGCTTTTTATCTGGACTTCACTCTTTATTGCCGGAGCCGTCTCTCTGGCGGGCCCCATCGGATTTGTGGGGATCATCATTCCCCATCTGGCCAAACTCTTCTTCCCCTGGGGGCATCGGCGTCTCTTTCTTCTTTCCCTTGCCGGAGGAGGCCTTTTCCTGGCGTTCACTGATACCCTGGCGAGGACCCTCTTTTACCCGGCTGAGCTTCCCGTAGGCGTCCTGACTGCGGCCATAGGAGTCCCTTTTTTCCTTTTTAAATTAATAAAACGTTGATATTCTGTAAGTTAAGCTATTTCATGAGGGGCTTATTTCCTTGACACTCCTGCCATTCTTCATTATCATACTCCGGGTATGCGAGAGTGGCGGAATTGGCAGACGCGCCAGACTTAGGATCTGGTACCTTCGGTGTGGGGGTTCGAGTCCCCCCTCTCGTATCTATGCTGTTTCGAAAGGAATCTTTTTGTTAACGATGTAAGGGGGAATGAAACCTATGAAATTAGAAATCAAGAAGAATGAGCTGGGACGTCTTGGATACACTTTTGATGTGACCATGGAGAAGAAAGAGTTCCAGAAGGCTTACAAGAACAAACTCGCTTACTACTCCAACACAATGCAGATAAAGGGCTTCCGCAAAGGAAAAGCCCCTCTCTCCATGGTGGAGAAAAGCTACGGAGATAGTATCAGGAGCGAAGCCGCTAATGACCTTCTGCCTAAGATGATCGACCAGGCTATGAAGGATGAAAAGATCCAGGCAGCAACCGAGCCTGAAGTGAAAGATGTCAAAATGGACGAGGACCTTCAGGTCACCTTCGATGTCTTTGCTCAGCCTGAGATCGGCGAGATCAAGACCACAGGGATCAAAGCCGCCCTCAAAACGGAAAAAGTGACTCAGGACGAGATCGACAAGGAGATCCAGGGGATCCTGGAGCAGAAAGTCACCTACGAAGAGATCAAAGATAAAGAGAAGAGCGTGGAAAAAGGCGACCATATCTATCTCGACTTTGAAGGGTTTTTGGAAGACGGAACCCCCATCGAAGGCGGAAAGGCGGAGAACTACCTCCTGGAAGCCGGCATGGGAAACTTCATCAAGGATCTGGACGACAACCTTCCCGGAATGAAAGCCGGAGAAGAGAAACGGGTCGAGGTCACCTTCCCCGCAGAGTATCATGCCAAGAACCTGGCCGGGGCCAAAGCCTACTTCAACGTTAAAGTGCGTTCCATCGTGGAGAAGAAATATCCCGAACTCACTGATGAGCTGGCCAAGGAAGTCTCCGGGCTGGATACTGTCGCTGCGCTCAAAGAACGGATCGAGACCAACCTGAAAGAGGCCAAAGAAGATGCGGCGAAGAACGAACTCCGCAAGGATGTCTTTGCGCAACTCCTGAAAAAGAACAAGGATTTTCCTCTTCCCGGTAAGTTAGTGGATGAAGAACTGGAATCCCTGAAAAAAAACAACCCCGAAGCCAAGGAAGAGGAGCTGAAAACCCAGGCTGAAGATTCTGTCCGCGGCTATTTTCTCCTCCACAAGATCGATTCTGAAGAGAAGATCGACATCTCGCAGAAATTGCAGGAGGAGATCGCGAAATTCTCACTCTATTTTGGAAAAGATGTTCAGGCTACCGCCAAAATGCTGGAAGAAAACGGCATGCTCAACAAGATGGCCTATGATCTCTGGGAAAAGAGTGCCCTTGACAAAATCATAGAAAGAGTCGAGAATAAAAATGATGCGCCCGGGAAAGCGGATTCAGGCGCTCAGGCGGAAAAAAAGGACTCCGCAGCGAAACCTGCGGCTAAAAAGCCGGCTGCTGCTAAGAGCACAGCATCGAAGACGGCAACAGCGAAAAAGAGCACAGCCCAGGCAGGAGCCAAGACGACAGCTGCGAAAAAAACGGCTAAAGAGAGCAGCGAAACAAAGAAAACAGACAAAGCCTAAGGAGGTTTTATGAATCTCACTCCTATTGTCATCGAAGAGACCAGTAAAGGGGAGCGGGCGTATGATATTTATTCCCGCCTGTTAAAAGACCGTATTATTTTCATCGGGTCGCCCATTGATGATTATGTGGCCAATGCCATCATCGCTCAGCTGCTTTTTCTGGAAGCTGAGGATCCTGACAAGGAGATCTTTCTCTATATCAACTCTCCGGGGGGGATCGTGACCTCGGGACTGGCCATCTATGACACCATGCAATTTGTCAAACCGCCTATCTCCACTATCTGTATCGGGCAGGCCGCTAGTATGGCTGCTCTTCTCCTGGCGTCGGGAAGCCCGGGAAAACGCTTTGCGCTCCCTCATTCCAGGGTGATGATCCATCAGCCCCTGGGCGGTGTAGAAGGCCAGGCCAGCGATATCGAGATCCATGCCAGGGAGATTTTGAAGATCAAGGACCTGCTCAGCGAAATTCTGGCCAAGCATACGGGACAGACGCTGAAGCAGATCCAGAAAGACACCGAAAGGGACCATTTCCTCTCAGCGGAAGAGGCAAAACAGTACAAGATCATCGACGATATTATCAATAAACGTTAGGAGCAGAATGGATCAGGAAATCAGATGTTCCTTTTGCGGGAACCCTGTGGATAGCGTGGAGCGGATGTTCCGTTCCAAAATAGACCCCCGTACGCATATCTGTAATGAATGCGTGGAGGAACTCGGAGATATGCTCTATGAGTTCGAAGAGGTCGAAGAGGCGGGACAGGCCCAGATCAAGCGCAAGGAAGATGAGTCCATCAGCCTTGTGAAACCCCGTGAGATCAAAGAGGCTCTGGACCAGTATGTCGTAGGACAGGAAGATGCCAAGAAAGTCCTCTCGGTGGCGGTCTACAACCATTATAAACGGATCAAGCATAATGAACCGAAAAAAGATATCGAACTGGAAAAGAGCAACATCCTCCTGTTAGGGCCCACCGGCTCAGGAAAGACCCTGCTGGCCAAAACTCTGGCGGGGATCCTGGATGTCCCTTTTGCCATTGCCGATGCCACCACGCTCACAGAAGCAGGATATGTAGGAGAGGACGTGGAGAATATTCTCCTGCGCCTCCTCCGGGAAGCCGACTTTGACCTGGAAAAAGCCCAGAGAGGCATCATCTATATCGACGAGCTGGACAAGATCAGCCGGAAATCGGAGAATCCTTCCATTACACGCGACGTCTCAGGGGAAGGGGTGCAGCAGGCGCTTCTCAAGATCATCGAAGGGACTGTGGCCAATATTCCGCCCCAGGGGGGACGCAAACATCCTTATCAGCAGTTTATTCCCATGGATACTACAAACATTCTCTTTATCTGCGGAGGGGCCTTCGACGGCCTGGACAAGATCGTCTCCCGAAGGCTGGGCAAAAAGACTGTGGGCTTCATGCGTGAAGGGAAAGTGACTCTTCCCGGCGAACAGCAGTTTTTGAAGAAAGTGGAGGCTGAAGACCTCATCAAATACGGACTGATCCCAGAGATCGTGGGACGGATCCCCGTGGTCTCGGTTCTGGATCCCCTGGATGAGGAAGCTCTGGTGAAGATCCTCACAGAGCCCAAAAATGCCCTCACCAGACAGTATCAGAAATTCTTTGAGATGGAGAAGGTGGATCTTGAGTTTACGCCGGAAAGCCTCAGGCTTGTGGCTAAAAAGGCCATGGAAAAGGGGTTGGGGGCCCGTGGGCTTCGCTCTATCATGGAAAGCCTTATGCTGGACCTCATGTACGACCTTCCTGAGATGGAAGGCCTGAGCAGATGCGTCATCGACGAGAAGGCCGTAGACGGTCAGGGCGCGCCTGAATTTATTTACGATAAAAAGGAAGAAGAATCAGCCTGATGGATATTCAGTCTGTTGAATTCCTGACCTCCTATGCCGGTACCGGCAAGGTCCCCGACTGGGGCCTGCCGGAGATCGCTGTAGTAGGACGGTCCAATTCGGGGAAATCCTCCTTTATCAATGCCGTCCTGGGACGGAAACAGATCGCCCATGTGAGTTCAAAACCGGGAAAGACCCAGACGGTCAACTATTTTGTGGTCAATGCTGATTTTATCTTCACTGATCTCCCCGGGTACGGGTTTGCCAAGACATCCAAGGCCCACAGAGAGGCCTGGAAGAAGACCATTGACAAGTATTTCAATTTCTCTACCCGGCTGAAACTGGTGATCATCATCACCGATGTCAAAGTGGGAATGACCGAGCTGGATGCTCAGATGACTGCCTATTGCGCCGGAAAGGGGATTCCGTTTTTTATCATTGCCAATAAAGTGGATAAACTGAATCAGAGCCTGCGGTTCCAAAGACGCAAAGAACTCGATGCAAGCGTTGGAGAGGAGCATTATCTCTTCTTTTCAGCGTTGAAAAAGCGCGGAGTTCAGGACTTTTTGTCCCTTTTAGAGCAATTTTTGCAGAAATGAGGAGGTAACACATGCCGTCATTAGTTGTGGTGGGAACTCAGTGGGGCGACGAAGGAAAAGGAAAGATCGTCGACCAGCTTGCCGAGCGTGCTGACCTGGTGGTTCGTTTCCAGGGCGGGGCTAATGCAGGCCATACCATCTATGTGGGAGAAGAAAAGTTCGTCTTCCACCTGCTCCCTTCGGGGATCCTCCATGAGAAGTGTATCGTGGCCATCGGCAACGGCGTGGTCCTGGATCCCGACATCCTCATGGATGAGATCAACACACTGGAAGACCACGGTTTCTCCGTTTCTCCCGAAAACCTGAAGATATCCCCCCTGGCTCATGTGGTCATGCCTTATCATAAACGCCTGGATGAGCTTCAGGAGATGCGCAAATCAGACGGGAAAGTGGGAACCACCAAACGGGGGATCGGGCCCTGCTACGAAGATAAGATGGCCCGGATCGGGATCCGTGTCATGGACCTCATCGATGAGGAACGTCTCTCCAAGCGCCTGCGTTACGCTCTTGAGCTGAAAAACGACCTCATCACCAAGATCTACGGAGGGGAGCCGTTCTCCTATGACGAGCTTTTCGAAGAGTATGCCGATTACGGACGGCGCCTGGACGATTTCGTCTATGATATCTCCTACCTGATCAACGATTTTCTGGATAACAATAAAAAAGTCCTCTTTGAAGGGGCCCAGGCCACCTGCCTGGATATCGATTTCGGGACCTACCCCTTTGTCACCTCGTCCAGCACCACTATCGGGGGAGCGATTACCGGTTCAGGGGTGGCTCCCAAGCGTCTGGAAGAGATCCTGGGAATCGTCAAAGCCTATACCACACGCGTGGGAGAGGGGATGTTTCCCACGGAACTCACCGGAGAGACCGGGCAGAGGATCAGGGATATTGCCGGAGAGTACGGTGCGTCCACCGGGCGGCCCCGCCGCTGCGGCTGGCTTGACCTGCTCATGCTGAAGTATGCTGTCCGTATCAACGGGATCACTTCCATAGCGCTCACACGCCTGGATGTCCTGGATTCCTTTGACACCATCCAGGTGGCCACAGGATATACCCTGGAGGGCGCTGAGATCGAAGAGTTTTCGCCCTTCATCCTCTCACTGGGAGAGCTCAAGCCTGTCTTCAAGGCGTTCAACGGCTGGAAGAAGGCCATCACTGAGGCCAAAAACTTTGAAGACCTCCCTGAAGAAGCCAGGTCGTATATCGCGTTTATCGAAGAATATCTCAATGTCCCCGTCTCCATTGTATCAGTGGGGCCCAGGCGGGATCAGACCATTATCAGGCCCGGATACACCCTCCTATAGAGGCAAACGGGCAGGTTCGTTTAAGGGCGCTTCAGGCGCCCTTTTTTTTAAACCGGAAATGTGAAATATAGGGGAGGAATAGAAGGACCAACAGGGTCCCTTTGATGATGCTGCTTCCGCTCACGCTCCACCAGACCCCTGCCACCCCCAGAGAAGTGCCCGTAAGGAGAAGAGAAGCGGGGATGCGCAAGCCTGTAAAGATGACGCTGGTCAAAGCAGGGGGGAGGGTCTTCCCCATACCGTTGAACGCTCCGGCTGTGGTGATCTCTATGGCCATAAAAAGCTGGGAGTAACCCAGGATCTTCAGATAGAGGACTCCTTCGGGGATCACATGGGGTTCATTGATAAAGACCCGGAAAATGGGTTCCCCTGCAAAGACAAGAAGGCCTGTGGCGGCCAGCCCCACCACACCCATGATGCCCATGGCGGTCTTATAGCCCTGTTTGATCCGATGCAGGTCTTTGGCCCCGTAGTTCTGCCCCACAAAAGCACCCAGAGAGGTGGCGATCCCTCCTGCAGTGAGCCAGGAGAGGGCTTCGATCTGGGAGCCGACCTTCTGAACAGCGATGGGAACCGGGCCCCAGGTGGAAAGGATCTTGGCGATGACCATGGCAAAGAAAGCAAAAAGCATATTCTGGAGCGCGGGAGGAAGGCCGATCTTCAGGACATTGGCCATGCGGCGCCCGCGGGCCCTTTTGAAGAGCTCATTGAGGGTGATGACTTTGTTTTTGGAAAAGGAGCTCAAAAAGAGGAGAAAGACTGTCATCTGGGAGAGTATGGTGGCAATGGCCGCCCCCCGGACTCCCATGGCAGG
>Ga0209163_1002744_pt1 | contig 14105 bp, 10 predicted proteins | sample MTBAKSrepl2MetaG_FD_187457 | JGI IMG/M metagenome (GOLD analysis project Ga0209163, IMG submission 187457) | Enrichment culture microbial communities om Arthur Kill intertidal strait, New Jersey, USA, that are MTBE-degrading - MTBE-AKS2 (Arthur... | ecosystem: Environmental > Aquatic > Marine >...
CCATCCGGGCATTGCCCCAGATGCATCCTTCATGGTCTTCTACTCCATTCGACCGGGAGCGATGGACGGAACGGAGACGGACCTGTACCTGACCTTACGACGGCCGGATGGGACCTGGACCCCACCCCAGAATATGGGGCCTCGAATTAATTCTGGGTATTATGAATTCGGAGCGAGAATCTCCGCAGACAAGAAATACATGTTCTTCACCCGCAGTACCGGATGGGCTCTTAATCCCGCCACCGATACGGCTGACATTTACTGGGTGGAACTCAAGGAGTATCTCCCCGAGTCCTATCGACAACCTGAGGGAACAACAGGCGAGTGAGGAAGGAGGTCTCCTGTGACGTGGACAAAGAATCAGATAGCGACGCTCATGCTCTTCTGGGGCATGGGCTCCATCCCGGTACTTGCCGAACCGTTTGCCAAGGGACCTTACCTGGGGCAGACCCCGCCCGGCCCTATTGCTCAGGTCTTTGCCCCGAGACTCATCTGCGATACGCGGCCACACCAGTGGGAATCCCCAGGGCAGTTCTCTGCGGACGGCAACACCTTTTGTTTTTACCGGTGCGGATATGTTCATATCTCGGAAAATACGGACCAGGGCTGGACAACACCGAGGCGCATAGAAAGCATCCCATACAAGGCCGGGTCGGTCTGTATGTCTCCGGATGCCCATAGCATCTACTTCATATACAGCTACGACCCGGCCAAACGCTACAGTCTTCATCGCTGTATGCGCACGTCTCAGGGATGGTCTTCACCGCAGGAATTGGGACCCCCTTTCAGCACCTCGGGGGTGTATGGCGGATTCTCTGTGGCAGCGGATAACAGTATCTACTTCACTGCCGGCCGAGGGAATTTTCGGGTCGCCCCTTTTATGGGCAACACCTGGCCCCGGGTTATGGAGATCCCTGTGGAGAAAGGTAACCTCAAAGGCTGCTGTCCAGGGATTGCCCCGGATGGGTCCTTCCTGGTTTTCTACTCCATTCAGCCGGGAGCGGCAGGCGGAACGGAAACGGATCTGTACCTGACCCTGCGACGGCCGGATGGGTCCTGGAGTAAACCCCGGAATATGGGTCCGCGAGTCAATTCGAAGTATTATGAGCACGGAGCGAGGATCTCTCCTGACAAGAAGTACATGTTCTTCAACCGCAGCAACGGGTGGAATCTGAATCCCGCTACCGATACGGCTGACATCTATTGGGTTGGACTCAAGGAGTATCTCCCCGAATCCTACAGATAACCGGAGAAGACATCATGCGAGTGAAGAGGAGGTTTCCTGTGAAATGGACAAAGCATCAGATGATGACGCTCATGGTTTCCATGGGGATTGGCTCCATCCAGGCTTTCGCTGAGCCCTTTGCCAAGGGGCCCTATTTCGGACAGAGCCCACCCGGCCCTGTCGCTCAGGTCTTTGCCCCGGGACTCATCTGTCACCCCGGACGACACCAGTGGGAAGGCCATCCGACTTTCTCGGCGGATGGCAACACCTTCTGTTTTCAACGAGTCAGCGGGGTCTTCATCACCGAAAACACAGAACACGGCTGGACAACTCCCACGCTTATCAAGAGCATTCCCGCGGATACGTGGTCGCCCTGGTCGGTCTGTCTGTCTCCGGACGCCAATAGTATCTACTTCACGAGAGGCTTGTCGAAACCGGGGTTCAAACGCGATCTATATCGCTGTATTCGAACAGACGATGGATGGTCTGCGCCGCAGGGACTCGGCTCCCCCTTCGACTCCGTGACAGGTGGATTCTCCGTGGCAGCGGATAACAGCGTCTACTACGTTGCCGGCCGAGGCAATTTTCGCGTTGCCCCCTTCGTGGCGAACACCTGGGCTCAGGCTGTCAATCTCCCTGTGGATGTGGGGGGAAACCTCAGAGGCTGTCATCCGGGGATTGCCCCGGATGCATCCTTCATGGTCTTCTACTCCATTCAACCGGGAGCACCGAGCGGAACGGAAACGGACCTGTACCTGACCCTGCGGCGGCCGGATCGTACCTGGACCAAACCACAGAACATGGGGCCTCGAATCAACTCCCAGTACTATGAATACGGCGCGAAAATGTCACCGGACAAGCAGTATCTGTTTTTCAACCGCAGCGGGGGTTGGGATCCAAGGATTTATGCCGGGGATATCTACTGGGTTGAACTCAAGGAGTATCTGCCCGAATCCTATCGATAGCCTGAGGGAATACCAAGCACGCGTAAAGACGGTGTCCTGTGAAACGGACGTGTTGTTCCACTTCATTTGGAGACAGATCATGATTGCGAAGAAGATGTGGCGACTGGCTTTGGCGTGTTGTCTGGCGTTCTTGTGCACGCGCGCGACGACCGCTGAGGAGTTGGAGATGGCCTGGATGAAAGACGTGTCCCTACAAAATGCATCGATTGCTGCCGTGGTTGGGGATGTGTCCGGGTGTATCTTCGTCGCAGGCGATACGGCCGGTGATTGGGGCCTGGGATCCGCGAATCTTGGACAAAGGGATGCTTTCCTGAGCAAATACTCCCCGAACGGTGACAGGATATGGGTGTACCCGCTGGGAACAGAAGGCCTGGATACCGCTTCCTGCCTAACGGTGGATGCACAAGGCAACTGTTACGTGGGCGGCCAAACCAATGGCTCATTCGCTCCGAACCTGATCGAAGGTGATGGAGACACACAAGAGGATGCCTTTGTCGCCAAACTCTCGCCCGAGGGGTCCTGTGTGTGGATTCGACAGTTTGGAGGCGCACTCCCGGACGGCGCCCACCGGGTCCGATTGGATACGAACGGCAACTGCTACGTGGCCGGGAATACGACCTGCTGTACGTTGCGAGAAGTCGGCGGAGCCGGCGGCCGCAGAGGTGACGATAATGTCACTACAGAGGAACTGGTGAGCGAATGTCCCTTTGTGGCCAAGTTGGATGCCACGGGCCACCTGGTCTGGTTCAGTCAAGTCCACGAGGACTATGCCAACACCGGCCTCGGTGTGGGCGTGGATCCGAACGGAACCGTTGCCCTGGCCGGTGCACCAGGATACATTGCCACGTTTGATGCCAACGGCATTCTCCTCGAATCGCATCCTCTGGAGCATCAGTCGCTCCGAGTCATGGATGCCTGCGTCGATGACCTGGGACACGTGTACTTGGTTGGGGAAACGGGTTGGTGGTCAAGGGTCATTCAGTACAACCTCAAAGGCCAGGAGATGTGGTCGTTGCGCTTTCAGGAGAACGGTTGGTCCAATACCAAGTCCATGGTTCTCTGCCCGGATGGATCCCATGATGTGGTCACCGCTGGATGTCAGGGGGGACCATCCGGCGGAGGGAGTTGTCAGACCTTTTTACGACGCTATTCGCAATCCGGCAACCTGGTTTCGTCTTTTGCGTCGTTGGAAGGCTACTGTGGCGCGCGAGCCGGGGCGGATTGTCTCCAGGGGGCCTACGCCTTATCAAGTCTCCAAGGTTCCGGTGTCGTGTCGACACTGTTCAAAGCGCAGCGCCCGGAAACGGTCTCCGCCTCGGAATACCTGGAAGCGGAAAGTGCTGATTTCCAGGGGGCTTCGATCAACACCACACAACCCGACTATTTCGGACAGGGTTATATCCATCTGTCCGGTGACAACTGCTCGGTGCAATGGTCCCCCGATGTCCTGAAGGCCGGGAGCAGGACTGCGTACATACGATATATGAATCCCAACCCGGAATCCGTCTTTGCCGAACCGAGACTCAACGGCACAGGTGCCGGTAGAAACAAGATCACCATTGAATTCCCCTCCTCCCGGGATCAACAGGCATGGTCTGTTGTCCCCTGTGATCTGAATCTACAGCGCGGCGCTAATACATTCACGATCTTTCCGGAGGCTGACACAATCCAGCAAGGCCTCTATGTGGACGCGCTGGAGATGGTCAAGCCCGGGTGCAACATCGCCTTGGGCAAGGCCGTTGTGTACTCAGACGAGACCCAAGACCATCGCGCCAGTGCGGCCCTGGATGGGAAACTGAACACCGCATGGCAGGTTTACACCTATCCCCAGCGGATCGAAATCGACCTGGGCCACGTGTATCCCCTTGATCAAGCAGCACTCTTCTGCGAAGGCACCGGGTCCTGCCAGTTCATCATTGAAGGCAGGGCCACCGGCCACGATCCCTACCAACTCCTGGTTGACAACAGCGCCAACACGACGTTGGTAGACCTCATGAAACCTTGGCAGGGTACATTCCCAATCACGAACGTGCGCTACGTACAGTTGACCGTAATAGGAGGTGTTGGGCATGGTGTGAGTATTGTCGAGGTATGTGTTGGCATCCGTTAGGAGATTGTCCATGAAGTCGGAATGGAAACGAGTGTACGGCGGGATAGTCCTTGCTTCGTTCGGATGTGTACAGGCATTTGCCGAGCCGTTTGCCAAAGGGCCCTATCTGGGACAGACTCCGCCCGGCCCCACGGCTCAAGTCTTTGCCCCAGGGCTCATTTGTCGCACCGGTGCTGGGCCTGGCCGGTGGGAAGCCTTTGGGACGTTCTCTGCGGACGGCAACACCTTCTGTTTTCAACGGGTCAGTGGCGTTTTCATCACAGAAGACTCGAACGATGGCTGGACGACTCCGGAGCTTGTACGAAGTATTCCAGCGAACGTATGGGCGCCCTGGTCGGCCTGTCTGTCTCCAGATGCCAACAGCATCTACTTCACAAGAGCCCTGTTGGAACCGTTGTCCCAACGCAATCTGTATTGCTGCAATCGAACAGCAAGTGGATGGTCCGAGCCGCAGCAGCTTGGACCGCCACTCAGCTCTTCGGACAAGGACATCTCCTGCTCTATAGCGGCGAATAACAGTATCTACCTCTGTTCCAGCCGCACGGGGGAGGACGGAAGAAGCCCGACAAGTCCTATATGGGTCGTCCCTTTTGTCGACAATATGTGGTCCCGAGCCGTAAATATCACTTGGAACGATACGCCCCCGCAACCGTGCTGTCCAGGGATTGCCCCGGATGAGTCCTTTATGGTATTCTACTCCATTCGACCGGGAGCAATACCGGGAACGGAAACAAACCTCTACCTGACCCTGCGACGACCGGATGGGTCCTGGACCAAGCCCCGGAACATGGGCCCTCGAATTAATTCCATGTATTATGAGCACGGGCCGAGAATCTCGCCGGACAAGAAGTACCTCTTCTTCAACCGCAGCGAAGGCTGGGATCCGAGGATCTACACGGGTGACATCTACTGGGTTGAGCTCAAGGAATACTTACCCGAATCCTATAGATAACCTGAACGAGAATCAAGCGGGCGAAAAGGAGCTCTGTTATGAATCGGACAAAGAATCAGATTGTGACGCTCATCGTCTTGTTGCTGATTGGCTCTGCTGGCCTATACGCAGAACCGTTTGCCGTCGGACCCTATCTGGGGCAGACTCCGCCCGGATCCACACCACAGGTCTTTGCCCCCGGGCTGATCTGTGATACACGGCCGCACCAGTGGGAATCCTCAGGGCAGTTCTCTGCCGACGGAAACACATTCTGTTTCTTCCGGTGCGGGTATGTTTATATCACAGAAAACACAGAACAGGGCTGGACGGCACCTGAGCGTATAGAAAGCATTCCATACAGGACCGGGTCGGTCTGTATGTCTCCGGATGCCAACAGCATCTACTTCATATACAGCTACGATCCGTCGAAACCCTACAGTCTTCATCGCTGTACGCGCACGTCCCACGCATGGTCTTTGCCGCAGGAATTAGGCCCCCCCATCAGCACCTCGGGGGCGTATGGCGGATTCTCTGTGGCCGCGGACAACAGTATCTATTTCACTGCCGGCCGAGGCAATTTTCGAGTTGCTCCTTTTGTGTGCGACAACTGGTCTCAGGTTGTAGAGATCCCTGTGGAGAAGGGCAACCTAAAAGGCTGCTGTCCAGGGATTGCCCCGGATGGGTCCTTTATGGTTTTCTACTCCATTCGACCGGGAGCACTGGGCGGAACAGAAACGGACCTGTACCTGACCCTGCGACGGCCGGATGGGACCTGGACCAGACCCCAGAACATGGGGCCTCGAATTAATTCCGGGTATTATGAGCACGGAGCGAGGATCTCCCCCGACAAGAAGTACATGTTCTTCAACCGCAGTAACGGGTGGAATATGAATAGCGCTACCGACACGGCCGACATCTACTGGGTGGAACTCAAGGAGTATCTACCCGAATCCTATCGATAGCCCGAAGGAACCCCAGGCACACGAAACGAACACTCAGGTATTGGGGATGTTGCCTATCGTGGTCCGCCTGCGACGCTTCAGTCCTGCCTGGCCCGGCGGAAGAAAGGTCCCCTCGGCGGCCCGCCCGGCGGGGCATCACCAGTTGGACCGGGCCGACGACGGCGACAAAGCGGTGGGAGCGCGATGTGGCCGCACAGACACCGTGAAAGCAGAACGTGTGGGCGGGTGTGAAGGTCTCGAGAACGCAGGCGCAAGGGGACAGCAGGCAACTGAAACAGGTGGCCATCGCGGGTTTCAATCACGCTTGATCCCAACATGCATGATGGTGGACAACCCGCGGCACTTGTGTGAACACCCACGTGCGCAACGACATATCAGCGTCCACAGTTCCCCGCCGACGTCGTATTCCCGCCGGTAAGGTCCATCCATTCCGACGCGCTCCAGCCGGTACCTGTCAAGCAGTGATCAGACCGCCGCATCGTCCCTCGATTCGCAGAAACCATTGGATTCTCAGCGGTGCTGCGGTTATAATAGGGATGTGGCTGTTGTCGCGGCTCGCAGCGCAGAAGAAAGTGTCTGCGAGGGCCACGGCATGGGGGATACGGGTATAATGATAGGACACGCCCCGGCGGCAAGGCCGAGCGGGGCCAAACAGGGGATGTCCGTTTACGGGGATCAAGTCCCGGGAGTGGCTTGCCATGCGAACGAAAAGAGCTTTCACCCTGATTGAGTTGCTCGTCGTCGTCTCCATCATTGCCCTGTTGATGGCCATCCTGATGCCCGCCTTGATGAGGGCCAAGGAGTTGGGCAAACGGATGGTGTGCAGCAGCCACGTCCGCAGCCTGGGCCTGTCCAATGTCCTGTACGCGGACGACTCGGACGGCTGGTATGTGCCCATCATCTACCGCCCGCAGGGCAGCGGCAGCACTGACCAGATCGGCTGGCCCTCCAACCAGCTCTTCCGCAAACTGCTGGGCTACAAGGCCGCGCAAGGCGAAGGCGAGAGCGACTGGCATGCCCCGAAGGAGTTTCGCTGCCCCAGCGATCTCGTCGGGATGCAGGAACGCCCCGATCGGCTCTACAGCAACTTCCTCAGCTACGGCGCCAACATCACCGATTGGTACTACTCGAATTGGTACGCCTTCGGCTACGCCGGCCATAAGAACACCACCGTCGCCTCGCCCGGCAGCAAGCTGTTCTTCAGTGAGAGCAACGACTGGTGGTTCTGGTGGAAAGGGGCGAACTACGTCAAAGGCTGGGACGTCCTCGGCCAGGACACCATCATGCCCTACAAGGACGTCGGCTGCGACGGCCCCACCCTCTACCGCCACAGCGACGGCGTCAACCTCGCCTTCTACGACGGCCACGTCGAGTACCGCAAGAAAGACAAAGTCTGGAGCCAGGACGCCTGGGACGACGGCAGTCCCGGCATGTGGTCCACCTTCCGACATTGGCCCCCCACGGACGCCGAGCAAAAGCGCCTGCCGCATCCGTGATGCCCCCTGCCTTGCTCCACCGCATCACCGCGAAGCGGTGAGCACTCGCGTGGAAGAAACGCACGCCGGCGTCACCGTTGCAGGGCCGGCCGGCGGACCAAGTGTCGGATGAGCAGCACCAGTCCCAGAGTCCCGGTCGTGCCGGCCACCGGGAACAGCGTGAGCTCCAGAGGACTCCATCTGCCGATCGAAATCCAACCGGCGACGAACACCAGTCCGCCGAACACGAGCAAGGGCACGGGTTTGTCTTTTCGGACGCCATAGATGGCTGCGCCCAAGCCGGCCAGGAACCACAGTCCTGCCAGGAATCCCAGCGGACTCCTCAGGACGTCGAAGTAGTAGCGCCCAGGCTCAAGAGATCGGGCCGTGATCCGGGAAAGATCCCGCACAATCCGGGATTCGCAGCCGCTGCCGAACCGATTGACCATCACCGCGATGCTGACCTCATAATCGGGAAGATAGACCATGTACGCACAGGTCCCGATGTTGCCGCCGCCGTGACCCACTGCCGTCAGGCCTCCCCCCACGCGCAATCTGAACCGTTCCAGACCCAACCCATAGGCTCCCGGCCCGAGGGACTGCATCTGCCGCAGCGAATGCTCGCGCAGGATCTTCCCGTGGAAGAGCGCGTGGGTCCAGCGAGCCAGGTCCTCCGCGGTCATGAACACTCCGGCCGAACCGTAGGTGATGCTGTCATGGGAGACCCGCGGAAGGAAGGTGATGTCCCGGCAGGACCCGTCCCTCTCGAAGTTGTCTCCCCACACGTGCGCCAGGTTCTCCGGATACGGCTCCTCCAGGGCCAACCGCGCGCTGCCCAGCTCGAGGGGTTCCCAGAAACGCCCGCGCAGCTCGACGGAGAGGGTGGATCCCGTGGCCCGCGTTATGATCATCGCCGCCAGCAGGTAGTTCGTATTGGAATAGCGGCAGCCTTCGCCGGGACGAAACTGGGGCTCTTTCAGATAGCTCAGCACCTCCTCCGGCGTGAAATGCTTCGTCCGGTACCGGACCAGATCGTCCCAGAGCTGCGGGTTGTTCCAGAACATGAACAGCCCGCTCGTGTGGTTGAGCATCTGCCGGATCGTGATGGCCGCGTTCACATGCGGGTAGGACGGCAACCAGTTGCCGATGGGATCCTCCAGCGAGAGCTTCCCCTCCTCGGCAAGCTGGAGCATCAGCGCCGCCACCATGTTCTTGGTGATGCTCCCGATGGCGAACGCCATCTCGGGGCTCATCTTCACGCCCGGGTGGGAGATGCCGCTGGCGCCCCGCCAGAACGTGCCGTCCGGCAGGATGACGGCCGCCGAGGCCCCTTTCACGTCATAGCGCCGCAGATGTGCGTCCAGAGCTGCCTGCAGTCTCTCGTCCAGCGGACGCCCGCTGCGGGCCCCGGAGGCAGCGGTGACGAACAGCACGGTGCCCAGCACGACCAGCGAGCGAAGGCTGCTTGTCAATCCTGAGAAACCCGGTGCGACATTCATGGCACACCCCTTGTCGTAACCCACAATCGGACTTTCGGGGACGCATGAGCCCCTCGTTATAATAGACGCATGAGAACGAAGTTCATCACGAGAGGGGAAACACAGGATCGCATCTTGGATATCAGGACCAAGAGAATCATCCGCAGATTACGCTGCTTGACACCGATCGTGAGGAAGAACAGGGAACATACGGCACTTGACCCACGCGACGCGAGCCTTGACATTCTTGTGCGGCCCCACCACAATTGATCTCGGTTGGTTGGCCCGCAGGTCATGCTGAGTCACGAGCGACGAAACACACGGCCTCCGGTCACAGGTTGGGCGCGCAACCGCCGCGCCAGGGTTAAGATGCGTAGGCGCGGATTCAATGCTCTCATTCCTGCGCGGAGGTTCGATTGGTGGAAGGATGAGGCATGGTGCGGTGCGATTCTCGGTAACCACTCGTAGACAACGGACTGCAAGTCTCTTCTGCCGGACAGGGAAAGAAGGAATATGCATTCTGGAAACGTAGTCCATGGGAACAGCGGCACGCTACGCAGCGTGCTTTTCTTCCTGCTGTTCTACCTCTTTCTGGGCGCGTATGTTGATCTGCGATTGTTGTACCACGTGACGGGGGCCACCGCGGGAATATCGGGTTTTCCCTGTGAGTGGTCGTATCTGCGCGACGCACTGTCGGTACCGGGTGGTTTGGTCAGATGGGTGTCGGCATTTCTGACGCAATTCTTCCTGTTCCGGTGGATTGGACCTGTCGTTGTGGTTTTGCAGGCGTGGGCCATCGCGCTGTCGGTGGACGCAATCGTCCAGAAATGCCAGGGCCAGTGGTTGCGATGCGTGCGGTATGTGCCGGGAATCGTGATCCTGCTCTTCTACACGAGCTACGCGTATCATTTCGAGACGACGATGGCGATGCTGGTGGTGCTCGGACTGTTCAACCTCTACCTGACGGTCGCTGCGGCGAAATGGCCGACGTCGCTGCTGTGTTTTGCGGTATTGGCGGTTCTCGCTTATTACCTTGCGGCGGCCGCCGGTCTGCTGTTTGTGGTGATGGGCGGGATGTATGAACTCGCCGTCCGGAGGCGGGGAATGGTGTGCGTCGCATACTTGTTGTTCGGAGCGGCCGTTCCCCTGGCGATCGGAGTGTATGGGTTTGGGGCAAGTCGCATTGCGGCATACGGCGATCTGATGCCGTGGTCGTGGCAGACAGCGAAGTACGATCTCCTGAACAGAATGAGCCCGTGGTTGTACGGGATGTATGGATGTGTGCCGGTATGCCTGTTGCTGATGGGATGCCCAAAGACAAGCGGCCGTGAAATAAGAGACGGTCGCAAGAGAACGGATAAGAAGAAGCCCCGCCGGGAGCCGGCGCGTGCCGCAAGCAACAGGGGCGTCCGCGTTATCCGCTGGGCCGCATGCACCGCTGCTCTGCTGGGCGTTGCCGCCGGTGGGGTGTATTCCGTTGCGAACGATCCACTGAGAACCTTGTATCAGATCGAGTACTACCGGGGCGAGCATGACTGGGAGAAGGTGGTGCAACTGGCGGATAAGCAGCCGGGGCAGTTGCTGGCCATGCAGGCCAGAAACCAGGCCTTGTATCACCTGGGCAGGTTTGCCGACGAGATGTTCAATTACCGGCAGCACCCGGATGGACTGTTGCTTTCGCATGCGGCGTTCACCAAGTCGTACTGGCACAAGCATGATCTGTATATCGATCTGGGATTGATGGGGCAGGCGGAGGAGGTACTGACGGAGAGCATGGTGGCCTTCTGGGATAACCCCCTCCTCCTGAAGGAGCTCGCGCTGGTGAATATGGTCTCCGGCAAGAACGACACGGCGAGGGTGTACCTGGGGGCATTGCGGAAGCGGCTGTTCTTCCGCACCTGGGCCGAGGCGTACCTGGCGAAGCTCGAGAACGATCCGGAACTCAGGGGTGACGAGGAGATACAGCGGTTGCGGGGACTGACGCCCAGAGAGAACGACGGGCACTTCCTGGCGACGCCCGAGCTCCAGTTGCGGGCGCAGATCGAACATGGCCGCAAGAACAAGATGGCATTCGAGTACCTTCTGGCCTTGTATATGCTGCGCGGGGAGATGTGGAACGTCGTGCAGGTCGCCGGCAAAATGGAAGAATATGACTATGAGAAGATACCCGTAGCGTTCGAAGAGGCGATACTACTGAACAACAGGCATAACGAGAAGAAGATCGCGTTGCAGAAGCTGGAGATCAGAACCGAGACGCAGCGGCGCTTCGACGAGTTCATGGACGTGACGATACGGTGTCGCACGAAAGAGGCGGCCCACAGTGAGCTGGCACGCCGGTTCAAGAACACCTACATGTACTACTACTTCTACGGGCTTCCGGGACAACGATGAATAGAACACGCGCATACGCCCTGCTGATCGTGATGGTGGCGGCGACCGTCGCCGGTGTCGCCGTGTGCTTCTCACGGGATTTGAGCGAGGAGATGGCTGACTCTGTGCCGGTGCATCGCGCTGCGAGGATCTATCCGGATTACTGTTCGGTCGTGATACCGCCGAACATCGCGCCCATGAATTTCGCGGTGTGCGAGGATGCCCAGCGGTATGGCGTGAGGATTCAAGGTAGCGCGGGCGGCGCGATCCAGGTGTTCAGCCGGACGGGCGAGATTCGCATTGACGAGAGGCAGTGGAGGCGGCTGCTCCGGCAGAACAAGGGTCGGGAGCTGGTGATTGACGTGTTCGGCCAGACCGCGGACGGAAAATGGCTGCGGTATGACGCGATTCGCAACACGATCGCCCCCGAGGAGATCGACGGTCACCTGGTGTACCGGAAGATCCACCCGGGGTACAGGGGCTGGCGCGATGTCGGGATATATCAGCGTGAGCTTGCCGGTTATGCGGAGTCGCTGGTGTTGGATAACAGCTACTTCAACGGGGGATGTGTCAATTGTCACGCGTTCTGTAATAACCGGACGGACAAGATGCTGCTCGGGCTGCGGAGTGAAGAATACGGCAGCAGCGAGCTGATCGTCACGGATGGCGAGGCCAACAAGATCGGAGCGAAGTTCGGGTATACGTCGTGGCACCCGAGTGGCAAGATCGTGGCGTATTCGATCAACGCGACCTACCAACTGTTCCATCATGCGCGGAAGGAGGAATACCGTGACGTGATCGATATTGACTCGGCCTTGGTGTACTACGACGTGGAGAACGGCGTGGTGAAGCGGTGCGAGCACCTCTCGAAGAAGGACCGGCTCGAGACCTACCCGGCGTGGTCAAGCGACGGCAAGTACCTGTACTACTGCAGTGCGCCGATGAAGTGGCCGACGAGCAGGGTCGAGGACGTGACGCAGGATAGGGTCGAGAGCGTGCGGTATGACTTGATGCGCATCGGGTATGACCTGGCGAGCGATACCTGGGGGACGCCGGAAGTCGTCGTTTCCGCGGAGGAAAGCGGGAAAAGTTCGCTCTTGCCGCGGGTGAGTCCGGACGGACGCTGGCTGCTGTTCTGTATGTGTGACTACAGTTGTTTCCCGGTGTACCAGCCCAGCAGCGATCTGTACCTCATTGACCTTCAGCGCGGCCGGGTGCAGGGACAATTCGAGTACCGAGCACTGGACGTCAACAGCGAGACCAGTGAATCGTGGCACAGTTGGTCGAGCAACAGCCGGTGGATCGCGTTCAGCAGCAAGAGAATGCACGGGTCGTTCACCCGGACGTATTTCAGCTACGTCGATGCCAATGGAGTGGCGAGCAAGCCGTTCGTGCTGCCGCAGAAGGACCCCCGCTATTACGAAGCCTGTCTGCGAACGTTCAGTGTGCCGGAACTCGTGGCCGAGCCGGTTCGCACGACGAAGGAGACGCTGGGGAGGGCGGCCCGCGGGAGGATCGGCAAGGCGGTAGATGTGCCGATCACCTCCGCAACGATCCGGAAAGAGGCGTGGCAGGAGCGGGAATAAGGAGGAACAGCAAGGGCACGAGGGGCTGAATCCAGCGAGATACGAACCACGAGATACGAGACACAGCCTTTCGCTTCTACGCTTCCACGCGGCGTCCCGCCGCAGAATCCAAATCCTCTGGGCTTGCCTGCCCACTATGCCGATAGTATTATGAGGCTGTTGAGTGAACGCGGCGGATTTTTGTTGCGGGCCCTGTAAGGCGACCCAGTATGGAACGAAAAGGATTCTCCCTCCTTGAACTCCTGGTCGTGGTGTCCATCATCCTCGTCCTCATGAGCATCTCTTTGCCTGCTCTGCTCCGTGCCAAGGACAGCGCTCTGGCCTTGGCGGCCATGGAAGTGGCCGTGAACAAAGAGGGCAAGGTCTTCCTGGAAATCAACGACCGTCCCAATCGAAAAGCCACGGACAACATCTACCTGATCAAGATCGACCGCCCGCGGCAGTGCGGCGTCCGCCTGAAGGAACCTCATCCTTCGGGAATGAGACTGAGAAGGAAAGACGATGAGGATTACATCCTGTGGCGACCCACGCCGCAGCAGATGGGCACGCATCAGGTGACGGTGGTCTTCAACGGCCCAGAGACTTCTGAAAAAGAGGTCACGGTCTATGTCCACACCCGGGAGGCTCTAAAAGCCCTGCAAAAGGACAAGGCAGCCCCGCGCCAACGCTGACGACGGAAATATCACCGTCACCCTCCCCGCCGCCCCGCCCCGTCATTGCGAGCGAAGCGCGGCAATCTCTCTTTGCTTCCGGCCACAGAGCACATAGAGGCCACCGAGAAAGGCCGGGCCGAAGTCGGAGGGTGGTAGCCGCAAGAAACGAAAGAAGACGAAAAAGGGACCCACGGTGAAGAGTCTCGACCCCTGAGGATACGTAGGCCACCCAGATAGGGCGACAGCGGTAGTACGCCGTCCACCTTAACATGGTGGGTAGCGTAGGAAGTGAGCCTGATCGGACCATGCGACGAGGCGTGCCTCTTCGTAGGGCGAGCGTCCCCGCTCGC
>Ga0209163_1002754_pt1 | contig 14052 bp, 10 predicted proteins | sample MTBAKSrepl2MetaG_FD_187457 | JGI IMG/M metagenome (GOLD analysis project Ga0209163, IMG submission 187457) | Enrichment culture microbial communities om Arthur Kill intertidal strait, New Jersey, USA, that are MTBE-degrading - MTBE-AKS2 (Arthur... | ecosystem: Environmental > Aquatic > Marine >...
TGCTGGACCGCGAACTGGTAATGGAACGGGTACTCGTGCCCGTCCTGGAAGTACACCTTCTGTGAGCCGTCGGTCTGGGGCACGATGGTGAACTTCACCCAGGCCGGCTCGTTCCGGCCGATCCCGTACATGAGGAAAGAATCCCCCGGCAACTGGAGGCGTTCCCGCCAGGTCGCGTCCGGGTCCTCCACCGGCGGTCGCGCCGGCTTATCCGTCCCCTGCGCCAAGCCCACCGAGAAATGCCCCATCACCGCGCCCGTCACAACCGCCAGAATCGCTGTACGCATCAAATCCATGACCACAAACCTTGTGATTGCAGTGGTGTGCCACGCTCCGGTCGGCAAACGCCGCGCGCGGAGTCTGCACCTTATCCGTATAGGTGCCGCACGTCGCGGGAAGTGTAACGGGCTTTCTCGACTCTTTTCGACACGTCGGACGACCTGCTGAACCCGGCTTTTCACATTGACGGCCCTGCCTCCGCCGGTACGATGGTGGTACGGCAGTCGGCACCCCGTGCTCGTGACTGCCGCGACCGATGATCCGCAACAATCTGGAGGTACTGGCATGGCGCACGAGCACACGCGAAGAGCACTTCTGAAGACCTCGGTACTGGCGGCATCGACGGCGGTCGTTGCGCCGGGTTGCCGTTCGGACGCGATGTCCGCGAAGGAACCGGCGCCGGTCGCGCCGGCCCAGCCGCTGCGACTGGGCCTGATGAGCTACAATCTCGCCAAGGACTGGGATATCGAAACCATCATCAAGAACTGCACCGCCACCGGCTTCGAGCACATCGAGCTGCGGACCACGCACGCGCACGGCGTCGAGGTGAGCCTGACCAGGGACCAGCGGCGCGACGTCCGGAAGCGGTTCGAAGATGCGGGCCTGCGGATCAGTCTGGCCAGCGCGTTCGCTTATCATCATCCCGATCCCGTGAAGCTGCGGCAGGAGATCGAGGGCACCAAGGAGTACACGCTGCTCGCGGAGGACCTCGGGGCCATCGGCATCCGCGTCTTCCCGAACGCCCTGCTGGTGGACAAGGGCATCCCCGAGGAGCAGACCCTCCGCCAGATCGGCAAGTCGCTGGCGGAGGTCGGCCAATTCGGGCACGACCACGGCGTCGAGATCCGCGTCTGCGTCCACGGCAGCGGCACCAACGTCGTCTCGCGGATCAAGAAGATGATCGACTATTCCGAGAACCCCTACGTCTACGTGAACTGGAACTGCGACGCCAACGACGCGAAGGGTCCCGGCTTCGATGCCAATTTCGCCTCGGTCAAGGACCGCATCCGCAACGTCCACATGCACGAACTGTGGGAGGACTATCCCTATCGCCGGCTCTTCGAGCTGCTCAAACAATCCGGCTACCAGGGCTACTGCGACGCGGAAATCCCCGAGAGCCAGGAGCCGATCCGCCTGATGAAGTACTACCGGGCGACGTTCCTGGCGCTGCAGAACGCGATCTGAGGACGAACCCTTTGGTGGACGCGGACGTGCCTGACCAGGTGTGATGTGTCGTTGGATGGGTTCTCCACCTGCGCGTCACGCGTCGAAAAAAGTGGGGTGGACTTGGTGCTATCCGTGCGCAGCGTCCGAGAATGGGCGGCCGGCTGGCGCGACGGCGCTCGAATTATCGGGACGCCATCCACGACCCGCCGAACGCGCCGTAATCCCTTGACCCAGAGCCTCAAATCGGATATCCTACAGTGAGAATAAGACCGTAAGTGCGCGAACGGCGTGGGGGTGCCTCCGGATTGTCCCGACCTGGCCGAATCCACACCCTTCAGCCTCTTCGCCACGTGGGGAACCGAGAGAGGGATAGATGATTCGCGGACGGGTGATGCACTGGCGGTGGCTGGCGGCGTCGGCGGTCCTGGCCTTGGGCCTGGCCGTACGAGGATACTGCGACGCCTCCGCCTATGAACTGTGCATCGACCAGAGTCCTGCTAAGGCCGGGAAGGTGACGCCAAACTCGGGCACCCACCGCTTCTTGGTTGATGCCGTCGTCACATTGTCGGCCGAGCCGCAGCCCGGCTACCAATTCGCCTACTGGCTGGGCGATGTGGCCGACCCGACCGCCAAACAGACCACCGTACACGTCGATGCACCGAAGGTCATCGTGGCAGTCTTCGTGCCTGCCGAGGAAGAGCCACTCCGGCGGTCACTCGGCGGAGGAGGAGGCGGCGGCGGGCTCATAGCGACCGCGGTCGACCTGAGCAGTCCCGGCTGGACTTCGCCCTCCGGCGGCAAGTCCGAAACCAAGATCATCATAGCACCGCCCATCCACACGCCGGAGCCCGCCACGGTCCTGCTCCTGGCCCTCGGCACCTTCTCCCTGCGACGTCGTATAGACGGGCATCGATGAACCTATCCCGTCGCTGGTAGTATTGGAGAACACGTCTCGATCGCGAAGAAGGCGCCCGTCTGCGAGGCTCAGGGCATACCCCAGTCCTTGACGCGTTCCTTCAAGGCTGTGACCACAGCCCGCCGATCGGTCTTTTCGTAGGCCAAGTAGAGACGAAAGATCTGCAATGAATAACCGGCGTACTTGGCAATCAGACTGTGGTCAACATCCACGAAGGAACGAGGTTCCGACGTGTCGTCATCAAACACTTTCACGTCGGCCTCCTCCTCTTCCGAGACCCACGCAGCAAGCTCTTCAGGCCTCACATGCGCCATTTCACTGGCCTTCGACTGTCTGGGAGGCTTCACCACAGCGACTCTTGGGTCACAGAGTAGAAACTGACCAAGTGGAATCTTGAAATCGTCGGCCACGATTTCCAACTTCGACCTGACGTCTCTCAGGAACAGGGCACCGGCATGACACGACTGTCTCATGTCTGCGCACACCTGCACTTCCTTGAGCAGTGCTGGTGGTCTACGTGCTTGAACAGAGATTGCCAGCGTCTTTATCACGGCGTCTTCGTCCTCGACAGCCTTGCGGATGACGTCGTCCACAAAGGCATCTGTGAAGCCATATAGTCGATCAGACGTGACGAAATCCTTGATCTCGTCACCGTTCACCGGCAGACCATAGTGGTTGCCGTCCCGATCTCTCACTCGCCTGAGCAGTTGCCGGCACACCTCCTCCATCCCGTAGATGGTTTTGTGGTAGTAGACCACGCGATGCATGAAGAACCTGGCAAGCAGCAGATGCTCCACAGCAGGCAGAGCCTTGCCTCGAAACCCGACTACCTGCTGCGTGCTTACCTTCAAATTATTGAGCAGATAGTTGATATCGATGTGGCCATAGGGGACCCCAGCGGCGTATGAATCCCGCAGCAGATAGTCCATGCGGTCCAAATCAAGACTACTGTGAATGAGTTTGCTCAGTTGTGGATCTGCTGCTTTGCTGCGCGTGAAAAGGTCGGCCACCGCTTGAGCCCGGTCGCCACCACCCATTGCCTGAACCAGATCCTTCTGACGCGTTACGATGAGCGCCCCGACCTCTTCATGATCGGGATAGTCACTCTTCCCCGCATTGATGATTCTCTTCGCAGGCCTTCGCTCGTCCACCAATTCCTCCATCAGCCTGACGCGGTCAATCTTCTCCATCAAGTGCGAGTAGGGGTAGTGTCCTATGTCATGGACAAGGGCCGCCAGCCGGAGGTTCTCCTGGGCTTCCGCACTCAACGTGATGCCGTTGTCGTTAGCTGCTGTCAAGATTCGGATCATCGTGCCGAGCGCACCTATGCTGTGAGAGAAACGCGTGTGGGTCGCGGAAGGGTAGACCAACTGGGCCATAGCCAATTGCTTCAACCCACGCAGACGCTGGAAGGAAGGCGTGTCAATGACCTCGATTTCACGTTGCCTGAGGTGGACGTCGCCATGAATCGAATCGACAATGACTTTTCCCCTCGTATCAGAGCAACCCATACTCCAGCAACTCTCCTCTTGCCCTCTCCACGTCTCGCTCATCAAAGTCTTTGCCGAAGCGACGCAAAGTGCCCGTGATTTCACTGTTGCCGTCAGAGGCCACCTGCTTACGGATGATCAGGAAGTGCACCGATGCGAGTAGCTCGAGCTCCCTTGCCAGTCGTGAACGATCTTTGATGTCGAGCAGCCCTTGAAGACTCCCCAACTTCGTCCTGGACTGTTCATCGAGGGTCCACGTTGCGGATTCATCAAGACCGTGCGCGAGTTCGTCAGCGACGGCATATTCATCTCGCGTCAAGGATGGACTGTAGGGCCCTCGAAGGTACCACTGGTAGTAGTACCCCAAGTGTACACCAGCAGCCTGAACCAGATAAATAGCTTTCTGAAGAATCAGGCGGTCTTGAAAGCGATCAATCTTGAAATCTAGGCCCAGTGCATCAGCAGCCAGCTTCAGAGCGATTTGTCGCCGGTCCATTGCCTTGTCCTCCTAGCGGTGCCCGTTCCAGCACATCACATCCGATCCCGGATTCTAACACTCCTTCCTCGGCAGAGCAACACTGTATCCGTCATTATCCGTCCTCACGAAGGCCATGTTCTGCCGCCTGCCCGTCAGGATAGTCGCCATACCATGCGGGCGAGGTGGAACGATCTCAGAACGACCGGCTGCTGTCGAGGAGGAAGTTCACCGGGCCGTCGTTGATGCTCGTCACGTGCATGTGCGCGCCGAAGGAACCCTTTTCGACCGGGACGCCCTGCTGGGCGATCAAGTGACCTACCTTCTCGTACAGGCCTTCCGCCAGGGTCGGCTCGCCGGCGGCGTCGAAGCTGGGACGGCGGCCCTTGCGACAGTCGCCGTGCAGGGTAAAGTTGCTGATGAGCAGGACCCCGCCGCCGATGTCGATCACACTGCGGTTCATCTTGCCCGCATCGTCGGAGAAGATCCGCAGATTGGCCAGCTTCTCCGCCATGAACTGGGCGTCGGCTTCCGCGTCTTCTTTGCCGACGCCGAGATAGACCAGCAGGCCGGGACCGATCTGTCCGATGATCCTTCCCTCGACCTCGACCTTCGCTTCCATCACTCGTTGAATCACTGCTCGCATCGTATCGTGCTTTCATTCCAGAAGAATCGGTGGGGCAAGCCCCACCCTACTTGCATGATCTGTCATTCTCCCTTGCCGAAGTGGAACCAGACGGCGCCGCGATAAGTCCCGGAGGCCTGGTTCTTCCGACTCTCAGGACCGAGCACCTCCGGCTTGTTGAACTTCGTCCCGATAGCCGGGATGCCATGCAACAACGCGATGCCAGTCTCGGGCACGTTCAGCTTCGTGTTCGCAGGGGCCGGGCCATCATTCGGGCGATAAACGCCAAGGAACAAGCCCGGCGTGTCATTCACCATCGTGATCTCGCCCTCCTCGGTCGAAAAGACGACCCAGCGCCAGTTCTCGTAGTAGCCTTTGAACTCGGGGACGTCCCACGTTACGCCGGGGATGTCGTTCTTGTACGGATTGCTCCAGACGTTGAACGTGCCGCCCTGGAGCCGGTTCTTCCAGACGCGGTATGGACCTTCACCCAGGAACCGCATCGATCGCATCTTGCTTTCGGGATAGTCAAAGCCGATGCCAAAGAGACTGAACTCGCCGTGCAGGGTGAAGTCGTAATCGAGGCGGACCCAGCCCGTCGGCCACACGGTCCAGCGCACGTGCTTCAGATCGCCTGTGCCTTCGGCGTCAATGACGACACGATCTTCATGCTGACGATGGGTGAGTTGCCACCCGTCGGTCGTGCCGCCGATCAGTTCCGGGCCCGCCGTGAAGGAAACAGGCTTGCCCCCAGCGGAGACCTCCAGCAGCCTCGGAGCGTCCGTCGCGAACTGCAGGATCGACCCGCCCGCAACAACGTGGATTCGTCCTTCTCTGACAGTCGCACGAACCGGCTCACCGCCGGCGGCTTGTGTCTCGACGAGCTTCCGCGGATAGTAGTCGCCCTGGCGGACCTCCCACGACCACGTCCAAACCTCGTGTCCCTGTGGATCGCTCGCTGTCACGTAGAGGACATCGGCGTTACGCCAGCTTGCGGGTAGACCGAGTTTCAACGCCCCCTTCTCATGCGGCGGCACGTCGGGGCCGGGGAAGGCATGCCGGAAGACAGTTGTATGTCCGTCTCTCCTGTCGCTCGGCGAAGGGAAATTCGCCAAGCGGACATCGAACCTGCAATCCTGCAGGTTCGTGAAGTCGTAGCGGTTCTCGACCTCCAGCTCGCCATTGAAGTCGGCCGGCAGCTTTTCCATCCCGATGTGGACCGGCGACCAGATCTCCTTGATCGTGTAGAAGCTGCCTTCCTTGTCGCGGTAGGGCCCGACGGTGCCGTCCGGGGCATGGTTGCCGTCCACGTCGAGCCGGCCGTCCTGGTCGGTCCGCACGACGCCTTCATCGACCAGCGCCCAGAGGAAACCGCCCGCTCCCATCGGTGACGCAAGGGTTAGGTTCCAGTAGTCGTTCAAGCCCGCGCCGTGCCCGCCGTCGTAGAGGCCGTGCAGAAACTCGGTGGGCATGAAGAGCGTCCGTCCACTGAGCTTCTTCTGCGTGCTGGCGTAGTTCTCGTAGTGATCGGTGTCGATACCGCCGAAGTTCTCCCAGGGGTGCAGCACCGTCCGTTTCTGCGGGTCGTACAGCGCGAACTGGTCGTCCAGGGCGCGGTTCCAGCCGCCTTCGTTGCCGTTATCCCAGAAGAGAATCGACGGGTGGCAGACGTCGCGCGTGACCATCTCCTTGACGAGCTTCTTGCCGATCTCGGTATCGTAGGGCGGTCTTTGCCAGCCGGCCAGCTCGTCGAGGACGTACAGGCCCAGTTCGTCGCAGGCGTGCAGGAAATGTGCATCCGGCGGATAGTGCGACATCCGCACGGCATTCATGTTCATCTCTTTCATCAGGCGAACGTCGGCGACGCTGATCTCGCGGCTCAGGCACCGGCCAGAGTCCGGCCAGAAGCTGTGCCGGCATACGCCCTTGAGGATGATCTTCTGCCCGTTGAGGTAGAGCCCGTCGCCCGGGCGGACCTCGAACGTGCGGAACCCAAACCGCTGCACGATGCGATGAAGCACCCGATCACCCCGGCGCAGCTCTGCGGTCACGAAGTACAGATGGGGCGTCTCGGCCGTCCATGTCCTGTGTCCGGCGACCTTCGCCTCCAGAACCACCTTTGCGTGTCCGGCCTCAACCGGTGCCTCAAACACCTGACTGACCCGACCGTCGCCCGGGGCCGGCGTGCGGCTGGGTCCTGTAATCTCTGTGTGAATAGTATCGGCATCGCCCGATCCGTTGAGATGGACATCCATGTGGAACGAGCCGTCCGCTCGCGCGTTGATGGCCACCCACTCGATGAACTGCCGAGGCAAAGCCTCCAGCCAGACCGGTCGATAGATGCCGCCGAAGACCCAGTAGTCCGCCTGGCGTTCCGCGGCCTCGACGCTCGCATCGGACGAGATCTTGCTGACGTTGACCTCGAGCAGGTTTTCGCCCGGCTTGATCAGGTCGGTGATCTCGTACCGGAAGCGGTAGAAGCCGCCCTGGTGTTTCGGTCCGGCGGACTTGCTGTTGACGAATACCTCGGCATCCGTCATGACGCCGTCGAAGGCGATGAACACACGCTTTCCGCTCCAGCGGTCCGGCACGGTGAACGACCGGCGGTACTTGCCCTGTTCGTTGCCCTTGTTCTTGTCGTGGCCGTAGTTGTACGTGCCGAAGCCCTGGAGCTCCCAGTTTGACGGCACGCCGATCGTGGTCCACGCGCCGCTGTTGCGTCCGGCCGTGCAGAAGAACTCCCACGTCACCGGGTCGTCCTTCCCCAGGCCCGACAGATAGACCACTTCCGTATCCTGGGCGACCGCCGGCGCGCCACCAAGGACGGCCAGCACGATCAGCAACATCGTTCGACAAGCCATGTTCCGCATTCCCTTCCTTCAAGACACACGATGGTGGGGCAAGCCCCATCCTACCCGAACCACGGGGCCGCGGCGGCCCGGCGGATGTGCAACTCGTCCACGACCGCGTTGCCCTTTTGTGTCACTAAGTACAAGACCAACTCCGCGATCTCGTCCGGCCCGATAAGATCCTCTCTCTTGATGTCGGGACGCACGTTGCCGACCATGCCGGTATCGACCGCGCCCGGGCAGACCACGTGCACGCGGATGTTCGTGCCACGCAGCTCCTCGGCCAGCGACATCGTCATGCCGCGCAGGGCGTGCTTCGAGGCCGTATAAGCGCTTTGGAGCGGGTAACCCTTGACGCCGACCACCGAGGAGATGTTGATGATGAACCCCGCCGGGGCTTGCCGGAGCAAAGGCAACGCCTCCCGGCACAGAAGGAACGGCGCCCGGGCGTTGATCGTCCAGCAGCGGTCGAGGTCTTCCGTCCGCGTCTCTTCAAGCTTCGCCGAATGCGTGATGCCGGCGTTGTTGATCAGGATGTCCAGCCGGCCGAATCTCTCTTGCGTTTCCCGCACAAGGTGGCGGATCGACTCCTCGTCCGCCAGTTCGGTCACGATCGTCTCCGCCCGTCCGCCGGCGCGACGAACCAGCTCCGCCGCTTCCCGCAGCGCGTCCACCGACCGTGCGGCCAGCACGACGGCCGCTCCTTCCCCCGCCAGGGCAACATTGATCGCCCGTCCAATCCCGCGACTGCCCCCGGTGACAATCACCACGTTTCCATCCAGCCGTCCGGCCATGCAGATGCTCCTACTCAGATCACGAGCGCCGGATTATACACCGCGATCGTTCCTCCGGGGAGAGAAACCCGTTCTGAGAAGGTTGCGGAAGGTCTTGCCAGAATCACCCAAATCTGGTATATTGCTTGGTTTACGTGCCATCGGAAATCCTCTCGATCCCTTGGAAAGATGTTAATGGCAAATCCGGCTACCGGACCAACAAGACACGGGCAGCATCGTGCGTCGTGCATCGCGCCTGAGGCGGATGCGCCTGCGGACACATCCTGCGGGGTCTGGAACTTGAGCCACGAACTACGGGCCACGCGTGATGAACCGACTACGGCGGGTCTGTACATTCACGTGCCGGTGTGCCGGAGCAAATGCCGGTATTGCGGATTCCATTCCGTGCCCGCCGGCGACGTTGATGCAGGCCGCTTGGTCGTTGGGCTGCTCCGGGAGTTGGAACAGTACGACGGAATCGACTGCGGCACAATCTACGTGGGCGGGGGCAGCCCGACCGCTCTGCCGGCGGGCGAGCTGATTCGACTGGTTCGGACTCTGGGCGAACGGCACCCGCAGGCGGAGGAGTTCACCGTCGAGTGCAATCCCGGCCAGGTCGACGCCGAGCTGCTGACACAACTGCGGGCAGCAGGGGTGAATCGGCTCTCGTTCGGGGCCCAGTCGTTTCTCCCGAAAGAACTGGCGCTCCTCGGGCGCGGGCACTCAGTCGAGCAGATTGAGGCCGCGGTGGCAACGGCCAGAGGGGCGGGATACGAAAACGTCGGACTGGACCTGATCTTCGCGATCCCCGGCTCGACGCTTGCGGACTGGCAGACGAGCCTGGAGGCCGCGCTCCGCCTGAACATCAAGCATGTTTCGGCGTATAGCCTCAGTTTCGAGGCGGGCACGGTCTTCGAGGTCTGGCGGCAGTCCGGACGCCTGGCGGCCGTGGATGAGGAACTCGACCGGGCCATGTACGAATGGGCAATCGAGCGGCTGGAGCGGGCGGGATTCGTGCAGTACGAGGTTTCCAACTTCGCCAGGCCGGGGTACGAATGCCGGCACAATCTCGGCTACTGGGCCAATCGACCCTACGTGGGCATCGGACCGGCCGCAGCTTCGTGCCGGATGATGGACAGAGGCGGCCTACGGGTCACAAACCGAGTCGAGATCGAACAGTACTTGATGGCTGTGGAGAGTGGTGCGCCGGCGCCGGCCGAGATACACGAGGTGAGTCCGGACGATGCAGTCTGCGAGACCGCGGTGCTGAACCTCCGCCGGCGGGCCGGGATCGATCGCGCGGAGTTTCAGCGGCGGACGGGGCACGACGCCCTGCGGACCTTCGCCGGACCGATTGGACAGTACTGCGAACTGGGCCTGATCGAGGTCACAGACCGGGCGGTCCGGCTCACCCGGCGGGCACTGCCCATTGCGGATACGGTTCTTTGCGATTTTGCGGCTCTGGAATGACAGGACCTATGGATATTCGGAACATTCGAAACTTCTCGATCGTCGCCCACATCGACCATGGCAAGAGCACCCTCGCCGATCGCATGCTCGAGCTGACCGGCACGATCACCGAGCGTCAGGCCCGCGATCAGATCCTGGACAACATGGATATCGAGCGCGAGCGGGGCATCACGATCAAGGCCTCCGCGGTCACCATGGAATACCAGCACGACGGCCAGAGCTACATGCTCAATCTCATCGACACGCCCGGCCACGTGGACTTCGGGTACGAGGTCAGTCGGGCACTGGCGGCGTGCGAAGGGGCGCTGCTCGTCGTGGACGCCAGCCAGGGGATCGAGGCCCAGACGCTCGCCAACGCGTACCTTGCGACGGAGGCCGGCGCGGAGATCCTCGGCGTGATCAATAAGGTCGATCTGCCGGCGGCGCAGCCTGAACTGGTCGCCGAGGAGATCGAGCACGTCCTGGGCATCCGGCGCCATGAGTGCTTCCGCATCAGCGCCAAGACCGGCGTCGGCGTCCAGGACCTCCTCGACGCGGTCTGCATGCTGCTGCCTCCGCCCGCCGACCGGCGCAACGAGCCGGCGCGGGCGCTCATCTTCGACAGCCAGTACGACGACTATCGCGGCGTGATCTGTTACGTCCGCGTCTTCTCCGGCGCGCTCAAGGCCCGCCAGCGCATCCGTCTCATGGGCAACGGCTTCGACTACCAGATCACCGAGCTGGGCAAGTTCCGTCCGGACATGTCCCCGGTCGACGAGCTCGGCTGCGGCGAGGTCGGCTACGTCATCGCCAACATCCGCGACTTGGCCAACGTCCGCATCGGCGACACGATCACCGACGACGCCCGCCCGGCCCCGGACGCGCTCAAGGGCTACCAGCCGCCCATGCAGATGGTCTTCTCCGACTTCTATCCGGGCAACAACACCGAGTACCCGCGTCTCCGCGCCGCCTTCGACAAGCTCGCCCTCAACGACGCCAGCTTTACGTTCGTCCCGCAGAATTCGCAGGCGTTGGGGTTCGGCTTCCGCTGCGGCTTCCTGGGCCTGCTGCACATGGAGATCATTCAAGAGCGTCTCGAACGCGAGAACGATATCGACGTGGTCCAGACGGCACCGACCGTCAGCTATGAGATCCTCCTGAGGGACGGGACCGTTAGGCGAATCGACGCTCCCAGCGAACTGCCCGACCGCACACACATCGAGGAGATCCGCGAACCGTTCGTGAAGCTGGAGATCATCACCACGAACGACACGATCGGCGGGATCATGAAGCTGGCGGAAGCGCGACGCTGCAAGCTGCTCAAGACCGACTACCTGAGCCCCACGCGGGTCATGCTCGAGTACAAAGCCCCGCTGGCGGAGATCGTCTATGATTTCTACGACCTGATCAAGGGCGTCAGTCACGGCTATGCGACGATGGACTACGAGTTCACCGGCTTCGAAACGGGCGACCTGGTCAAGATCGACATCCTCGTCAATGGGACGCCCGTCGAGGCGCTCTCGCTGATTGTGCACCGCAGCAACGCCGAGTCGCGCGGCCGCAAGCTGATCATCAAACTGCGCAGGTCCATCCCGCGCCATCAGTTCGAGATCCCGCTCCAGGTCGCCATCGGCGGCAAAATCATCGCCCGCGAGACGATCAAGGCCTACCGCAAGGACGTGACCGCCAAGCTCTACGGCGGCGACGTCACCCGCAAAATGAAGGTCCTCAAGAAACAGAAAGAGGGCAAGAAGCGCATGAAGAGCGTAGGGAACGTGCAGATCCCGCAGGAGGCCTTCATGAGTGTCCTCGACACCAGCGACTGACGACCACGCCACTCCTGCCCCGGCGGGAGCGTCAGGCAGAACATGGTCATGGTTCTCCTGGGTGGGGGCGGACCCTGCATAGAGCGAGAATCCTCTCCGCGAGCTTCCCTGGAAAAGGGAAAGGGCTGTGACGGGGCGCCACAGCCCGGAGAGAGCGATCCGTTCTGCGAGAAGGCCGAATCTTACAGCGCTCGGCGTCTGCGCAGTAGACCCACCGCGGCCGATCCGATACCGCCGAGCAGCAAGGCGCCCGGCACGGGAACCACCGGCGTCTCCTGCGCCGTGAGCCGTCCCCAGAGGAGCGTCTGGTTCGACTGAGTCTCCGGCGAGACGAACTGGTTCACGAGGGCATCCGCAGTGTCACCGAAACCCAGGACCGTCAGCGTGTAAACTACCGTTCCCGTGTCGAAGGTGGCGCTGGGGGGCAGCGGTCCCGGAAACGAGATGATGTCATCCACGAGGCCAGGGTCGTTGAGAGTCTCATTGATGTGGATCAAGAACACAAGGTTGTCGTCCAGACCCGCCGGATCCGTGAACTCCATCGCGACCGTCAGCTTCACGTCCGTCACATTCGAGCCGGTGTCGATCGGGTAGTTGAAGTGCTCAAGTTCCCCGATCTGGAATGCTTCGCCGAGTCCGAACGTTTGCGTCGCCCCGCTGGGATTCCCTGCGGAGCCCGTGAAGCCCAGACCGCTTTGAATCCCCACGGTGCCCGGAGCAGTCAGAGTGCCCCAGCGGATCTGGTCCTGCGAGTCGTTGCCGTAGTCGCGAGGATTGTTCACACCATTGATGTAATTGATGGCGCTGCCGTTGACCGGGTCGCTCCAGTTGCCGTCCGCGCTGGACAGCACGAAGGCGTTTGCGGTGCCCGTGACAGCCAGCAGGGAGAAGAGAAGCACGATTGATGTTGCGCGTTTCATGACATGATCCTCCATGATGAACCTTAAATGATCCATTCTCGATCGTGATCGTTGATTCTACCGCCCCAGCATAGCGCGAACAGGCCGGACGGCCGGTGGCCGGATCAATCCCCCAGGTACAGATGCACAACACCCTGGGCGCCAAACACAGGCGCCTGCCACCTCCGTGACTCTTGGCCATTGCGTAGCGCCGCTCTGGCCAACGCACACCATTGCTGTCGTATGGTACGTCACGATCACTTGCCTTGTCAATACCACCGGCGATAGGTATTACTCGTGCCCCGCCACACAGTTCATTCTTTTCGCGGTCTCCCGCCCCCAGGGACAGCCCGTAAACGCCCTCCATTGGTTCAGGATAATGCATCAGAATAGATGATGGTTCTTCTTTCGAAAGAACAGATTGTCAATCCGGGAGAATTCGATTGTAACAGAATGCCGGTTAGATTTGCCGCGCGCGCCCCCTCGCATACGCCGGGTTCCTCTTGCCGACAGGCCGATGGCCGGAGAAAGGCAGTCGTCTCAGAGGCGAGCCCGCATGGAATGATCTACGGATTCGGATGAGCCCGGCGTGGGACTCATCGGAGGAATCGATCCAGGGAAGTCTCGCGCCAATGGAGGACGGCCTGACACGGCCTACTTCGTTGCCGGTGATTCCTCTGTCCCTCGACCTTCCGGCCCACGGTTCACCTCGATCGTTGTCCCCGTGCGGCCGGTGCGGAACAAAAGTAGATTTTTCTCTTCGACCTGCAATAGGGCCGGCGCGGCCGGCGTCTGTACTGGTGATTAACGCGGCGGCCCGAACGTGGGTTCGGTTGAGAGCACAAGATTCACTTTGAGGGATGTGTTCTGCCTGCAAAGAACCCACGCTGGACGCCGCGGGCGATAATCACGGGCCGGAAGAAGACTCAAGCTACGACAGATTGGCCATGTAAGAAAGCAGATTAGAACGGTGCCTTGCAACCAGACGCCCATGCGTCGTCATAGATGAGTGGCCCCTTGGCCACTCATCGCTTTTTATACGGACGTTGACCCAGGACGGCCGGACCTGCCATTGGGAGCGACAATTGTCCGAGTGTGCCCGCAAGGGCATAGGGACCGCGAGGGCGCAAGACAATACCTTACGGCGTCACTGCCAGCGCGGTCAAGCGCGCCACTCGTACAGGGTGGAACCACGGTGGCGGAGTAGGATTCCGCCGAAGGGAAATGACTACTGGCAGTCGGTCGGCAGGTAGACACTGTCGGCGGAGATGCGGAACTTGCGGCACAGGGCCTCCAGCAGCATC
>Ga0209163_1002765_pt1 | contig 14001 bp, 8 predicted proteins | sample MTBAKSrepl2MetaG_FD_187457 | JGI IMG/M metagenome (GOLD analysis project Ga0209163, IMG submission 187457) | Enrichment culture microbial communities om Arthur Kill intertidal strait, New Jersey, USA, that are MTBE-degrading - MTBE-AKS2 (Arthur... | ecosystem: Environmental > Aquatic > Marine >...
CCCAATTGGAGCGCCGGGCGATCCATCGCGGCGTTTTCACCAGCGTCAAGGCGCTCAGAGACGAAATCAAGCGATTCATCAGGGTTCATAATGACCAAACCGCCAAGCCGTTCCGATGGACAAAGAGCGCTACGTCAATCATAGACTCGGTCAATCCTTCAAAATTAAATGACACGACTAACCAAACAGGACACTAGCCAATCGGGACATTGCCTGAATGTCAAATTGCGAACACGATTGACAACGATTGATATGAGTCTAAGAGCCTCTACTATCGTAGATTTACCAGCATTATTTTTACCTACAATTACCGTCAAATCCGACAGCGGTAGGTCATGCTTATCGAATCCTCGAAAATTTTCCAACGATAGTTTGACTAACATTTGAACCTGTGCGACCTCCAGTAGCTAACACTTGGGGTAGCCAGTTTGAAAAGCACCAGCTTCTGCAAATCTGTGTCCAGCGGTTTTCCTGGGGAAACACCCACTGCCACCGACAATCTTTGGGGGCGCTGGGATATTTCCGGTCAAGAGCCTTGTGAAAAGTTGAGGTCAGGTCTTGCAATCGTACAGTTTTACCCTAATTCCTTCACAGCCCGGCTGACCGTAGCATAATGGACCCCAAGGAAATCCGCTATTTCCTTCATAAGGTAACCATGCTTCAAGTAAGCCTGAACGATCGCCTCATTCCTTTCCGCTTTACCACCAGTGACAGATTAGGCTCCGGTGTTTCCACAAGCAAATGGTAGTGGTTTCCCATGAGACAATAGCATATATGAGTCACCTGAACCAAGTTGCCACCTCGGCCAATACTTCCAGGAACACCCGCCGATCCTGGTCGCCGGCGTATTCAATTCTCAATGGCCTGGCCATAAATTCATAATGTCAGGTCAAATGATAGAATACAAGACCTGACCCCAAGCTTGTGACCCCCAAATCCCCTTGGGGACGCCAATCGCGACATGGTGAGGCGTTTAAACCTTAATCCAAGTTTAAACGCCTTTTTAATCTCGGCCGCCCGGCCCTTCAAGCCCGGCTTGGCTCCAGCAACTCCCGGACCTTGGTCGCCAGGCTGTGGAGGTTAAAAGGTTTCTGGAGGAAGGGCGTCCCTGGGTCGAGCACGCCGTGGTGGACAATGGCGTTGTCCGTGTATCCCGACATGAAGAGCACCTTGATATCCGGCCGGATTTTCCGGAGGCGCTCCACCAGTTCCCGGCCGCTCATCCTGGGCATGACCACGTCGGTGATGACCAGGTCGGGCCGCAAGCCCCGGCCCTCGATCAGGTCCAGGGCCTCCGAACCGTCAGCCGCTACGGTCACCCGGTATTTCAAGGAACTCAGCATCCGATCCAGGAGCCCTCGTAAGGAGGCCTCATCCTCGACCACGAGAACGTGCTCGCCGCCCGAAGGCGATGCCTCCGCTACCACGACCTCCTCCTGGGATTCGGACCCGGCCAACACCCGGGGCAAGTAGACCTTGAAAGTCGTGCCCCGGCCCGGCTCGCTGTAACACCAGATGTTACCCCCGGATTGCTTGACTATCCCATAGACCGTGGCCAGCCCCAACCCGGTCCCCTTGCCCTGCTCCTTGGTGGTGAAAAAAGGCTCGAAAATCTTGGAGCGGGTCTGCTCGTCCATGCCCTGACCCGTGTCCGTCACGGCCACCATCACGTAATCCCCGGGTTTAACGTCCTCGTGGTTCCGCGCGTATTCCTCGTCCAGTCTCACCTCGGCCGTATCGATGGTCAACTTGCCGCCCCCGGTCATGGCGTCCCTGGCGTTGACCGCCAGGTTCATAATGACCTGCTCGAGCTGGCCGGGATCGGCCTCCACCGCTCCCAGGTTTTCGGCCAGATGCGTCATCAGCTCGATGTCCTCGCTGATCAGTCGCCGCAACATTTTCTCCAGGTTCCTCACCACCGCGTTGAGGTCCAGAACCTCGGGCTGCAGCACCTGTTTACGACTGAAGGCCAGCAGTTGCCGGATCAGATTCCTGGACCGGATTCCGGCTTCCATAATTTGCCGGACCTTCTCGAAGTGGGGATCAGTGGGCGACAGATCAGTCAGCATAAGTTCGGCGTAGCCCAGAATGACGGTCAGCATGTTGTTGAAATCGTGGGCCACTCCCCCGGCCAGCCGGCCCACCGACTCCAGCCTTTGCGCCTGCTGGACCTGCTCTTCCAACCGGCAACGCTCGGTGATGTCTTGGAAGGAGCCCCGCACCTGCACCACTCGCCCATTTTCGACCATTGGCCGCCCGATGGTCCGAACCTTCTTGGCGACCCCCTTGGAGGTGACCAACTCTAGTTCCAGGTCATAGGGCTTGCCGAGTTCAACGGCCTCCTTGACCGCCTGCTCGATCTTCACGCGGGACTCGCCTTGATAAAAAGTCATTCCCCGTTCAAAATTTGTCTGGTCGTCCAGGCTAAGATCGTGGATTCGGGCCACCTCCTCGGTCCAGGTTCCCTTGCCGGTGGCCGGATCGAACTCCCATCCGCCGATCTTGGCGATCCTGCCCTTTTCGCGCAGCAAAACTTCGTGGTATCTCAGGGCCTCCTCCGCCCGCTTCCACTCGGTGATGTCGATGACTGAATTAATTGAAAATGGCTCATCCTTGATCGTTATTAATTCAGAAGAGGTTAAGATACTTTTCTTATTACCACTTTTTGTTGTAATTTCACTTTCAACCAGCCTTAAATATCCTTTACTTAAAAACTCTTTACGAAGCTTGGACCTTTGTTCATGGTCAACAATTTTTAATTTTTCCACATTATAGCCGACGGCTTCTTCTTTTGAAAAACCCATTAATTTGCACCATACATCATTAACTTCAGTGAGTTTTCCGTCCGACAAACTTGCAATAGACATGGCAATCGGACTGGCTCTAAATACTTTCGAGAAACGTTCCTCGCTCGCGCGCAACAACTCCTCGGCCCGCTTGCGCTCGGTGATGTCCTGAATAATGGAGTGCAGGACATCTCTTCCCTTGACTTCGATATTACTGCTGAACACCGCCACATCCCGGATGGAGCCGTCGGACAGACGGTGCTGAAACTCGAAATAGGTCCGATTTCTCGCCCTGGCTTTTTCCAGCTCCCGCTTGACTGCTTCGGACGAAAGCGTGTTGATGTCCTGAATCTTCATTCGTTTCAGTTGGTCGCGCGGCCACCCGTAGAAAGCTTCCGCCGCTTTATTGGCGTCGATGATCTGTCCGGTGTCCGAATCGAGGAGCAATTTGACTGCGGCGTGTTCTTCGAACAGTTTCCTGAAAAGGGCCTCGCTTTCTTGCAGCGCCGCTTCCATGCGCTTACGCTCGGAGATGTCCAGCATGGCGCCCATGATGCCGATGATATCGCCTCCGGCCCCCTTTATAGGGGCGACCGAAAGGCTCCCCAAGAAAAGTAAGCCGTCCTTTTTGCGCCGGATCACTTCCAAACCCACGAAACCATGCCCCTCCATCAACTGGCGGCGAATGCCGGCGAATTCCTCCTGCTTGTCCTCGGGGATAATCGGCAGCGGCCTGCCGATGACCTCGTCGGCCGTCCAACCGAAAAGCCGTTCAGCCGAGGCATTCCAGGTTAGGACAATTCCATCCAGATCGATGCCGTAAAGGGCCACGGGCGAACAGGCGATCATGGACCTCTGGAACTCCTCGCTCTTTCGCAATTCCTTCGTGCGGCTCGTCACCTGTTTGCGCAACGACCACGACCAAAGGAAAACCGTCAAAAGGATCAGGAGGAGAGGGACCAGGACCATGGCGGAATAGCGTAGAGCGCTCATAAGTGAAAGCGGCTTTTCCCTGTAGACGCCCAGCCACTTGTCATAGATGCGCCGGTATTCGCCGGTTTCCTCAATAATTTTCAATCCTTCGCTGAACGAAGCCAGAAGGGCTTTTTGGTTGTTCGCCACGGCATAGCAATACTCAGGCGAAAGGAACGGGCGGTTGCCCACGGTCAGGTTGTCCCACCCGTATTGCTTGATCCAATACATGGCGGTCATCCGCGACACCAAGGCGCAATCGTGCTTTCCCGCCGCCAGTTCCCGTAAGGCATCCTCCTGTGCGTCAACGGCTGAAACTTGATCTTCGAGTCCGTTTTCCACCGCGAAATCGTGCATTATGTCGCCCTGTTGCACGACGATCCGCTTGCCCTTCAACTCGCCTACAGTGGCCGGCGGAGCGCCCTCGCCCTTGCGCACCACACTGACGCAATGGTTAACCGTATGCGGCGGGGTGAAGTCGAATTTCAGGTCGCGTTTCAGTGAATAAAACATCCCCTGAATGACGTCGATCCGCCCCTTGTCCAGACCATGTACTATTTCCGACCAGGGACCGAGGCGGATATCTATGTCGAGACCTACCGCCTGGGCGATGGCCCGCGTAAGCTCCACGTTGTAACCCGACGGGCGTCCATGCTCATCCAGGTATTCGTAGGGCGGGTAGTTGTGGTCTCCGCCGACCACGATGCGCCGATGAAAAGGCAGTTCCAAGGCGGCGAACCACTTGGCGTGGAGGTGGCGAAAGGTCCCGTCGGCCATGACCAAGGCGAGTCCTTCGTTTAAAAGGGCCAGCGTCTGTCTGTCCCCTTCCTTGACGGCGAAACAGAAATCCTGGCGGAATCCCTCGATGGGTTTGTTGACGATCCGGAGATTCGTGAGACCGGTTGCCTGGATAAGGCGCAACGCCACCAGCCGCTGAATGACCACGGCGTCATGGCGGCCCGATGCCAGTTCGCGCAGGGCCTCATCGAAGGTGGCCGTCGTGTGGATTTTTATCCCCTGATCTTCCCGCCGCAGGAATTCCTCGGCGTTGTCCCCTTTCAAGACCGCGACCTGCCGCCCACTTAAATCGCCCAGGTCATGGATATCGGTTGAGCCCTCCCGCACCACGATGGCCCCATGCAGCGACATGTAGGGAAAGGTGAAGTCGAAAATGGCTTCCCGCTCCGGCGTGCGGCCCACCAGGGGCAGGACCTGAACCTCGCCCCGCTCCAGCCAGTCCCTGACCTCGGCCCAGGGACCGAGGCGGAAGGTGACGTCGCGGCCCATCACAGCCAGCGCCGCGCGCAGCAACTCAACCGAAAAGCCGCCCGCACGTCTATAATCATCAACAAAGCAAAAGGGAGGATAGTCGATTTCGGCGGCGGAAAGGATGGCCGGTTCGACGGTGGTGACGTCTTCACCCGCACCGGCTGAAGCTCCGAACACCAAGAGCATGATCAGACCCAGGAACAGAGCAGTGAGCAAGCTGGACCGTGGTCTTAGGCATTTGAGGCCGGTCTTCATCGTCGCATGTCCATTTTTTCCGTCAGCCCGGATATTCACACATCCGACCATATTTCAAAGGCCCCCCGATGAAATCACCCATTTTTTGCCATTATTGAACGGAAGATCTGCCTGCCCCGGACCGCCGCCTTATGGTTTTTACACGGGCTTTCAGTTAGACGGACGCATCCTTGACGATCAGCACGTCTATGTATCTTTTCATTCTGATCTTGTTTCCTTCCCGCAACCGCCCCCTGGCTTGGCTCCCTGCCCCATCAGCCCAAGTCAAAATAAACGCCTGCTCGCGGACAAAACTGACCCCCTCAGGTCCGCACCTTCTTGATAATCATGTCTGTTGAGCGTCGTAACGCGCGGCCATCACTAGGGAAAAGCAGATTCAGCCTCTTGACCGGCGTTTACGTCTTAGGTTATTATAAATAAGGTTCCGGAAACAACCAGTCTTTTTTGCGTTATCAAGTTTTGGCGTCCGATTTAAGGATTCTATCAGAAGGCGGGCTTGATGTCTAATTTATCATTATTCGTACGGCAATCCGGAATCCGGCGGGAAAGCCGACCGGATTTTTCGGTCCCCGGGCTACCGGCCCGGCTTTTCAAAGGAAGACCAGGGCCAAAAGGTCTGGCCCGCCTTGGGAGGTTGTAATTTCTTTGTGACCTGCAAGTAAAATTCCATCAGACCAGCGAGGCCGAAAAAATGTCGGAGAGCACCATCAACGCAGTCTTCAAGAAACGGGTCGAAAAATATGGCGACCGGACGGCCGTGGAAAAAAAACTGGCCGGCCGCTGGGAACAGGCCGCCTGGAACGAGTACTACGAGCGGGCCGGGGCCGCGGGCCTGGGACTCCACACCCTGAGGGTCTCCAAGGGCGACCGGGTCTCGTTGCTCTCTGAAAACCGTCTGGAATGGCTCTATACCGATCTGGGCGCCCTGGGAATCGGGGCCTGCGTCGTGCCCGTCTATCCGACCCTCACCGCCGAAGAGGTCCGATACATCGTCGATAATTCCGACTCCAAGGTCCTGGTGGCGGAAAACAAGGATCAATTGGACAAGGCCTTGGCCGTCAGGGAAGATTGTCCCCGCCTGGAAAAGATCGTGGTCATCGACCCGCGAGGCGCGGACCTCGGCCCGCCCTTCCTGCTTTCTTTCTCCGAGCTTCTGGAACTGGGCCGGGTCAAACATCGGGAAGACCCGGCCTTGTTTGAAAGACTGGCCGCGGCCGTGACTCCGGAAGACCTGGCCACCATCGTCTATACTTCCGGCACCACCGGTCTGCCCAAGGGGGCCATGATCACCCACGGCAACATCATGTCCGAAATCAGGTCCCTGGAACAAGTCCGGCCCCGCTACGGCTTCGACACCGACCAGACCGTGCCCTTTCTGCCCTTGAGCCACGTCTTCGAACGGGTGGCCGGCCATTGGTACGGCCTGTACGTGGGCCTGACCGCCTCCTACGCCGAAAGCCTCGACACCATCGTCCAGGACATCCAGGAAAAAAGACCGACGGTCGTCCTGGCCGTGCCTCGGGTCTGCGAAAAAATCTACCAGAAAATCATCGAGCAGGTCGAACAATCCCCGCCGTGGAAACAAAAAGTATTTTATTGGGGGCAGGAAATCGGCGACCGGATAAGCCGGCTGCGGGAAGAAAAGAAACCGGTCCCGGCCTGGCTCCGCCTCAAATACCGGCTGGCCTTCGCCCTGGTTTTCAAGAAGCTCCAACAAGCCCTGGGCGGGCGGGTCCGCTGGATCACGGCCTCCGGCGCGCCCACGGCCCAGGAAATCATCCGCTTTTTCAACGCCGCCGGCATCACCGTGGTCGAAGGCTACGGCATGACCGAATGCACGGCCGGGGCGACCATGAGCAATCTGGCCGACCACCGCATCGGCACCGTGGGCAAGCCCTTGCCTGGGGTGGACATCAAGCTGGACGAGGACGGCGAAATCCTCCTCAAGGGAGGCAATCTATTCAAGGGCTACTGGAAAATGGAGGAAGAAACCAGGAACTCTTTCACCGGGGACGGCTATTTTCGTTCCGGGGACATCGGCGTCTTCAATGAGGGCTTTTTGGAAATCGTGGATCGGAAAAAGGATTTGATCATCACCGCCGGCGGCAAGAACATAGCTCCTCAGAAGATCGAGAACCTCTTCAAGCAGGACCCCCTTTTCTCCCAATTCATCGTCATCGGCGACCGGCGGAAATACCTGACCGCCCTGATCAACATCAACCTGGAACGGGCCGCCCAGTTGGCCCGGGAAAAAGGGCCGGCCTTTACCCGTCCCGAGGAGCTTCTCGATAATCAGGAATTTTTAAAATTGGTCGACGAAACCGTGGCCGGTTTGAACACCCGCCTGGCCAAGTACGAAACCATCAAGAAATACCGCCTGGTCAAGGAGGAGTTCTCCATGGAAACCGGCGAACTGACCGCCACCTTGAAGGTCAAGCGCAAGGTGGTCCAGCAAAAATACGCCGACCTGATCGACTCCATGTACCGGGAATAAAACCAGCAGCCGGACCGATGATCGGGGCTCCATGGAAGAAAACCGGCCGCTGGAGCCCCGGCCGGGTCAAGCGAAGATATTGTCAGGTTTATAGGTGTGGGTCCCTTCGTACACCGGGACGCCCGCCTTGGCCTTGATCTTGCCGATAATGGTCTGGGCGTAAGGACAGTGGTCGAGGATGCAGGGCCCCACGTGGACGGCCGTGGGTTTTTCTCCCAGCTTAGAATTCCAAAGGCTCAGTTGGGCCAGCCGGGTGACGATGGTCGCGCCGGGGCAGTCCCCGCAATTGAGCAGTCCTAAAACCTGAGCTCCCGGTTCGTCCGCGTACCGAGTGAACTCACCGTCTCTTCGGTTGAAAGCCACCAGGCAGCGGGAACAGCCGATACAGACGTCGTCCATGGCCCGTTTGCAGCCGATAATCAAGATTTTGCTGGTGTTTTGTCCTTCCGTCATCTGGTCACCTCAAATCAGACTGATGTCATATTGAATAATAATCTTATTTTACTTAAGCATACCCGGATGTAAAGGATTTTTTCCCCTGTTTCCCTCGATTCCGAAGCGATTTTTAGAATATCGGCTTCCTTACTTATGCCTCGGTTTTCCGGTCGAATATCCGTAAAAAAACCCGATATCCGAAGCAGGTCCTGATTATCAGATCCGGACGAAAAAAATAAAATAAAATCATACGATCTGCTTATTCTCCAGGAAAATTTTTTAGGCTATAATTGGAGTCGAATAACTGCAAGCGTCAATCTGGAAGGTATGACGATAAAAATAAACCTGTTGGAGACACTCTCATATCCCGCCGAATCGGAGAAATTTCATGATCTCAAGCTGATGTCGTGCACCATGCTTCTACTTCGGTTTGTCATCGGTTCTCCGTCCGGGACGGGCGCGCCTGGTTGATCGAAAAATGGACCAAGACCTATTCACGGTCTAGCCGGAATTATGAGAGCAGGAAGGAAAATAATCCCGGTCTTTTTAAAATTGAAGCTTGGCTGTCCGTCAGGCCTCCATGGTTTTTCTCCGAGCTGTCAGTCGGAAGGAGCGGTCCATAATGGGAACTTGGGGCGATTGGCTTCGGCCTGAATTGATTTGGTTCGTGATCGGGCTGATTCTTTTGCTGCTGGAATTGATGCTGCCGGGTCTGGTGCTGTTTTTTTTCGGCCTGGGCGCCTGGGTCGTCACCCTGGCTTGTTTTCTGTTTGATATTTACCTTGAAACCCAGCTCATAATATTTATTTTTGCCTCGCCCCTTCTTTTGTTGCTGTTGCGGCGTCGCCTGAAATCTCTCTTTTTCGGGCGGGGGAGCCGTTTTGATAACTTGGCCGAGTTGGAAGACGAATACGTGGGCAAACGGGTCAAGGTTCTGGAGGCCGTTTCGCCCACCGAGGCGGGCAAGGTCGAGTTTCGGGGTACGGTCTGGGAAGCCGAGGCGGACGAGGTTTTACCCGAGGGGACCATGGCGGTCATCACGTCGAAAAACAATATCACCTTGAAAGTCAAGTCAGTTTGATGGAGGAATGACAGATGGGTACGGTAATACTGGTCGGGATTGTTGTCCTGGTCCTGGTAATTTTTTTCAAGACTATTCGCATAGTCCCGCAGAAGCAGGCTTTTATTATCGAGCGTCTGGGCAAATACAGCGGCACCCTGGAGGCCGGGTTTCATGTCCTGGTGCCTTTTATCGACAAGGTGGCGTACAAGCACAACCTCAAGGAACAGGCCGTGGACGTCGCCGCCCAGGTATGTATCACCAGGGACAACATCGCCGTGGAGGTGGACGGCATTCTATACCTGCAAGTCACCGACCCGATGAAGGCTTCTTACGGCATTAACGATTATCTTTTCGCTTCCACCCAATTGGCCCAGACGACCATGCGCAGCGAAATAGGCAAGCTGGAACTGGACAAGACTTTTGAGGAAAGGGAGGCCGTCAACGGGGCCATTGTCACCGCCGTGGACAAAGCTTCGGAACCTTGGGGGGTCAAAGTCACCCGTTACGAGGTGAAAAACATCGTCCCGCCCCAAAGTATTAAGGAAGCCATGGAAAAACAAATGCGGGCCGAGCGGGAAAAACGGGCGACCATATTGGAATCGGAAGGTGATAAACAGTCCAAGATCAACCGGGCGGAAGGCGACCGGCAGGAGATGATCGCCCGCTCCGAAGGCGAGATGCAGAAGCGTATTAACGAGGCGGAGGGCCGGGCCGCGGAAATTACCAAAGTGGCCGAGGCCACGGCCAGGGGGATTCGGGAAGTGGCTCAGGCCATCAATGAACAGGGCGGCCCCGACGCGGTGAACCTGCGCATCGCTGAGCAATATATCACCCAGTTCGGCCACCTGGCCAGGCAGACCAACACCATGATCATCCCGGCCAATTTGTCCGACTTGGCGGGCACGGTTGCCGTTATCGGCAAGGTCTTGCAGGGCCGGGCGGATGGCATAGCCAAGCCCAAGGCCGTCGGTGGAAAGGAAGATTATTCCTTTGAAAAGTGAAGATATTTTTATGATTGAGCGGGGGTAGGCCCGTGGAGGAGGAGCCTATGGAGCCTATGACTAGCGGCGGGATGAGCCGGGCCGGAGGCGAGGTCAGGATCGTCCGGGCCAGCGCCACTTTCGATTGCGGAGGGCGTTGCCCCTTGAGACTCCACGTCAAGGACAACCGGATCATCCGGGTGGAAGGCGACGACGCTCCGGAGCCGGACCAGTTGCGGACCTGCCTGCGCTGCCGGGCTTACCGCCAGATGGTCCACCATCCGGAGCGGTTGATGTATCCCCAAAAGCGGATCGGGGCCAAGGGCGAAGGCAAATTCGCCAGGATTTCCTGGGACGAGGCCCTGGGCACCCTGGCCGGGGAACTCAACCGGGTCAAGGACGTCTACGGGCCGGAAAGCATCTTCCTGGCCACCGGCGGCGGTTATTTGGCCGGCCTCCATAACCCCGGACTGGCCGCGGCCAGGGTGCTCAACCAGTTCGGCGGGTTCACCACCCATTACGGGAACATCTCGTCGGAAGGGGCGGTCTGGGCTTCGCTGACCACGTACGGGTCGGTCATGGTCGGCCACAGTCGCGACGACCTGATGAATTCGAAACTGATCATCCTGTGGGGCTGGGACCCGGCCCGGATGATTTCCGGCACCAACACCATGTATCATCTGATCCGGGCCAAGGAGAACGGGGCCAGGGTCATCTCCATAGACCCGCGCTATCACGACACGGCCGCGGTCCTGGCCCACGAATGGATTCCGATCCGGCCCGGTACGGACACCGCCGTGATGGCGGCCATGGCCGGCGTCATGATCCGGGAAAACCTCCACGACCAGGCCTTCCTGGACAAATACACGGTCGGGTTCGACAAGTTCGCCGACTACGTCCTGGGCCGGGAAGACGGTGTGGAAAAGACCCCGGCCTGGGCTGCCGAGATTTCCGGGGTGGCGGCCGAAACGATCGAACGGCTGGCTCGGGAATACGCCGCGACCAAGCCCGCGGCCTTGATGGACTGCCAGGGGCCGGCCCGGAGCGCCATGGGCGAGCAGTACAACCGGTGCGCGGCCACCCTCTGCGCCATGACCGGCAACGTGGGCCGTCCGGGCGGGTCGGCCGGGGGCGGCCTGATGGGCATCCCGGTGGCCCACATGTTCCGCATGCCGGGCATCCCGCCGGGCAAGAATCCGGTGGAGATGAAAGGTCCCAAAATCAAGGGCACCCTGGACATCCGCGACCGGGTCGTCATGCGGGTCCACATCAACAAGATTTTCGACGCCATCCTGGAAGGCAAGAACGGCGGGTACCCGGCGGACATCAAGCTGATGTGGTCCGTATGCAATAACTTCCTCAACCAAACGGCCAACACCAACAAAGCGGCCCGGGCCTTGAAAAAGCTCGAATTCCTGGCGGTGAACGAGCTGTTCATGACCCCTCAGGCCCGGTACGCCGATCTTCTCCTGCCGGTGACCAGCGCGGCCGAGCGCAGCGACCTGACCCGGCCCTGGCCCTCGGGCCCTTATTACGTATTTATCAACCGGGCCATTGAACCCTTGGGCGAGTGCAAGTCCGACCTGGACATCGCCGCCGAACTGGCCGAAAGGCTGGGAATCAAGGATTTCAAGCCTTTTTCCGAGGAAGAGTACCTGAGGATGTTCATGGAACAGGACTCGGAGATGGCCGCCCAGATCAAGGATTTTGAAAAGTTCAAACAAGACGGTCTCCACCGGGTCGGACTGCCCGAGCCCATAGTGGCTTTCAAAGAGCAGATCGACGACATCGAAAATAATCCGTTCCCGACCCCTTCGGGTAAAATCGAAATCTATTCCCAGCGCGTGGCCGATATGAACCACCCGCTCTGTCCGCCCATCCCCAAGTACATGCGCACGCCGGAAGACCGGTTCGATCCGCTGGCCGAAAAGTATCCCTTGCAACTCTTGACGCCCCACCCCAAAAACCGGGTCCATTCCGAGCTGTACAAGGTCGAATGGCTGCGGGAGGTCGAACCGCACCGGGCCTGGATCAATCCGGTGGACGCCGAAGCCCGGGGCGTCCGGGACGGGGACGAAGTTTACGTCTTCAACGGCCGGGGCCGGGTGGCCATCACCGCCTGGGTGACCGAAAGGATCATCCCCGGCGTGGTCTGCATCTTTGAAGGGGCCTGGTACAACCCGGATGAAAACGGCGTGGACCGCGGGGCCTGCGCCAACACCTTGACCAACGACGCCTACTCGGGCGGCGGGGCCAGCGTTTTGAACACGGCCCTGGTTCAGGTCGAAAAGGCTTAGGAGGAACGGCCATGCAGATCGGCTTTTACTTCGACCAGACCAGGTGCACCGGCTGCGGCGCTTGCCGGGTGGCCTGCAAGGATTGGCACGATATTCCGGCCGGACCGGAGAACTGGATGCGGATTTTGTACACCGAGAACGGCAAATTCCCCAAACCCTTCGTGGCCTATACCGTCGCCACGTGCTGGCATTGCCGGGACCCGGTCTGCGTGCCGGCCTGTCCGGTCGGAGCCATAACCAAAAGGGAAAAGGACGGCATTGTGATTGTGGACAGTCAAGCCTGTCTGGGGAACGCCGAATGCGACGAAAAATGCCTCAAGGCCTGCCCCTACGACGCCCCCCAGTTCGGACCCGGACCCGGAGCCAAGATGGGCAAGTGCGACTTCTGTTTGGACCGCTTTGAGGAAGGCAAGCGGCCCAACTGCGTCGAGGCCTGTCCGGTCCGGGCCTTGGAAGCCGGCCCGCTCAAGGACCTCGAGGAAAAATACAGGACCGGACATGAAGCCCCGGGCTTCAAGTATTCCTCCCGGACCAAACCGGCCGTGGTCATCAAAGCCAAGTCGTAAAAGAGGGCCGCGGTCGGGGTTTGTCGCCCCTAAGGGCTTCATTCTCGGATGGACCTCTTGCGCCTGCGGCGCTTCGACCACAAGTGGTCCGGGGCCACCCGGCCGCTTGCCAAAAAACTATCCCATGGCAGAGCTGTGGGGCACCCGGCAAGTGATGTTGAGGCCGTCAATCTGCTCCGAAAAGAAATTGCCACAAACAGGGAACAGGCAAGTTATGAGTGATCAAATTCAGGTTGACCGGGCAAACTATAGGGTAAGATGGGTCAGTTATCTCGATTTACTTGGTTTTACCGCCTTGGTCCAATCCAAAGACTGGATATATGTCTTTTCGAATTACCTTGATGTATTGGAATGCTTTATCAAAGACTGCGGCTTTGAACCAAGAATCGAAAAAATATGGTTTTCCGACACCTTCCTTTTGTACTCACTTGATAATTCTGGTTCTTCCTTTAGTGCCATTGAGGCAACCACCCGCTGGTTCGTTTATTCTCTTATAAATAGTAATATTCCTGTTCGAGGTGCGTTGTCCTGCGGCGACTTTTACGCGGACAAAGACAATAATGTCTTTTTCGGGAATGGATTGATTGAAGCATATCAGTACGGAGAAAACCAGGACTGGATTGGTTTTGTCCTATCTCCCTCCGCTGTCAAGCAAATGGCGGTCTTGGGTTGTCCTGCAGATGAAAGAGCTATAGCGGTTCTCGAAAATAATTTCCGATAAGTTGCATTTTTTGCTTGTACTTTTGTGAAAGATATACTTTGCTTTCCCCATGGCAAAGCCGCTGGTCATGCCCAATGCTGAAAACTGCTCCATGTCTGAATTGGACGTGGCGTCAGGCGCGGCGGCAACTCTGCGCAGCCATAATCGTCTTATGGCCATTCGA